>Ga0105047_10016830_pt1 | contig 11443 bp, 14 predicted proteins | sample MAT04_FD_78384 | JGI IMG/M metagenome (GOLD analysis project Ga0105047, IMG submission 78384) | Freshwater microbial communities from Lake Fryxell liftoff mats and glacier meltwater in Antarctica - MAT-04 (megahit assembly) | ecosystem: Environmental > Aquatic > Freshwater > Ice > Liftoff... | reverse complement strand
TGGTACACGTGGCTCGAGCAGGGGCGGCGGATCAACGCCTCCGCCGACGTGCTCGAAGCGCTCGGCCGGGCGCTGCTGCTCGACGATGCCGGCCGTCGCCATCTGCACGCGCTCGCCGCCCCCGTTCAGGCGGCCGGAACCGGCACGATCGAACAGGCACCCGACGCGCTGGTGAGGCTGATCACCTCGATGGACCCAGCACCGGCCTACGTCCTCGGACCGCGTTGGGAGTTCCTCGCGTGGAACCGCGCCCAATCGCGTCTGTACCCGATGATCGATCGGCTGGCCGACGAGGAACGGAACCTGCTGTGGGTGATCTTCGCCGAGCCCACCGCTCGCAACCTGCTGGCTGACTGGCCGCAGCAGGCACGACGCATCCTCGCCGAATTCCGGGCGGACACGGCCACGCGGAGCACCGATCCGCAGGTGACGATGCTCGTCGAACGGCTGCGAGCCGCGAGCGCTGAGTTCGCCGAGTGGTGGGCCCACGCCGACGTGGCGCGGTTCCAGACCCGGCTCAGGGCCTACTCACATCCCCGTGCCGGATCGCTGGTGTTCGAGTACCAGCAACTCACCGCGAGCGAATGGCCGAGCTTGAAGGTGGTGTGTCAGCTCTCGGTGCCCGGCGACGACAGTGCCACCCGTCTGGCGGCCTGGCGCGACATGGCCTGACGGCCTGACTCGGCGCGCGTACCGGTCGATCCGATCAGTGCTCGAGCGTCGACCGGGATCGCCCAGGTCCTGATGCGACCCCCAGCCCTTCGCCGTCCATCTCCACCATTCGCTCGAACACGAACTCGTGCTTCAAGAACGAGACATCACGCTCGTGGCCGGGGATGGGCGGGGTGAGCGTCGACAGTTGCAGCAGCCGCCAGCCGTCGACCAGCGCCGCGGTGCCGGTGCTGTACGGCGGATCGAGCTCGGGTTGCGGGCCCACGCCCGCCGTGCCGTCGTGAAACGACCAGCCGAGCACGCGTGCGTCGAGCGTGGGGCTCGCGAGCCACAGCATGAGCACCTGCTGCCTGGCACTCATGCGGATGCTCCGGGCGTCACCAGCGCAGCGCGTCGCTCGGTGCGGGTGAGGTACCAGTCGACATCGAACTCCGGGTCGCCGGTGAGGTGGCGCCACAGATGGGCCCGCTGCACGGTCTCGAGCCGATGAGCAGACGGCTCGTACCAGCCCTCGGATCCGCGCAGGGTGGCCGCCACCATGCCCGGGTCCATGCGGGCCCAGATGTGGTCGTCGTTGCGGTTCTTGTCAGCCAGGTCGCTCGTGTCCCACAGCCTCACCTGCGGCACCGTCGGGTTCAGTCGCAGCTTGCCCATCACACGGTCGCGGGCACCGTGGTTGGGCGCGCCTGCATGCCACAGACCCTGATGGAAGATCACCACGGTGCCGGCATCACCGCTGTAGTACTCCTCGCCCGAGAGGTGCTGGTAGCGCGCGACGTCGTCCATGTTCACCCGCCGCAGATGACTGCCCGGCACGAAGCGGGTACCCCCCTCGCGAGGCGCGACGTCGTGCGGGAACCAGAACAGCTGGATGTCGAAGGCCGGCCCCTGATCGATGATCGCGTCGCAGTGCAGGCCCTGGGCATGCATGTCGCCTGCCCCCTTGATGTGCACGAAGTGGTGGTCGACCACGGGCCCGGCACCCACGAGCGAGGCGATCGCCCCTGCGACTGCGGGCACACGAACCAGACGGCCGAAGGCCGAGTCGGCGGCGTAGGCATCGGTGACCACCGTGCCCGATCGGGGCAGCGGTGCCTCGCCCTCGTCGCGTTCGCCCGTGATGCCGCGGAACTCGTCGACCCACGACCGCAGGAGTCCGGGCAGTTCCTCCATCGCCTGCGCGTTCACGTCGTGCGGCACGACGGCGTCGAGCCGCAGGAAGCCCCGGGCGACGAACGAGGCCATCTGATCAGTGCTGAGCAACGGGAGCGCATCCATTGGTCACTCGTCTAGTGCATGAGGACCCCGGTTGTCAGCACCGGCGGCGAGAACCACGCCGTGCGTCAGCCGGCCGGTACGGATGCCTTGACGCTGCCGACGACCGGGCGTTCGTGGAACGAGGAACCGGCGAACCAGCGAGCAGCGACGATCAGCACCAACACCGCAGCTGCCGCCACGCCGAACGCAGTGGCACGGCCGTGCGCGTCGTACAACCAGCCGGCGCTCAGCGCAGCGACGCCGCCCGCGAGGGTCTGCATGCCACCGAGCAGTCCCTGCGCGCCGGCCTGACGATCTTCCGGCGCCACCAGACCGACGGCCACGCCGGCGCTCGAGACCGTCAGCCCGTCGCAGATCGCGTGCACCATCGAGAACCAGAAGATCACCATGCCCGACGGGGCGTTGCCGTAGGCGAACAGGAAGAACGCCCCGGCCAGCAGACCGAGCGTGCCGGTGCGGAACGGGCCCACCCGTTGGGCGAGGCGGCCGCCGGTCGAGCCCAGGAAGAACATCGGCACGGCGAACAGGACGATGCCGAGGTTGGCGATCCACTCGGCGGTGTTCAGGTCGTCGAGCATGATCACCCACAGCGCATCGAAGGTGCCGATCATGAGGAACACGCCTGCACCCATGCACAGGGCCGCCACGTAGGGCCGGTTGCGCAACAGGTCGAAGGCGAAGCGTGCCTCGGAGCCGGCCTCGACGTGACGCTCCTCGACGTGGATGCGGGCGATCATCGGCAAGAACGCGACCGTCACGACGGCGATGACGAGGAACGGCGCAGCGATGCCGAACGGACCGACGAGTACGGCCGAGATGGCCGGGCCGGTGGCGAAGCCCGCCACGTCGGCGGCGAGCAGCGTGCCGACGTTGCGGCCGAGGTTCTCGCGGTCGGAGACGATCACGATCCGCCGCAGTGATGGCAGTGCGGTGCCGGCACCGATGCCCATCACCACACGGCCCGCCATCAGCACCAGCACGTCCTTGCCGACAGCCATGATCAGCAGGCCGATCACCTCGGCGACGATGCCGATGATCACCAGGCGCTTGGCATGACCGCGATCGGCCAACGGCGCCAGCAGCACCTGCACCAGGAACGAGGTGAAGAAGCCGACCGCCACCACCGCGCCCAGCGCGCCTGCGGAGATGCCGTACTCGTCGCGGAAGTCGTCGAGCACCGTGAACATCACGCCGTAGCCGGCGGCGAACGTGGCCGTCAGTGCGCCGCATGAGAGGACGAGACGACGCGAAGGCATGGCGTCGAAGCTAGCGGCGGCCCTCGTCGAGCAACGAGCGGGTTCGCTCCTCGACGTGAACCAGCAGCTCGCGATGGGTGATGATCCAGAACCGGTCGTCGACGATCGCGTCGTGCACGTGGTCGGCCACGACCGATGGATCGATGCCGGTCATCGCCACCACCTGCGAGTTCGCCGCCCGAGCACCCGGGTTGCGGGCCGGGTTCTTCAACTCGGCCGGCCGGTTGCGCTGGCTCTGGAAGATGTTGGTGTTCACCACCCCGGGGCAGAGCACGCTCACGCCGACCGAGGATTCGGCCAACTCCAGCGACAGCGTCTCGCTGATGCCCACGACGGCGTACTTCGATGCGTTGTACGGACCGATGCCCGGCCATGCCGACAACCCGGCCATCGACGCGGTGTTCACCACGTGGCCGCCGGCATCGTTTGCGAGCAGCAGCGGCAGGAACGAGTGCAGCCCGTGGATGACGCCCCACAGGTTCACGTCGAGTACCCACTTCCAGTCGTTCAGGCTCGCGTTCGCGATCACCCCTCCGCCGCCCACGCCAGCGTTGTTGCACAGCACATGTGCGGTGCCGAACCGCTCGACGACAGCGTCGGCCAGTGCCTGCACGCTCTCGGCATCTGCAACGTCGGTGCGCACCCCCACCACGCCGAGCTCGTCGGCCGTGGCGAGCAGCGGCTCCTCCTCGACATCGGCGACCACCACGTGCATCCCGGCCGCCGCGAATCGCGCCGCCATCGCCCTGCCGATGCCCGATGCGCCACCGGTCACCACCGCGACGCGTCCCTTCAGCTCCCGCACGATCCCCCCTCGTTCACTAGCGTCGAGCCCGTGACCGACCGAATGCAACGTTCCGCACTCGTGTACTCGGAGGACGAACTCCTGCGCGATCACGAGTATGCACGCCCGCACGTGGTCGCCGGACACCGGATGCACGGAGGCTTCCTCGCCGACGGCACCTACCAGCCGCCCCGAGCACTGGTGCGCGAGGCGGCACTCGACGCTTGGACCGAGGCGCTGCGCGAACGCAGCGGCGATCTCCTCGATGCCGACTCCTCGCTGCTCGGTGGGAAGCGCTTGCCCACCGTCGAACAGGGTCGCGTGCTCCTGCGCAGCGGCCTCGGCGAGACGTTCTGGAACAGCCTCACGATCACCGGCAAGATCGAGGCCAAGGGGCGGCTGCTCGCCGAGATGGCCTTCCCCGACCTCCAGCCCCACATCGTCGACGACATCTCCGAGATGGCCGTCGGTCACCTGAACAAGGGTCTGCTCTACGCGCACGGCATCGACGAGGGTGGCCTGCCGGCGGAGGGCATCGGCGGCCACGACGTGATGTGGTTCGTGGCTCGCGATCTGGCCTTCGGCGCGGGCTGCTACCCCGATGTCGAACCGCCCGAGAGCATCGCCCGCCCCGAGGCCGGCCGGCGCTTCATCCCCGAAGTCGAGCCGGCGGTGGAAGGCCTGCTGTCGCTGCTCGCCAACCTGCTGATCATCGAGTTCCGCGCCGAGATCGGCTTCGCCGAGGCGCAGCATCTGCTGCGCAGCCCCGAGCTGTTCACCGCTCGCCGCGCCGGGGCCGAGGAAGCGGCCGAGATCATCGGCCGGATCCGCGCCGACGAGGAGATCCATGTGCGGTCGCTCCGGCTCTACCTCGGCGAGCTTGCCGAGGTGCAGTTCCGCACCATCCACGGTGGCACCTTGCACGGTGCCGAACTGATCGGCCGCTTCTGGGACGGCTTGGTCCGGTGGGCCACGGTCGAGCAGCCGGCGCTCATCGCTGCGCAGCAACGCGAACTGATCGAGGCCCGCATCTCACGACACCCACAGGCGCCCGACGTCCTGGTCGCGTTCCGCACCGCGGCGTAGACCAGACTGAAGCGGATGGCGAATCGCGAGCGACTGCAGGACATCGGCACCGATCCGGACGTCCGGTTCTCGTACGCCAACGAGCGCACGTTCCTCGCGTGGAACCGCACAGCGCTGGCGATGGTGACGGCAGGCCTCGCGATCACCCAGCTCCTGCCACCGTTCGACATCCCCGGGGGCCGCAAGCTGATCGGGTTACCGCTCATCGCACTCGGCACGCTGGTGTCGATCGCGAGTCTCGTCCAGTGGCAGCGGAACGAACGCGCGATGCGTCTCGGTCACCCTCTGCCCGCGTCGATGCTGCCGAAGCTCGTCGCGATCGTGGTCGCAATCAGTGCGGTGATCGCCCTGGTCCTTGCGATCGCAGCGCCGAGCGAGGGCGTGTGAACGACTCGGCTGCCACGGCACACACGCCCGAGTACGAACGCGACCCCGGGCTCGCCGCCGAGCGCACCGAACTCGCGTGGGGGCGCAGCGCACTGTCGCTGTTCGCCTGCGGTGCAGCCATGGTGCGCGGCGTCGAGAACATCACCGGTCACGAGACGCAGCCGGTGGCTGGCATCGTCGTACTGGTTCTCGGCGGCATCGTGTGGTCGGCGGGCGTGCCGCTGGCACGTCAGCGCGCAGCGGCGAGCGTCGCCGGCCGACGCCATCGCGCGCAGATGCACGAACTGCTGCCCCTCGCCGTCGGCACCGCGATCGTCGGTGTCGCCGGACTCGTCGTGGGCGTGCTCTTCAGCGGCTGACGGTCTGCCGGCAACACAGGTTGGATGTCACCATCGCCGGTCGCGAGACTGCGGCCCATGACCGACACGAGCCTCAACCGCACCGATGCCGACCACGTCCGCGTGTCAGCGGCTGTCGACGAGCTGTTGCGCTCCCACGACCCGAAGCAGGTCGACGATCGTACGTTCCGCGGCGCCCGCTACGACGCCGGTCTGGCGTGGGTGCACTTCCCCGTCGACTGCGGCGGGCTCGGTGCCCGACCCGACCTGAACCGATTGGTCGAGGAGCGCTGCCGCAAGGCAGGCGCAGCGGGGCAGGATCCGTCGACGTTCTTCATGGCACTCGCCGGCCCCACGATCGCCACCCACGGCTCCGACGAGGTGAGGCAGCGGTTCCTGCGGCCGATGTTCACGGGCGAGGAGAAGTGGTGCCAACTGTTCAGCGAACCGGGCGCCGGCAGCGACTTCGCCGGTCTCGGCAGCCGCGCCGTGCGCGACGGTGATGAGTGGGTCGTCAACGGCCAGAAGGTGTGGAACACACTCGCCCACCTCGGCGACTGGGGCATGCTCGTGACCCGCACCGATCCCGACCAGCCCAAGCACAAGGGCATGACCTACTTCGCCCTCGACATGCACGCCCCGGGCGTCGAGGTGCGGCCGCTGCGCCAGATCACCGGCGAGGCCGAGTTCAACGAGGTCTACATGACCGATGCACGGGTGCCCGACGCCCATCGCATCGGCGATGTCGGCGAAGGCTGGCGTGTGGCGCTCACCACCCTGATGAACGAGCGCTCGGCCATCGGGGGCGGCGGCGGTGGTCGCCGCAAGGGCCCGATCGACGTGGCCCTGCAGATCTGGGCCGACCTTCCCGCCGAGCAGCGCACCGGCGCCAAGAAGGACACGCTGATGAAGCTGTACTGCTCGTCGGAGACCCAGCACCTCACCAACGCTCGCGCCGCGCAACGGGCGAAGGCCGGCAATCCGGGCCCGGAGATGTCGATCGCGAAGCTGGCGATGGCCGAGTTCAACAAGCAGGTCACCGAGTTCTCGATCGACCTGCTCGGCGCCGACGGCCTGATCGGCTACGACTACACCTTCCGACGGCCCGACAACCTGTCGGTCGACGGTATGGAGAACGGCATCCGCCACTCGTTCCTCCGCGCTCGTGCGAACTCGATCGAGGGCGGCACCAGCGAGATCATGCGCAACATCCTCGGCGAGCAGGTGCTCGGGCTGCCCGGCGAGCCCCGGGTCGACAAGGACCTCCCGTGGAGCAAGGTCCCCCGCAGCTGACCGGCGCCCGACGCGGCGGACGAGGCCGGACGCGATCAGACGGCGTGGCGGCCAGCGTCGTCGCCAGCCTCGCCACCAACGTCGTGCTCACGAACCACTCGCAGCGCAGGAGCGGTAGCCGACACCGGTGCGATGTCGCTGCGTCGGTGGGGTGCTGGCACGGTGAGCAGCCACACCAGCAGCACGCTGAACAGCTCGGGAAGGTGCGTCGCCTCGTCGATGAGTGGCACCACCCCACGTGCGAGATCGACGACGGCGGTGATCAACAGGCCGGCGCCCAACACCATCGACACCGGCAGCACCGTACGCGCCCTCGCTGGCCGCACGGCGACGACCAGTAACGCAGCGCCGTAGGCCACCGTGAACGCACCGAGGTGGCGGCCGTCGTGGTCCGCGCTGTCGAACAGCGACGGCGCAGAGAGGATGATGACCTCGAGCGCCACCACCACCAGCAGGGCCCGCACCAGCCCCCACCGTCCCGCCCGGTCGGCCACTGCGTTCAGCTTCGAGACCCGTCGCGACAGGTCCGGCATGTGCGGCGCCGGTCGGACGACGAAGCGACGGCGACTTCCCTCGACGGCGGCGGCGAACGACCGACATCGGGCGCACCGCCCGAGGTGATCGTCGAGCGCACCCTCATCGACTGCCGGGTCCTCGCCGTCGGCCCGAGCCGAGATCGCTGTCTGGCAGTCGTCGCAGTCCACGTCCTCATGGTCGCACATCGCCTCGATCCGGTTCCCAGACCGCGTGGCACCACCTGGGGACCTTGGTCACTTTGTCGGCGGGGTGGTTGTGGCCTCTGGGGGTGGCTGGCAGTGTGGCAGCGTGGCGGCCCACGACGACCTGAGACCCCTGCTCGACGCTGCGTGCGAGGGCGACGATCATGCGGTCCGCGAACTGGTACGCCGTACCCAGCCAGCGGTGTGGCGCCTCTGCACTGCGCTCGGTTCCCCCGGCGAAGAGGACGATCTCGTGCAGGAGACCTATCTGCGCGCGTTCCGCTCGCTCCCGTCATACCGCGGCGATGCGCCGGTGCAGGCCTGGCTGCTCTCGATCGGTCGTCACGTGTGTGCCGACCACGTCCGCCGACGCATGCGCCAGCGCCGGCTCATCGACAAGATCACTCGCACCCGCACCGTCGAACAGCCGCCCGTAGCCGGCCACGAGGATGCAGTGCACCAGTTCGTCGAAGCCCTGTCTCCAGACCGTCGCGAGGCGTTCGTGCTCACACAGATCGTCGGGCTGTCGTACGACGAGGCTGCCGAGGTGGTGGGGTGCCCCATCGGCACGATCCGCTCCCGCGTGGCCCGCGCACGCGTCGACCTCATCGACGCCCTGCGCAACGCCGATGCGGTCTGAGCGAGACCACACACCCATGACCTCGCACCCTTTCCTCCGCCCCGCACACGCCGGACTGCTCGCCGGCCTCGTGATGTCCGGCTGCGCCGGCCTCATGATGTCCGGCTGCGGCGGCAGCACATCGACGACCGGCGGCGGGATCGCCGCCGGATCGCTGGGAGCCGAAGCAGAGCGCGGGCAGCGCATCGCGCTCGAGTCGGGGTGCGTAGCCTGTCACGGCTCGTCGTGGCAGGGAGGCGTCGGTCCGGCGTTGGTAGGTCTCGCCGGTTCCGAGGTCACGCTCGACGACGACACGACCACGGTGGCCGACCGCGAGTACCTGATCAGGGCAATCGTCGACCCATCGGCCGAGCGGGCAGGAACGTTCTCGATGAAGATGCCACCGAATCAGCTCACCGATGAACAGGTGTCCGACGTCGTCGCGTTCATCGAAGCCATCGGCGCCACGCCGGGCTGAACGTCCGCCGTCAGTGCGGGCCGCCGCTCAGGCTGCGGCGCGCGATGCGGGCAACATCAGGCGAGTGATCGCCAGCACCGAGGCATACACCGTCACCACGGCCAGCACACCCGCCGACGCAGTGACCACACGGTCGAGCCAGAACGGTGCATCCGTGGGCAGGATCGCTCGGCTGAGCACGTCGATGCGCAGCACGGTCCACACCACGAGTTGCACACCGGCGACCAGAGCGAGTGATCGTACGGTGAAGGCCGACCAGCGCGCCCACACCAGCGCAGACAGGGCGACGAGCAGGGCGACGGCGGGCAACGCCCAGTGGGCGATCGGTGGACCCGTCTCCGCCGGGAGCGACCACGTCTGCCACAGCCCCATCCCCAACGCAGCCAGCGCTGCCAACCCGACGACCGCCACCGAGACGCGCTGGCGGCGACCACACCTCGCGACCGTGGCGACGCCCACGACGGCAGCGAACAGACCCGCCAGCAGCCACGGGCCACGCGACGGCGGCGCCATCCAGACCGACACGACAGCGATCTCGACCGGCATGCCATCGACGGTGATGGGGATCACGGAGTCGAGGATCTGATCGCCCGGTCCGAGGCCGAGCGGCGGCTCCTCCTGCATCCAGTGGGTTCGATGGTCGTGCCAGGCGAAGCGGCCATCGGTGTCGACCACCTCCCACACCGGCGCCGCCGTGGCATCTGCCTCTGGTGGCAGCCTGGTCTGCGAGTAGCGGTCGAGGTTGAAGAAGTGCGCCGGCGAGACGACGTTCTCGGTGACGGTGCCATCGCCGTCGAAGCGAAGGTACGGCTCACCCTCGTACCCGGGGATGGTGACCTCGTGACCACCGGCATCGATCTCGATGAAGGCGTCACCACCGATGATCGCGACCTCGATACCAGGCACGGCCGGGGTCACGGACACGATCTCGGTGCGGTAGTCGGTGGGGCGCGGCGGGTCGGCGAACGCCGGCGACGGCCACCCCGCCAACATCACCCCGAACGTAACCACCATGGCGTGGCGGACCCTGCGGTGATGGAGTGCGACCTTGGTCCCGCCCGAAGGGGACCTCCGGCGGATCCGACTCGGTCGGGGGATGGCGACGATGACGCCCGTGCCCGATCGATCGACGCCGTGACAGCCATGCGTCCCATGACTGCCGGGCGTGACGGACGTCCGATACGCCGGGGAACCGGCGGTATCGGGCCGACGACCTCTCATCTCGGCACCCCCCATTCGACCAGGAGCCACCGTGAACCAAGGAGATGCATCATGAATCGTCGTACGTTCCTCTCACTCGCCGTCACCGCCAGCGTCGGTGCCGGTCTCGTGCTCGCCGCATGCGGTGACGACACCGACAGCGCCGACGACACCGCTGGTGCCGGCGGCTCGTCGAGCGAGATCACCATCGCTGGAGCCTGGGCTCGTACCAGCCCGATGATGGCCTCCGCCGGTGCCGCCTACTTCACCATCACCAGCCCCACCGACGATGCCCTGCTCAGCGCGAGCGCCGACCCGTCGATCGCCGGCACCGTCGAGATGCACGAGACCCGCATGGTCGAGACCGACATGACCGCCACCACCATGGGCGGCGACATGACCGCCACCACCATGGGCGGCGACATGGCGCCCACGATGGAGATGGTGCCGGTCGATCGGATCGAGTTGCCCGCCGGCGAGGCCGTGGCACTCGAACCCGGTGGCCTGCACATCATGCTGCTCGATCTGCCCGCTCCACTCGAGCTCGGCCAGACCTTCACCCTCACACTGACCTTCATGAACGCTGCCGAGCAGCAGATCGAGGTCACGGTCGGCGACGAGGCGCCGTGATCGCATCCGCCCGGTGCGCAGGGGAGCATTCGTGACGACGAGCCGCGCATCCCACCGGTCACGTCCGACCCGTCGGATCGCGCTGGTGCTCGGCGGGGTCCTCTGGCTCGCCTCGTGCGGGTCGGAGGGCTCCGGCGCACCGGCGCTGCCCGAGGTAGAGCTCACCGAGCTCGACAGCGGAGCGATCGTCGACGCGAGCGACATCGGCGGACCCGCGATCGTGAACCTCTGGGCCACCTGGTGCGGCCCCTGCCGCGCCGAGATGCCGGCGTTCCAGGAGGTGTCGACCGAGTTCGACGACGTGCGGTTCGTGGGCGTGAACCAGGGCGACGCCGGTGATGCGGCGCTCGAGTTCCTCGACGAGGTGGGCGTCACCTTCGACCAGTACCTCGACCCGACCGGCGAGCTCACCGATGCCCTACGTGTGTCCGGGCTCCCGGCGACGTTCGTGATCGGTGCCAACGGTGAGGTGGTCGAGGTGCACAACGGCGCGCTGGATGCCGACGGCATCCGCGAACTCGTCGCCCTGGTCGACGGCGCGAACGACTGAGACCCGAACAACTGGGACCCGAACAACCGGGACCCGAACAACTGGGACCCGAACAACTGGGACCCCTCGGCCTGCTGGTCGACCGGCTGCAGCGGCGCTCGCCGATCGTGGACTCGTGGCGTCGGGAGCCGCACCGTTCGACTACTCCAGCAC
>Ga0105047_10016828_pt1 | contig 11443 bp, 12 predicted proteins | sample MAT04_FD_78384 | JGI IMG/M metagenome (GOLD analysis project Ga0105047, IMG submission 78384) | Freshwater microbial communities from Lake Fryxell liftoff mats and glacier meltwater in Antarctica - MAT-04 (megahit assembly) | ecosystem: Environmental > Aquatic > Freshwater > Ice > Liftoff... | reverse complement strand
GGCCGCCGAGGCGTTGATGCACGCCGCCAACGCGGAGTACGGCGCGGCTGTCGCCAAGCTCTATCCGCAGATCAACCTGAGCAGCAGCATCGGATCGCAGGCGTTGAGCGCCGGCGCACTGTTTGGTGGAGGAACTGCAATTTGGAGTCTGGTTGCGCAACTAACCCAACCGTTGCTTAACCGGGGCTTACCCGCCGAAAAGCGGGCGGCGTTGGCCGCCTTCGAAGCCGCGACCGCGAACTATCAAGGCCTTGTTCTAGAGTCGCTGCGCGACATGGCGGACATCCTGCGTGCGCTGGACAACGACGCCCAAACGCTCTCGGCGCTCGCGAGTGTCGACGAAGCATCGCGGGCAGCGCTTGCATCCGTGGATCGGCAGTATGCGTTCGGAGCGGTCGGTTACCCGCAGGTACTTGCAGCACGGAAGCAGTCACAACAGGCGCAGAAAAATTTGATCGCTGCGCGGGCGCAGCGAGTGCTCGACAGCGTCTTGTACTACCAGGCAGTCGGAGGCACGACGGAGCCTCCTTCAACGAAACCTCCGACCGACAAGGAGAGCGATCGATGAGAACAGCCAGGCGGAACATCGTTGCCGTATTGCTGTTTCTCGCAGGCTTTATGGCCGGCAGATTCATTCTGAACGCCCGGGGAATGACATGAGCACCCTTCGGAATGCACGTACGGTGCAGCTGCTCGCGGCCGCAATCGGGGGACTGTTCGGCCTCGCAACCCTTTTTGCGGGCGGTCGCGTGCTCCTTGGTTCCGACCCGGGTTACATCGTGTTCAAACCGCTGCTCATTTACAACACCGCGATGGGCCTTGGTTATCTCGCGGCTGGCGTCATCATCTGGCGCAGCGTCGTTCGGGGAACCTACGCCGCTGGTGCGATCTTCGCGCTCAACCTGTTCGTGCTTTTTGGAATCGTTCTGCTCTACCGGAACGGTGATGCCGTCGCGGTGGACAGCCTCCGCGCGATGACCCTGCGGACCGTTGTCTGGCTGGTGCTGTTCCTGGCGGCAGGTATCCTGTCGCGACTCTCAACCCAACGCAGAGGTCCTCTATGACGCAACACTTGAACGAAGCACCGCGCTCTCACCAGCGTTCCCTGGTACCTCTGCGCCGCATTGCCCTTGCCGCACTACTTGTCGCCACGGGGGCAGGGTGTAGCGGCAAGCAGGCCACGCCCGCCGCGCGCGGCACTGCTGACGCAGGTCCGTCCGCGTCGATGGCTGCTGATCCCGATGTTCGGACCGCCGTTGTGCTGCCGGTGCAAGGGCGACACATGATCCTCACCGAAATGCGCGGAATGCTGACCTCCGTTCAGGGATACGTCGCGGCTGCCGCGCGAGGTGACACGGCTGGTATGCGGGCGGCGGCGCTGGCGTCGGGTATGGCCGCAGCGCGTGATCTCGATCCGGCCATGCAGCAGCGCCTCCCCGCGGAATTCCTGCGCCTCGGGATGAGCACGCACGCTGCCTGGGACTCACTGGCAATGGACGTTGGTCGAGGGGTTCCGACCGGCGAATCGCTAGGTCGGCTGGGGACCATCATGAGCAATTGTGTGGCCTGCCATGCCCAGTTCAGGATCAACCTCGAACGTTGAGCGGTCACAACGTCGCCAAAAGAGATGATCCGCTTGCTCGTTGCGGATCAGGGGCTGGTTGCTTTGTCGGCCAAGCGCGTCACTGAAGCCGCAGATGCGGCCGAAGATCAGGCCGCACCGATCTGGACACTCGGCGTCTGGACATCCACGAGAAGAACGCGTGGATGTTGCGCGGTCATCTCGAGTAGCAGGTCTGCAATTTGAGCCCGTGATCGCGAGCAATGGCGATCCTCGCTCTTAAAATGGCATTGGTGCTCATCCGAATCCCCAGTCGGTTAGCTTAGAGGGTGGCCAATATCCCGCATTTGAACGAACAGGAGTCCGGTGTGGTGATCCCGGCGCCCTCAGAAACGACCGCCGCGCTGTCGCTGGACGTTGTTGTCACGCGCGGAGGAATCGTGGAATCTCGGCACCGCGTACACGCGGCCGTGGTTGCCGCGAACGGCGAACTCCTCCACCAGTCGGGCAACCCGGGCGTGTTCACCTGGTGGCGGTCGTGTGCCAAACCGTTTCAGGTCATGCCGCTGGTTGAAAGCGGTGGGCTCGAAAAGCTGGGATGGAAAGGCGACGAATTGGCGCTCGCGTGCGCCTCACACGGGGGCGAACCCGAACATGTGGCCATCGCCGAGTCGATGTTGCGGAGCATCGGGTTGGAGGAGGGCGATCTCGCGTGTGGGCCGCACGAACCCCTGGCATCACGTGGCGCCCGGTTGCTGCGCGAGTCGGGGCATCGCGTGACGCGCCTGCACAACAACTGCTCGGGCAAACATTCGGCGATGTTGGCGCAGGCACATCTCGCAGCATGGCCCACCAACGGCTACGAACGCATCGAACACGCGGTGCAACAGAATTCGCTGCGCGCGGTGGCTCTCTGGGCCGGGGTGAACGAAAACGCTCTGGGCGTTGCGATTGATGGCTGTGGTGTTCCGGTGTTTGCGCTGCCGCTGGCCAACATGGCGCTGTCGTACGCGCGACTGGTTTCCGCCGCAGCACGTGGTCACGAATCGGCGGCGCGCGTGGTGCACGCGATGACGGGACATCCCTTTCTCATTGGTGGCACCGAGCGTTTTGATACGGCGTTGATGCAGGCGTGCCGCGGAAAGGTGTTGTGCAAGATTGGTGCAGAGGGGGTGCACACACTGGCGTTGGTCGATCGCGGCATTGGTTTGGCCATCAAAGTCGAAGACGGCACACCGCGCGCGCAGTATCCGGCGGTGCTGGCGCTACTCGCGCAGTTGGGTGAATTGCCGGATCCATTACCCGACTCTTTGCGAGAGTTTGCATCGCGCCCCGTCCGCAACACGCGCGGCGAGTCGGTTGGTGAAATTCGGTTGGCGACCGCAGCGCTTGGTGACCGCGCTTGAGCGCGAACGGTGCGACAGGGATGAAAACGATGACGTCCCCGGCCGTGCCGCGCGACACATTGTTGGCGTCTGATACGGCGGCGCCTGATCGCGCTGTGATCGAACACGGAGTTGCAAACGCGGGTGATAGTTCGCTGGACCGCGCGACAGTATTGCTGGTTCGTGTCGCGGCGCAGTTGGCGGGCGGTGCAGAAGCAGATGTACGAAGTGCATTGCAAGCGGCGGCAGACGATGTGAATCCGGGGTGGGTCGAAGAAGTCATTCTGCAGACCTACCTGTTTGCCGGATTTCCGCGAGCACTGAACGGCGCACGAGAATGGCGGCGCATTTCCGGACGAATGGCGCCGCTGACCGACGAAGGGGAAACCATTGACGGCGCTTTGTGGCGTCATCGTGGTGAAGTCACCTGCGAAACGGTGTACGGACGATTCTACAAGCAGCTGCGCGCGAACATTCGCGACCTGCATCCGGCACTTGATTCGTGGATGATTGTGGAAGGGTACGGCCGGGTGTTGAGTCGTCCGCAGTTGGCGTTGTGGCGTCGCGAGTTGTGCATCGTGGCGGCCTGCGCGATTGGACGGCAAGATCGACAGTTGCATTCGCATTTGCACGGATCGTTGCATGCGGGCGCGAGCGCCGAGCAGGTGCACGCCACGTTGAATGCGATTCAGGATCTGTTGTCGCCAACGGACGTGGCACGCTACAACGGTTTGTGGGCGCGTGTGCAGGGCAAGTAGGTCCGGGCAGTTTCACTTTTCTCGTTTTCTCATCCCATGTTTGTTGATCGCGTAGTAGTTCGCGTAGAAGCAGGTACCGGCGGTTCCGGTATCGTGTCATTCTTGCGCGCCAAGTTTTATCCCATGGCAGGTCCCGACGGTGGTGATGGCGGCCACGGCGGCGACGTGTACGTACGGGGCGATCGCAACCTGGGAACGTTGCTCGATTTCACCTATCGCGATCTGTGGAAAGCCGAACGTGGCAATCACGGCGAAGGCAACGACAAAACGGGAAAATCCGGCGCCGATATCTATCTGCCCGTGCCCACCGGCACCGTCGTGCGGAATCGTGCCACCGGCGAAATTGTCGTCGAGATCATGGAGCACGGCGAAGAAGTGAAAGTGGCCAAAGGCGGTCGCGGCGGTCGTGGCAACGCGTTCTTCATGACGTCCACACACCAGGCGCCGCGCGAATGGCAACCGGGCGAAGAAGGTGAAAACTTCGAGCTTGAATTCGAACTGAAACTGATTGCCGATGTTGGGTTGGTCGGACAACCAAACGCGGGCAAGAGCACTCTATTGTCGGTGATTTCGGCGGCGCGTCCAAAAATCGGCAACTATCCCTTCACCACGCTGTCACCAAATCTTGGTGTGGTGCCGATGAGTGATCATCGCAGTTTTGTGGTCGCGGATATTCCGGGCATTATCGAAGGCGCACACGAAGGCAAGGGACTGGGCCTTCAGTTCCTGCGACACATCGAACGCACGCGGATGCTCGCGTTTCTTATTCCAATCGAAAGTGATGATTGGCAAAAGGAATTTGATCAGCTGCGCCACGAGATCGAATCGTACTCGGCCGAACTCGCCAGGAAACCGTTCTGCGTGGTGTTCACGAAGCTGGATTTGCTGGGTGAATATTACGTGCCGGAAATCGACACGCACGGCGCCTTTGCCGCACTTTCCGTCAGCGCGCCCGGACGCATGGGTTTGACAGAACTGCTGGATGCATGGTGGTCGCAGTTGTTGCTCGTTCGTGCGGCCGACGCCACCGTTCCCGACGACGAGTTTGTTCCCTGATTATCGCAGCCGGCGCATTGAGCAAACCGACCCCGAGTATCCCGCTGCCTTTCGGAATCTTGCACAGCCCCCGAAATCCATCTGGATAGCCGGCGCGTTAGCCACGGCGTTGGCACCGGCTGTTGCGATTGTCGGCACGCGGCACGCGAGCGCTTACGGATTGCGCACGGCGCACGCAATTGCGACCGCTTGTGCGAAGGCCGGTGTGTGCGTTGTGAGCGGTCTCGCGCGGGGCATTGACGGAGCCGCGCATGAAGGTGCACTGCGCGCTGGCGGGCGCACGGTCGCAGTACTAGGTACGCCGCTTGATATCGCGTATCCAAAGCAGCATCGCGAGTTGCAAAATCAAATCGCACACGAGGGGCTGCTTGTAAGCGAGATGAACCCGGGCGATAACGCCGCCGCGTGGACATTCCCACGCCGCAATCGATTGATCGCAGCATTTTCGCAGCTAGTGGTGGTAGTGGAAGCGGGATTGAAGAGCGGCGCGCAAATCACCGTCGAGCACGCGCACGCGTTGGGCATCATGGTTGCGGCCGTGCCCGGATTGATCGACGCGCCGCAAGCGTACGGCACAAATCGTTTGTTGCGCGACGGTGCCCATCTTATTGCCGAACCCAGCGACGTGCTGGCGCTGCTGCACGTCGACGCATCGCCGGTGGCACAACCGCTGCTCTCGGGCGACGATGCGCAACTCTGGGATGCCCTAGCGTCTGGCGCGGCCGACATCGCGACGCTCGCCCATCGTGCCGGGCTGGCCCCTCGCACGGCGGCGGCATCGGTAAGCGCGCTGGAGATTGCGGGATTGATTCGCGTTGACCATTTGGGGCACGTGCATTCGGCGCAGGCGGGGTTGCGACTGTGAACGCAGTCGATTCGTTTTCCTCTGCAGAAATGGTTGACGCGACCGCAACCGCGGACGTTTCGCCGGAAGTTGTGAATTCATTTGATCACACACCGTACCGCCACTGCTACATCCACGTGCCGTTTTGCGCCCGTCGCTGCAGTTACTGCGATTTCGCGATCGCCGTCCGTCGCACCGTGCCGTGGCAGGAATACGCGGATGCATTGGCAGCCGAGTGGCGCGCGCGTGTTATCACACTGACGGAGCCGCTCAACACGTTGTACTTCGGCGGCGGCACGCCGTCGTCATTGGGCGCCGAGGGAATTCAACGCGTGATGGATTGGATGCAAACAGTTGCGACACTGGCACCCAATGCCGAAGTCACGCTCGAAGCAAATCCCGAAGACATCAGCGAAACAAGCGTGGCGGCGTGGAAACGCGCGGGCATCAATCGACTGTCCATTGGCATTCAGAGTTTCGACGACGGTGTGCTCAAGTGGATGCATCGCGTGCACGATGCAAACGCTGCACTGAAAGCCGCGCAAATCGCGCGCGACGGCGGCGTCAATGCGTTCTCCATCGATCTCATTTTTTCCCTGCCCGAATCGCTCAACCGCGATTGGAATCGTGATCTCGACATCGCACTCTCTCTCAACGCGGATCACATCTCGTTGTACGGCCTGACCGTCGAACCGCACACACCACTGGGTCGGTGGCAAGCGCGTGGTGATGTGATTCTTGCGCCCGAAGAGAACTACGAAGAACAATTCCTGGCGGCCCACAACCGACTTGGAAGCGGCGGGTACGAACACTACGAAGTCTCGAACTTTGCGAAGCCGGGAAAACGTGCCGTGCACAACAGCGCTTACTGGCACGGCGCACCGTACCTGGGCCTTGGCCCATCCGCTCACGGCTACGACGGCGCGGTCCGGCGCTGGAATCAGTCGCCATACGCCGAATGGAAGAACACAGCCAAGGGCGGGCACGACCCGCTCGACGACAGCGAGCGGCTCACCGACCAAAACCTTGTTACCGAAGCCGTCTACCTCGGCCTCCGCACCCGCGGCGGGCTCGAAGTGTCACCAGCCGACCAACCGCTGTTAGATCAATGGCTGGCCAGCGGGTGGTTGGAATTCGTGAAGTCGCCGGGCCAAAACCGCGTTCGCTGCACTCCGATGGGCTGGTTGCGGCTTGATGGGTTGGCCAGCGCCTTGACAGCACTCCGAAGTTATTGATACAGTTACACTTATGGCTTACGTAGCAGACCTGAACGAACGGGAGCGGCGCGTCCTTGAAGCCGTGATCCGCAGCTACGTGGAAACAGCCGAGCCGGCCGGGTCTCGAACCCTGTCGCGCCACTTCGGGTTGGGGATATCGGCCGCGACGATCCGCAACACGATGAGCGACCTGGAAGAAAAGGGATACCTGTTCCATCCTCACACGTCGGCCGGTCGCGTTCCAACAGATAGGGCGTATCGCGTCTACGTCGACTCGCTTATTCGGGTGGATTCGGTAACGCGCGCCGACCGGCTCAAATTGGCGGAGGAGATTTCGGCGGGCGGATCGGCCATTGAAGCGATTCTCATGCGAGCGGCGCAGTCATTAGGCGTGTTGACGCAGGAATTGGGTGTGGCGCTCGGGCCGCGCCTCGACCGCGCTATTTTGTCCCGCCTGGAACTGGTTCGCGTTTCGGCCGAGCGTTTGCTGATCGTGCTGGCACTGACGGGTGGTGCTGTGCGCACCATTTTCGTCGAGGTGCCGGGCACCATTGCGGACGAGGCGCTGGTGGAAGTCGCCCTCATTCTCAACGAGCGACTCGGGGGGCTCACTTTGGAGATGGTCCGCTCCTCCCTTGGCGCAAGACTGCGCGATGTAACCACCAAACCCTTCGCCACCGAGTTACTCAACATCTTCGTGCAGGAAGGCGAGCAGGCTTTTGGTCGAGCGGCGGACAGTGCGGAGACTGTGGTCATTGGACAGGCGTCGCTGCTAGCGGATAAGCCGGAATTTGCCTCAACCGACCGACTGCGGCAGATCATCGAACTGACCGAGACTCGTCAGCGACTGACGACCCTGCTGCAATCCCGCTCCGGAGCGCCTGGCCTGTCCATCACGATAGGCAACGAACACGGCGATCCGCGACTGGAAGGGTTTACTGTGGTTACCGCGGAGTATTCGGCGGGTTCGTTGAGTGGTGTGATCGGGGTCATTGGGCCAACGCGCATGCCGTACGACAAGGTGATCGCGCTAGTGGGGCATACGTCGCAACTCGTGTCGGACATGCTCGGCTAGACCATTTGGAAAACCGATCGGCGGCTCTCAGCTGCGGTCCCCGGAGATAAATGGCGGGCCGGATAGAACGCGCCGCGTGGAGGATGCGGGAATGTCTAACCGTGGAGTTCGCGCTGCCGGAACGACCTCGCGCTAGCTAAATTGAGAGGTTGTTGTAACCACGAACGGGCTCCGTTGCTCGCTCGCACACACCGGAATTTTCTATGGCCGATTTTTACGCGGTACTCAACGTATCGCGCGAAGCAACCGACGACGAAATCAAGCAGTCGTATCGTCGTCTGGCGCAGCAGTGGCATCCCGACAAGAACGGCGGATCGAAAGAAGCCGAAGAAAAATTCAAAACGCTTGCCGAAGCCTATGACGTGTTGCGCGATCCACAAAAGCGCGCCGCGTATGATCGCTACGGTGAGGCGGGGCTGCGCGGCGCCGGTCAACAGCAATATGAACACGTTGATCTGGCCGACGCGCTCAACATTTTCATGCGCGACTTTGGCGGCGGCGGACTGGGCGACCTGTTTGGACAGGGCGGCGGTCGTCGCAGCGCCGGCGGCGCGCGCGCGGGTGCGGATGTAAAAATCACGCTGCCAATGACACTCGCCGACGTGGCGACGGGCATTGAACGCACGGTCAACGCAAAACTGCTTGATGCCTGCGACAAGTGCGAAGGCAGCGGCGCCGAACCCGGCACAAAACCCACGCAGTGTACGACGTGCGCGGGAACCGGCGAAGTGCGTCGCGCGCAGCGTTCGTTTTTCGGACAGTTTGTCAGTGTCGCGCCGTGCCCGACGTGTGCCGGCGAAGGCATGGTGGTGCAGTCGCCGTGCAAGAAGTGTCGCGGCGAAGGTCGCATGCGCAGCGAACGCGCGCTCAAGATCAACGTACCTGCGGGCGTCGCAACCGGTCAGTACATGACGCTGCGTGGCGCTGGCAACGCGGGTCCACGCGGTGGACCGCGCGGCGATGTGCTCGTGATTTTCGAAGTCGAAGATGACGAACGATTCGAGCGCGATGGCGAAGACCTGTACTGTGAATCGCTGGTGACATATCCGCAGCTCGTGTTTGGTGCGGATATCAAGGTGGCAGGTGTTACCGCCGATTTGTCATTGCGAGTTCCCGCCGGAACGCAGAGTGGAACGGTGTTTCATTTACGGGGACGCGGTTTGCCGCGTGTGAACGCGAGTGGCACCGGTGATTTGCACGTACGCGTACAGCTGTGGACGCCCCAAACCATGAGCACTGAAGAAGAAACCGCGGTGAAGGCCATGGCCAAGTTGCAACCGGCTGCGCCGAAGTCGCGTGAGAAGAGCATCTGGTCGAAGATGAAGGAAGCCCTGGGTGCCTGAGAACTCGGCAACCGCTGGGTGGACCAGCGTCCGCGTCCGTCCAGGCGGTGATCATTCCGAAAACAATGCAGCGCGCTCAGCCTGTCTGGGCGCGCTGTTTGCATCTGGCGCACAAGGGGTCCATGAAGACGGCACCTCGTTGGTCACGCATTTTCCGCCCGGAAGTGATCTGGAGCGCGTGCATCTCGCGCTAACCGAAGCGGATGAAGATGTAGTGATCGAAACGTCACCGGTTCCGGATATTGATTGGAGTGTGCAGTGGAAGTCGCGCATTGTTGCGCATCAACTGGGCGCACTCACCGTTGCGCCACCGTGGTTGGCGAATCAGTACGATGCGGCGCGTTGCATTGTGATCGATCCCGGTATGGCGTTTGGTACTGGCGATCACGCCACAACACGCGGCGTGATTCGATTGATGCCGCAGGTGATTCGCGCGGGTGATGTTGTCGCCGATCTCGGCGCGGGGAGCGCAGTGTTGGCGATTGCTGCGGCAAAGTTGGGCGCGTCACGGGTGTACGCGATTGAGTTGGAACATGACTCGATTGCGGATGCCAACGAAAACGTCGAATGCAATGGCGTTTCCGATATCGTGCACGTGTTCGAAGGTGATGCGACGGCGTTCCTTCCGCTGATTGCGCCGGTGCGCCTGGTGTTGGCCAACATTATTTCGTCGGTGTTGGTCGAGCTGTTGCCAATTATCGGCCTGTGTCTGGCCGAAGACGGTGACGCGATTTTGAGCGGCATTTTGCGTGACGAGCGCGACGCGATGATCAGTGTGTTACGTGATCACGGCTGGATGATAGTTGCGGAAGACGCGGAAGATATCTGGTGGTCCGCCATCGTTCGTCGCGATTGATTCATGGCCGCCCCGCGCAGCGCCGAAGGTTTGCCCACGTTTGTCACCAACGAACCATTTACTGCGGGTTCGACCTACACGTTAGGTGATGATGACGTGCGCCACTTGCGGGTGTTGCGTCTGGCGGTTGGAGCGACGCTTGGTTTGCGCGACGGTGCGGGACTGATTGGTCGCGGAACGCTGGTACGATTTGCGAAGGGGCTGGCGCAAGTGGACATCGAGCATGTTGAATCGCGTGTGGCGCCGCCTGATGTGCACTTGATGGTGCCGGTGGCCGATCGCGAGCGCCTGCTGTGGTTGGCCGAGAAGGCGGGTGAGTTCGCGTGTACGAGTTGGCGACCGGTGTTGTGGCGGCGCTCTCGCAGCGTAGCACCACGTGGAGAAGGTCCGGCGTTTCAGGCAAAGGTTCGTGCGCGCATGGCGAGCGCGCTGGCGCAATCGCAGGGCGCTTGGTTACCGCAGATTTTTCCGGAAGCGAATCTTGAGCGTGCCTTGTTGGCGGCACCGCCGGGTGATCGCATCGTGCTGGACGCCGACGGCGAACCGCTGATTGGCGTCAGCGCCGCTCGGCTCACCGCACCGGTTGTGGTCGCGATTGGTCCTGAGGGCGGTATCGAAGACGACGAGTTGGCAATGGTTGTCGCCGCGGGTTTCCGCACGGCATCAATCGGGGCCGACATTCTGCGTTTTGAAACGGCGGGTGTTGCAGCACTTGCCATCGTGCGAACGGCATTACACTCACCAGTCCAGGTGTCATCATGACCGCGTGCCTCTTTTGCAAAATCGTTGCTGGCGAAATTCCGTCACCACGCCTTGCCGAGTCGGAGCACGCCATAGCGATTCGTGACATCAGTCCGCAGGCGCCGTTTCACGCGTTGGTGTTGCCAAAGCGACATGTGAATTCACTGGCGCTGGTCACCGAGGGCGCGGTGATTGGCGACGTGATGATGCTGGCGGCACAGGTGGCGCGGGAAGCGGGTCTGGACGATGGCGGGTATCGCGTGGTGTTGAATACCGGCGACGACGGTGGGCAGTCGGTGCATCATTTACACGCGCACGTTTTGGGTGGCCGGCGGATGGGGTGGCCCCCCGGCTGAACTGAAGCCGAAAGAGCCTAATGGCCGAATGGGTGATGCAGCCGAACGGCCGAACAACAGACTGCAGCGGAACGGCCGAACAACAGACAGCAGCCGAACGGCCGAACAACAGACTGCAGCGGAACGGCCGAACAACAGACTGCAGCGGAACGGGCGAACAACAGACTGCAGGGGAACGGCCGAACAACAGACTGCAGCGGAACGGCCGAACAACAGACTGCAGCGGAACGGCCGAACAACAGACTGCAGGG
>Ga0105047_10016825_pt1 | contig 11444 bp, 10 predicted proteins | sample MAT04_FD_78384 | JGI IMG/M metagenome (GOLD analysis project Ga0105047, IMG submission 78384) | Freshwater microbial communities from Lake Fryxell liftoff mats and glacier meltwater in Antarctica - MAT-04 (megahit assembly) | ecosystem: Environmental > Aquatic > Freshwater > Ice > Liftoff... | reverse complement strand
CGCCTGACCGACAAAGCACAGTTGGAACTGTGGCCCGATTGGCGTCACTTCGGTTTCCTCACCGACCTCGAAGGCACCGCTGTCGAGGTCGACAAGTTCCATCGCCGCCATGCCGTGGTCGAGCTCGCGATCCGCGACCTCAAACAAGGAGCCGGGCTCGAGCATGTCCCGTCCGGAAACTCCAGGGCCTTCTACTTCAACGCGCCCCAACCATCGACAACACCCGCTCCGACACGCTCTCCACAACAGACCACCGACACCCCTCGCCCAAAGACCCGGTCGGTGGATCGAGGCTTAACCTGTCCTGCTCGGAGTAAATCCCCACCGTTCCCTTGCCTAGCTCAGTTGCAGCCCGAAACACACGAATAGCGATCTCACCACGGTTGGAGACAAGAATCTTGTCAAACTCAGCCATTGAGTTCACCACCCCAAACCGACCCGCGTCGATCCTTCTCCTCCAACAGTTGCCTCGCCCACGCGCCGGCAAGTGCGACGGCCAGCTCGGCCGTCGACAAGTTGGTGAGCGCGCCGTGATGATCAGGGCCGGTAGAGATGTTCAGTCCCACACGGCGAGGTGCGTAGTGGGATCGAAGTAGTGCATGTTCTCCGTGGCGACCGCCACCGTGATGCGGTCTCGCATCTGGACTCGTGAACGTGGGCTGAAGCGGCCGATCGCATTCGCACGTGCTTCGGATTCCTTGACTGCGTCTCGGTCGCCGGCGTCGACCGTTCGGGCATCGATGTCGAAGTGGACCATGAGTTCTGAGCCGAGTGCCTCGATGAGTGCCACTTCCGACGTGAGTTGTTTGCCCGAGGTGTCATCCTTGACGATCGCAGCATCCTCGAAATCCTCGGGACGGATCCCTATCAGAACATTGCCGACATGGTTCTTCAACGCAGGGCGCGCCATGAAGACCTCGCGCCCGAGAGTCAGTTGGTGGCTTCCGAGCTGAAGGATGCCACCGTCACCAACGAGGTCGATTGTTGCCTCATAGAAGTTCATCGACGGCGAACCGATGAACGCTGCCACGAACACATTCTTGGGGCGGTCGTACAGGTTCTGCGGCGTGTCGACCTGCTGCAAATACCCCGCCTTCAGAACTGCCACTCGGTCTCCCATCGTCATTGCTTCTGTCTGATCGTGGGTGACGTAAAGGGTCGTGACCGCCAGGTCACGTTGGAGCGTTGCGATCTCGGCACGCATCTGGACTCGCAGTTTGGCGTCGAGGTTTGACAATGGCTCGTCCATGAGGAAGGCAGCGGGCTGACGAACGATGGCGCGCCCCATCGCCACGCGCTGCCGCTGTCCACCCGACAGCTGCCCTGGCTTGTTATGCAGATTGGCGTCGAGCTCGAGGATCTTGGACGCCTGGCGCACTCTCCGATCGATCTCGCTCTTGGGTACTTTCGCCAACTTGAGGGCGAAACCAATATTGTCGTACACGCTCATGTGTGGGTACAACGCATAGTTCTGAAAGACCATGGCGATATCGCGGTCTTTTGGCTCGACGTCGTTGACCAGTCTGTCCCCAATCAGTATCTCGCCGCCGCTGATCGTCTCGAGTCCCGCAATCATTCGAAGCGCCGTTGACTTACCGCAGCCCGACGGCCCAACGAGGACAAGAAACTCCTTGTCCTTGATGTCCAGATCGAGGTCGTGGACTGCATGGAACCCGTTCTCGTAGACCTTGTTGACCTTGTCCAGTGTGATCGTTGCCATTTGTCGTGGTATCCCTTGTCTCGGGTTGTGGTGATGTGTGGGTGCATCGAACTGACCCGTTGCGTGCCAGTCGACGGTCGATTGACGAAACAGTCTCGACGGAGTGCTGTTCAGCGAGTTCGAACGACGTTCATAGGCCGGCTGGGATTGAGGTTCAGTAGGTGCTTGTCGGGACCTTCGAACGAGCAGAGCAGTCCGAAACTGTAGTGAGCCCCTACCGTGTTCAAGGCCGATGAGAACCAGGGTCAGGGAGGCGTCGGGGCTCCGTCCGTTGACCTGAGGAGGGCCCATGCCGCGTATCTCACTGGGTCGAAGTTTTCCAGGTACTTTGCCGCCTTGGTTTCGTCGAAGTCGACGCCGAGGCCGGGTCCGCTCGAAGTCTCGTAGTGTCCGTTTGCGGGCACATGCGCACCGGGAAAGACCTCAAGAACGTCATCGCCGAAGGTCGAACTCTCCTGGATGCCGAAAGCCAGTGACGATGCGTCGATGGCCAAGTTGGCGGCGTGTCCTATCGGCGAGACATCAGGGGGACCGTGGAGCGCCAGGCGAACACCAAAGAGCTCACACAGCGAGGCGAGCTTGCGAACCGGGGTGATCCCGCCGAGCGCTGAGAGCCTCGCTCGCGCGAAGTCGATCACTCGATCCGCGACCAGCGGGACGAATTGCTGCAAGTCTGAGAACGTCTCACCCATCGCAATCGGGACCGAGGTCTGCGCCCGCAGCGTTCGGAGCCATTGCATGTCTTCGGGGGCTACCGGGTCTTCGAGGAAGAAGAGGCCCAGAGTTTCGAGCTCCGATGCCAGACGAATCGCGTCGATTGGTGCGAGCCGCTCGTGGGCGTCGTGTAACAACTCGATCTCGGAGCCGACGTGCGCTCGAACGGTAGCGAGCGCTTCGGGAAGGGTTCGAAGGTACCTTTTGGAGTCCCAGGGAATCTGTCGCGCGGAGCGTCGCGCAGCCAGATCCGGTGTGGACAACTTGGCTCCGTAGGTGTCTGAGCCGGGTACGCCGACCTGGCAGCGCACGTGTCGGAATCCGCGATCGACGTACCGGTCGACATCGTCGAGCAGTTCATCAATGGATTCGCCGCTCGCATGCCCGTAGGCGGGGATCTGACCTCGGACGCGCCCGCCAAACAGATCGTGGAGCGGCACCCCTGCACGTTTTGCCTTGATATCCCAGAGTGCGATGTCGACGGCCGCCAGAGCCGCGTTAGAGATACTGTCGCCACGCCAGTAGCCACTGAGCGTGAACAACCGGTGGATGTCCTCGATGTCGTCGACTCGCCGTCCCACCGTCATCGGAGCAAGGTAGGAATCGAGCACCGTCCGGATTGCCAGGATGCGTTGTGGAGCACTTCCGCACCCGAGGCCGTACAACCCTGGTTCGCTCGTCTCGACTCGGACGATCAAGAGCGGTATGCCGTCTGGCGCTGTGACGAAGGTTCGTAAACCCGTCACGCGCGTCGAGTCGAGCTGCTGGTCGTCCCATGGGGAGATCGCGAGGATGCTCGACGGGTCAATGTCTATGTGCGTCGGGTCGTGATCGTGTCTGTGAGCCATTGCGGGTCCCTTTCAGCTTCCTATTTAATCGAGCCGCTCAGGCCCGCCACGAAGTAGCGCTGGAGCACGAGGAACACGGCGACCACGGGAAGAACGACGAATAGCGCGCCGGCCATCACAACGTTCCATTGGACGACCGAGGTGCTGAGGAGTTGTTGCAGACCAAGCGGCAGCGTGAACTTTTCTGGGTCGGAGAGCGTGACGCTCGATAACACGTACTCGTTCCAGATCCCGACGAAGTTGAGCACGGCAACGGCTACGAGCGCGGGGCGTGCGAGCGGAAAATAAATGGTTGTGAAGACCTTGAACTCGCTGCACCCATCCAGTCGGGCAGCCTCGTGGAGCTCGCGAGGAATCGACTCGAAATATCGCCGCAGCAACACCAGAGCCACAGGGGAGGCGCCGTTGACGAGAGGGAAGATCACACCCCACCTGGTGCCGAGGAGGCCGAGTTTGTCGTTTAATAGCACGATCGGCAGTAGCACGGTGATGGCGGGGACGAACAGCAGAGCTACGAAGAGGCCGAAGAGAACCCTGCGGCACGGAAACCGCAGCAGCGCGAACGCGTACGCCGCAAGCGGGAAAATTAGCAGGATGGCGAGTAACGAGATCACCGTGATGGCGATGCTGTTCCGGACGTACACCAAGAGGTCGAGTGACGTCCAAGTCACCTTGACCGCCTGGAGGGTCGGGTTGTGGGGAATCAGTCCGACATTGCTGGTCACTTCGCTATCGTCCTTGAAGGCCGCCGATACCATCGTCAGGAACGGAAACACGCTAAGCGCGGCGTACGCCAAGAGAGGGAGGTACACGAGAAGTGCGACCAGCGCGCGTCTCCCGTCCAGTCTTGAGCGGAACCGGCTTGTGGAAGGGGCGCTAAACACGGGAGCGCAGACTTCGGAAAGTGATTGCGGCGAGCAGTGCGGCGATGATGCACAGCGTCCAACCAATGGTGCTCGCGTACCCGAGATCGGGGGATCCGCCCAGTCCGAAGGCGAGCCGGTACGTCTGCAGCGCCATCGTGTTCGTGCTGTTGAGTGGGCCACCTTCGGTCATCAGGAGAAAGATCTGGAACCCCTGAAACGCCTCGCGGATTTGCAGGATCACCAGGAGCGCAGTCACGGGGCGCAACAGTGGCCAGGTGATCGCCGTGAGCCGGCGAAGCGGTCCTGCTCCGTCGATGCGACTTGCCTCGACCACGGACTCGTCGAGAGTCTGAAGGCCGGTGAGATAGATCAATACGCCGAGCGGCACGTTGCTCCACACGAGAACAGCAATGAGTGCTGGGAGCGCTGTGTCGGGGTTTCCGAGAAATCCCTCAGGTTGCGACAGCGAACCCATCCCGGCGGCTTGGAGAATCCGGTTTATGCCACCGTCGGGCTCGAAGAGAAAGCGCCACGCATAGAACACTGCGATTCCGGAAGTGACGTAGGGCAGAAAGTAAATCGTTCGCAGGAGCGCTCGGAACCGAGTGATGCTATTCAGCATGACAGCCAGCGGGAGACTGATTGCGATTGTCAGAACGGGAAGCGCCACCGCGACGATGAGCGTGTTCTTTACAGCGCCTCGCACCAAGGGAGCCAGAATCGGATCGTCGAAGAACAGCGTCCGAAAGTTGCCGAGGCCAACCCACGTCCAGTCCGGTGATATTCCGTTCCATCGGTAGAAACTGAGGACGCCTGCGTAGCCGAGCGTGTATACACCAAACACTACGAAGAGGAGAACCGCTGGGGCGACCATCGCCAGACCCGTGACCGATTCGCGCCGGCGTCGAGCCCTTGCTCCGGCGGTCATTGCGTGTCGTGATCCCATCTACCCCTCCTTCGTCGAGCGCCACGCAGGACGGGAACCGGACCGTTGTCCGAGACCCGCCCTGCGGTTCGCTGAAGCTTGCCAGCAATCAGGATGCAGCCCACGCGTCCGCGTACAACGCCGCGAGGGTTGCGCCCAGGTCCTCCGGGGAGGTCTGGTCGGCTACGAGCTTGACCAACTCGCCCGCCGTTGCGCTCGGGATGCCCGTCGTTCCGGCACCCGGGTCCGCAGAGAAATCATTGATCTCGAAGGCGTCGTCACCCGAACCCACGACACCCAGGAGTTGCTGCACCAGTGGGTCGTCGATCGCCAGTTCACCCAGCTCGGTTGCCGGCACATCCTGTGCTACCTGTGCAAAGAGTGCCGCTCCTTCGGGGCTGGTGAGGCACTTGATGAACTCGAGTGACTCGTCCGGATGCTCGCTCGCCGACGTAACGCCTGCCGATATGAGCGGTGACGCTGCGAACGACACGTCCGTCAACTCACCCGCTTCCGACATCGGAATTGGGAAGACCATGACGTCGTCTGGGTCGACACCCTGTTGCGAGAGGAACGGAAGCGTGAATGTGCCACCGACGTCCCACGCCGCCTTTCCTTGAGCGAATGCCACGTCGGCCTCGTCGATTGCGAGGTTGAGAACGCCCGGGCTCCAGTATGGGGTCAGTTGATCATAGAGTTCGAGACTCTCAACACTGGCGGTTGCATCCCAGGCCGGATCGGGATTCTCACCCTGGCGGGAGTAGAACGCATCACTTCCGAGGTAGCCGTATGCCATCGGGCGATAGAGCCAGAAGTATCCGGTTTCGGGAACCTTGAGCCCGGTCACGATGCCACCGGTCGATTCGTCCGCTTGGTGGGTCTGTTGGATCGCAGCGATCCATTCCTCCCACGTGGCGGGAGGAGTCTCGGTGTCCACCCCGGCTGCCTCGAGAATCGACTTGCGGGCGAAGACGACTCCAGGCGTTCCGGCCAGGTATGGAGCGGCGTACCAGTTCCCAGCCACCAGGTCCTCGAGCGAGTTGGCGGGATCCGCTGCCGACCCGTCGATGGTCTCCTGTGAGAGTGTCGCTGACTTCAGGACGGACGGAATGATATTCGATTGTGAGGCGTCGTCGAATCCCTCCGTGATGTCGGTGAGAATCCCCGCCTGCGCGAACTGCCACTCCTCGCCGCCGCTGTGCGCCGAGACGATATCCGGTAGGTCACCGGTCTGATTGGCGGACCGTACCTTGGTGGCGTAGGCGTCGTCCGGGGTGTACGCCTCTACGGCCACCGTGACACCCGTAGTTGCGCTGCACTGCTCGCCAACTGCTTCGAGCGCCTCGACGTGAGACTGCTTGAAAGTCCACATCGTGATCTCGTCAAGCTCCACCTCAGCGCCGGAGTCGATCGACTCTGTCGATGAGTCGCTGGTGCCGTCCGGACTCGATGAGTCGGAGCCACACGCAGCTAGCGACACGAATGCCATCGCCGTCATAACACCGACAGCCGGAAGTCGTGATTTCTTCATATTGATCCCCCTGAGGATTGAGAACGATCGATACGGTCCTGAGACCCTCGTGCGTTCACGGAGCCGAATCGCTTTCGGATACGTGAACGGTACAGAATCCCGATACACCTTGTCAAGCGCACCCGTTCTTGCGTGATTCATGGATGTGGAGTATGTTCCCATCCGTGAATGAGGGCTGGTTTCGGTTTCGGCCGTCGGGACCTCAGCTCTTGTACAGCATCTCAAGCCCGGATTTCCATCAGTCCAACGAACACCTGTCGCGCAGGAATGAGCGAAACCTCAATGACAAGTCAAAGACCGGATCAACAAACTGCGATCGTGACGGGGGCTGGTGCCGGTATTGGACGCGCCACGGCGCTGAAGCTGTCTTCGCAGGGATTCCGAGTCGCGATGTTGGATCGCGACGTCGGCGGCCTGACCGATACCGCCGAACAGATGCCCGGTTCGACCCTCGAAATGGTCGTCGACATCACCGACTCGGTTGCTTTCGCGGACGCTATCGCCGATGCGATCTGTGAACTCGGCAACCTGCAAGTCGTTGCAAACTGCGCAGGCGTGGCCAGGTACGGAACAGCTGAGGAATCGAGCTTGGAGGACTGGCACCTCCAGCTCGACACCAACCTCACCTCGATCTTTCTCATGGCAAAGCACGCCAGCGCTGCCTTGCGCCGGTCGCACGGTGTCATGGTCAACCTCGCATCGGTCCAAGCGTTCGCCTCGCAGCTCGGCGTGTGCGCCTACACAGCAACAAAGGGTGCTGTCGTAGCGCTCACCCGCAGTCTGGCACTCGATCTTGCTGCCGACGGAGTGAGAGTCGTCGCAGTCGCCCCAGGATCCGTGGACACACCGATGCTTCGACACGCTGCGGCCATGTCCGCAACCGACGATCGGACCGTCGACGACGTCGTGGCCGGATGGGGATTGAACCACCCACTTGGACGAGTCGCCAGCGCCGACGAAATCGCTGATGTCATCGTGTTCCTCGCATCGCCGCAAGCAGCGTTCATCACCGGTACGACCATCGTGGTCGACGGCGGGCTCACCGCGCAGATCGCCGTTCGACGATGATCGGCCGCAACAGGAGCATCGGTCGCGATCTTCGCCGACTGCTCGGACGCGAGGCCGTTCTGGACGACGTTGCGACGATCGAGGCCGTCTCACGCGATGCGACGCCCGACTTCAGCGGGCGCCCCGACGTCGTCGTGAAGCCCCGCGACACAACCGACGTGGTCTCGGTCGTCGACTATGCCCGACGACGGGGCATTCCGATCGTCCCGCGCGGAGCTGGTTCGAACCTGTGCGCAGGAACGGTTCCCATCCGTGGCGGGATCGTGATGTCGACGGCCAGGATGCGTTCTATCCGAGAGGTTGCACCGGGCGAAATGCTCGCCGTTGTCGAGCCCGGTGTCACCACTGCGGAACTTGACGAATCAGCCGCTGCTCACGGGCTGATGTTCGCTCCCGACCCGAGTTCCCGCAGCGTGGCGACCGTCGGAGGAAACGTCGCCACTTGCGCTGGCGGGCTGCGCGGTCTCAAGTACGGCAACACCCGACACCACATTCTCGGGCTCGAGGTGGTGATCGGCACTGGAGAGGTAATACGCACAGGTGGGCGACTGGCGAAGGACGTTGCCGGATACGACCTCACTCGACTGATGGTGGGGAGCGAGGGGACCCTCGGGGTCATCACCGAAGTCACCGCCGCCCTTGTTCCCAAGCCGGCATCGAGTGGATACGGAGTTGCCTACTTCGACGATCTGTCCGCAGCAGGCGCTGCAGTAGACGGCATTATCACCTCCGGGATCGTGCCGGCAACGCTCGAGTTTCTCGACAGCGTCTGCATCTCGGTCGTCGAGGAGTACGCACAACTCGGACTCGACACGGACGCCGGGGCATTATTGCTGTTCGGAGACGACGGCCACCCAGACGCCGTGGCCGACACCGTCGAGCGTATGCGCTACCTGTGCAGCGCATCCCCGGGCGCTATCTCTGCCGTCGTGGCGCCAGACGACCGAACCGCATCGGCGCTTTTGCACGCGCGACGGTGCTCGCTTCCAGCTCTAGCCCGCCACGGTTCACACACCGTGCTCGAGGACGTGTCGGTTCCCCGCCAGCTGATTCCCGAAGCCGTGCGACGAATTCGTGCGATCGGCCATCGCCACGACGTGCTGATCGGCGTGTTCGGCCACGCCGGGGACGGCAACCTCCATCCCACTGTGGTGATAGATGGAGCGGACTCACGAGCGCGGGAGCGATGCCGTCTCGCTCTGGACGAGATCTTTCGGGTGGCGCTTGATCTGGGCGGTTCGATCACCGGCGAGCATGGCGTTGGCGCAGCAAAACTGGGCTATCTCGAAGAGCAGTTGGGGTCCGCTCAGGTTGAGTTGATGCGCCGAGTCAAGGCCGCCTTCGACCCCTGCGGAGTGATGAACCCAGGCAAGGTCGGCTCATGATGACCGGTCAGACGGCAGGGGTGCCGTTCTCGGAGGACAAGTTGGCAACCTGTATCTCGTGTGGGTTCTGTCTACCAGCCTGCCCCACGTACGCCATGACGGGCGATGAAAAGTCATCGCCACGCGGACGGATTAACCTCATGCGCGCGATCCAGCGTGGAGACATCGATATTGACTCGGCAGCCTCGCGCGATCAGTCCTCGGAGTGCCTTGGCTGTCGGGCGTGCGAACCCGTGTGTCCGGCCGGCGTGGAGTACGGGCACCTCTTGGAGGAGTGGCGCGACAACTCCTGGAAGGGTCGTCGTACGCCAGCCGCAGCTGCGTTGGCCCGGCGGGGCGCCGAGTTCGGATCCGCCATCCGCTGGTTGGGACGGCGGCGGGGCGCCGCGCGGACCCGGCGTCCCTCAGGCACCGACCCCAGACATTCGCTCATGCTGGGCTGCGCCGAACGGGTGCTCTTCCCACAGGTCTCCCGGGCCGCCGCGCACGTCGAACCCAACCTCGATGTCGACGACAACCAGGGCTGTTGTGGCGCGCTACACGCCCACAACGGTGACGCTCGTCGGGGCGCCGAACTCGCACGCGAACTCGGCGATCGGCTTCCCGAAGTCATCGTGACGACGTCGGGAGGTTGTAGCGCCCATCTCGCTGCCATACTCGGACGTGATCGTGTTCTCGAATTCAGTGAGTACCTTCTTCGACGGCCCACCGAGACCGATGATCTGGCAGACACTCGTCGGCGCTTGAATCGACTGGAGGTCGATGGCCGCCCAGCCCGGATCGGACTTCAGGACTCGTGCCACGCCAGGAACGCGCTGGGGATCATCGAGCCGCCACGCGACCTGATTCGTGCGATCGGCGAGTTCGTCGAGGTTCCGGGCGCGGCTGGTTGCTGCGGTGCAGCGGGCACCTATTCCCTGATGCGCCCACGCGAAAGCAAGGACATCTTGGCGCGCCGAGTTGAGGCAGTGGTTGCCGCAGAAGTCGACATTCTCGCAGTACTGAATCCGGGCTGCTACCGGCAAATGGCGAGTGGGCTCAAGCGAGCCAAGTCCCGGATCCAAGTCCTCCACGTCGCTGAACTCGCAGAGCTCGCTCTCTCGGAGCCACAGCAGACAACCCTCTGACAACTCCCACCACAACGAGAAGGCTGCCCCATGAAACTTGCCCGCATCGGCTCTCCCGGCTTCGAACTCCCGATTGCGCTGCTGAACGACTCCACCTTCGTGGATCTCGCGGACCTCACCGACGACATTGGCGAGGATTTCTTCGCCACCGGCAGACTCGACTCCGTACCAGAGTTTGTAGCACTACAGGTTTCCAAAGGAAACGTTGACGACCTGCCGCGCGTCGTTCGGTTCGGGCCCCCGATCGCGCGGCCACATCAAATCATCTGCATTGGTCTCAACTACACCGACCATGCACGCGAGAGCGGCATGGCGCTGCCCGACGAGCCGATCATTTTCACGAAGAGTCCGAACACGATGGTCGGTCCGAACGACGATGTACACATCCCTCGCGAGTCGTCGACAACCGATTGGGAAGTGGAACTGGGCGTCGTCGTCGGTACCCGGGCGCGCTATCTCTCAACGCTGGATGAGGCGACACGATGCATCGCTGGCTACGTGCTCGTGAACGACGTAAGCGACCGACACGCCCAGCTCGAACGAGGGGGGCAATGGTCGAAGGGCAAGAGCGCCGAGACCTTCAATCCATGCGGGCCGTGGCTCCTGACGCGCGACGAAGTCAGCGACGCTGGATCTATTGACCTGTGGCTCACCGTCAATGGTGAGTTTCGCCAACGCGGTTCCACCTCAGACATGGTTTTCGGCCCAGCCGAGGTCGTCCGATATCTCAGCCAGTTCATGGTGCTCGAGCCGGGCGATCTCATCAATACCGGTACCCCCGCTGGTGTCGGGCTCGGAATGAACCCGCCCACCTATCTGCGGGCAACTGACGTCATCGAACTTGGTGGCACAGGTCTTGGTCAGCAGCGTCAGACATGCGTACCCGCACCGTGACTCCCGACTCGGAAGCTGCGAGCCACCAAACCTCGGAGAAGATATGAACTTCACAGGAAAGCGAGTCGTCGTGACCGGAGCGGGCTCGGGAATTGGACTGGCGATCGTCTGCCAGTTCCTCGCAGCCGGCGCACAGGTGAGTGCCGTCGACCTTGACACGCGTCACGTGCCGGATGAGGCGGAGGCACTCCAGTGCGACGTCGCAGACGCAGACCAGATGCGCGAAACGTTCGCCACGATCCAATCGGGCGGACCAATTGACATCCTGTGCAACAACGCTGGCGTCGGAAGTACCAACGATGTGGTCAACTGCGATGTCGAGGAGTGGGACCGCATTTTTGCAATCAATGTGCGCGGAGTCTTCCT
>Ga0105047_10016822_pt1 | contig 11445 bp, 11 predicted proteins | sample MAT04_FD_78384 | JGI IMG/M metagenome (GOLD analysis project Ga0105047, IMG submission 78384) | Freshwater microbial communities from Lake Fryxell liftoff mats and glacier meltwater in Antarctica - MAT-04 (megahit assembly) | ecosystem: Environmental > Aquatic > Freshwater > Ice > Liftoff... | reverse complement strand
TGCGGGATCTCTGGCCGGGGTTGCGCGAGAACGTGTATTCGCGTATCTGATGAGAACGTTGATCCTCATGCCCTTGATCAGGAAGGAGCACCGATGTCTGGAGCGGCCGGCCGCCACTGCCACCGTTCGACGAGGCGTCCGCGCGTGCCAAGGTGCTCGCTGCGGAGGCGGCGTGGAACTCGTGTGATCCTGAGCGGGTCGTCGCGGCCTACACCCCCGATTCGGTGTGGCGGAACCGTGACTGTTTCGTCGTGGGGCGTCTGCAGATCATCGAGTTCCTGCGGGGCAAGTGGGCTCGCGAGCTGGACTACGCGTTGCGCAAGGACCTGTGGGCGTTCTCGGGGAACCGGATCGCGGTGCGCTTCCAGGACGAGTGGCACGACGCCGACGGACGTTGGTTCCGTTCGTACGGCAACGAGAACTGGGAGTTCGACGACGCCGGTTGCATGAGGCGCCGTGAGGCGAGCATCAACGATGTGGTGATCGAGGAGTTCGAGCGCCGGATCTTCGGGCCGCGCGCTGACGGCGACGTGACTGAGATCCCGCTGTGGTGAGCCCCGCCGCCACCGTCACCGCGACCCCGGCCACAGCGACCCCGGCCACAGCGACGCCAGCCACAGCCGAGCGAGCCGTGCTCGACGCAGCCGACACCATGTTCTACCAGCGAGGGATCGCTGGAGTCGCGATGAGCGAGATCCGCGATTCGGTCGGGGTGTCGATGCGACGCCTGTACTCACTGTTTCCCTCCGAACGAGACCTTGTCACCGGCTGGCTCCAGGATCGGCACACACGGTGGATGGCCTGGTTCACCGACACCGTCGAACGGCACGCTCGAGAGGGCACCGACGCAGTGCTCGCCACGTTCGACGCGTTTGCCGAGTGGGTCTCGTCACCCGTGTTATCGCGGATGCGCGTTCTTGAACGCAATCGCCGAGACCGATGAGATCGTCGACGTCCACCGCACGATCATCGCCGACCACAAGCGCGCGCTGATCGAGCACGTCGCCGCGCTCGCGCTCGCCGATCACCCTGATGCACCGCCGTGGCTCCCCGCGGCGATCGGCGTGCTGATCGACGGTGCAATCGTCCAGTCCGCGGTGTTCAACACCGGCGCACCCGTCGCCGCGGCCCGATCGGCAGCAGCCCAACTGATCGGAGTCACCTCATGAACCTCACCGTCGATTGTCGTCGCGAGAGACGTTTCGACGGCTTCGACCGGCATCTGGCTTCTTCCTCCGCTGCTCATCGAACCGCCGCTCAAGCTCCTTGGCGCGGGTGGTTCGGAGCCACATGGCCAAGCGATGTTCGCTCGACCAAGGGTCCGGCGCACCGAGAACATGCACGGGCAGGGGGTCCACTTCGAACCCGGCGAAGCGGTGAGAACCAGTTTGCGGGCAGCCCGAGCACGAGACGTTCCATGGGTACGGGAACAGGCGTCGTCCGACTTCCTTTCCAATCACCTTCAGTGCCCCGGCGTGATCCCGAGGCACAGGCTGATTCGACGCAACGGTCAACGCAACCACGGCGTCGTAGACGCTGTAGTGGCTCATCACCGGAAGCAACGCGTTCGCTTCCTCATCGAAGTCCGATGAGTGGTCGACCTCTCGGTGCGCCCGCCTGAGCTGGCCCCAGCTCTTCCGGAGGTGCTTCTCGAGTTCACCGGCCGAACGCGTGTCTAGTGTCCGGCGGTTGATTCGGGTCACAGATGGTTCTGCGAGCACGGCGGTGTGGACACCCGCGGCGAGAGGTCCGCTGAGCCCATACCGACCACCGATCGAGCCCGCAAGATCCTCCAGGTAGTTCACGTAAGCCGTAAAGGCCTCGGCGAAATCAGGGTCGGCGCCTCGGTCACCCATCAGCTACTCCTTCATCCAGCGCGGACCGCCAGCGGAGCCACGGACATTTGCTGACCGGAATCCGGGCATGGCTGACCGGTGGAAATGCCATTGGGGCACGAAACCCCAATGACATTCCCTGACCGTTCACATCACATCAGCTGCAGCCGCTGGTGCTACCGCAGCTGGGGCAGGCATGGCAGGAACCGGCTCGGTTCATCTGCACGCCGCACTGCATGCACATCGGCGCATCGCTGTGACGCACCGCTGGCTTGGCCCTGATGTCCGCAGGACGGGCGACGCCCTGCGGGTTCGTGACATCGTTGTTCGGCGCCGTCGGAGCGACACCCAGCCGGAGCTGGGCGGCGAGCTCACCGGCCGACGGCACGCTCTTCGGGTCGGTCACGAACTCGCTGCCGTTCGAGGTCGTGATCAGCGATTCCTCCACGCCGGGCAGGGTGGGCTGCAGACGCTCGTCGATCGAGAAGATGCCGAGCTCGGCGCGCTCGTCGTAGGTCATGTACTCGAGCGCGAGGCGGCGGAACAGGTAGTCCATGATCGACGAGGCGAACCGGATGTCCGGATCGTCGGTCATACCGGCCGGCTCGAAGCGCATGTTCGTGAACGCCTCGACGAACGCACGCACCGGCACGCCGTACTGCAGGCCGTAGCTGATGCTCTTGGCGAAGGCGTCCATGATGCCACTGAGGGTGGAACCCTGCTTCGACACGGTGAGGAAGATCTCGCCGGGCTGACCACTCTCGTACTCGCCGATCGTGGCGAAGCCCTTGCAGTCGGCCACCCGGAACTCGAACGTGCGGCCCCGACGGCTGCGCGGGAGCTTCTGTCGGATCGGCTGGTGGACCACGCGCTCGACGATCTTTTCGACCACATGGGTCACCTGGATCGCCTGCACCTCGGCCGCCGGCGCATCCTCTGCGCCATCCTTCTTGGCGGTGCTGAGCGGCTGACCGACCTTGCAGTTGTCGCGATACACGGCGACCGCTTTGAGACCGAGCTGCCACGACAGCAGGTGCAGGTTCTCGATGTCTTCGATCGTGGCCTCTTCAGGCATGTTCACGGTCTTGGAGATCGCGCCCGACAGGAACGGCTGGGTGGCGCCCATCATCCGGACGTGGCCCTCGTAGTGGATGGTGTTGTCACCCATCGAGCAGGCGAACACGGCCACGTGCTCGGGCGCCAGGTGCGGTGCACCGAGGATGCTCTTCTCGCGGTCGACGTAGGCGATGATCTCGTCGACCTGCTGGGGACCGTAACCGAGGCGCCGCAGCGCCCGCGGGATCGTCTGGTTGACGATCACCATGGTGCCGCCGCCCACGAGCTTCTTCATCTTGCACAGACCGAGGTCGGGCTCGATGCCAGTGGTGTCGCAGTCCATCATCAAGCCGATGGTGCCGGTGGGGGCCAGCACCGAGGCCTGGCTGTTGCGGACGCCGTACTCCTCACCGTCGCGCACGGCCGACTCCCAGGCATGCTGGCCGGCGGCCACCAGGCCGGCGGGCACGGCCTCGGTGCCGACGATCTCGTACGCGGCATCGCGGTGCATGCGCAGCACGTTGAGCATGTACTGCTCGTTCTCGGCGAAGCCGGCGAACGGGCCCATGCGACTGGCGGTTCGGGCGCTCGTGGCGTAGGAGTGGCCGGTCATCAACGAGGTGAGCGCAGCGGCCCACGCACGACCCTCGACCGAGTCGTACGGCAGGCCGAGGGCCATCAGCAGCGCGCCGAGGTTGGCGTAGCCGATGCCGAGCTGACGGAACTTGCGGCTGTTGTCACCGATCGACTCGGTCGGGTAGTCGGCGCGGCCGACGAGGATCTCCTGCGCGGTGAACATCACCTCGACGGTGTGCATGTAGGCCTCGATGTCGAAGCTGTCGTCACCGACCGAATCGAGGTCGAGGTACTTCAGCAGGTTGATCGAGGCGAGGTTGCAGGCCGAGTTGTCGAGGTGCATGTACTCGCTGCACGGGTTCGAGCCGTTGATGCGGCCCGACGCGTGGGCGGTGTGCCACTTGTTGATCGTGGTGTCGAACTGCAGACCCGGGTCGGCACACTCCCACGAGGCGGTCGCGATCTGGCGCCACAGGTCGCGGGCACGCACCGTACGCACGGGCGAACCGTCGAGCACGGCGCGATAGACCCAGGCAGTGTCGTTGACGACGGCCTGCATGAAGTCGTCGCTGATCCGTACCGAGTTGTTGGCGTTCTGGTACTGGATGCTGAAGCTGTCGGAGCCGTCGAGGTCCATGTCGAAGCCGTTGTCGCGCAGGACGCGCGCCTTGCGCTCTTCACGGGCCTTGCACCACACGAACTCCTCGACGTCGGGGTGGTCGACGTTGAGGATGACCATCTTCGCCGCACGGCGGGTCTTGCCACCGCTCTTGATGGTGCCGGCCGACGCGTCGGCACCACGCATGAAGCTGACCGGGCCGCTGGCCGTGCCGCCGCCGTTGAGCAGTTCGTAGCTGGAACGGATCTTCGAGAGGTTGACGCCCGAACCGGAGCCGCCCTTGAAGATGACGCCTTCCTCGCGATACCAGTTCAGGATGGCATCCATCGTGTCGTCGACCGCGAGGATGAAGCATGCGCTGGCCTGCTGCGGCACGCCCTGCACGCCGATGTTGAACCACACCGGGCTGTTGAAGGCGGCGCGCTGGGTGACGAGGATGAACTTCAGCTCGTTGCTGAACGCGTCGGCCTCGTCGGCATCGACGAAGTAGCCACCCTCGACGCCCCACGTGGTGACGGTGTCGGCGACGCGGTCGATGACCTGGCGCAGCGACCACTCGCGCTCAGGGGCACCGAGGGTGCCGCGGAAGTACTTCTGGGCGACGATGTTCGTGGCGTTCAGCGACCAGGTGGCCGGGAACTCGACGTCGAGCTGCTCGAAGGCGACAGAACCGTCCTTCCAGTTGCTGATGCGCGCATCGCGGCGCTCCCATACGACCTGGTCGTACGGATGCACGCCCGGCGTCGTGAAGTGACGCTTGATGCCGATGGACAGACGCTCGGGCGCCAGAGACATAGGTGCTCCTTTTCTTGAAGAACTACAGAAACTCTCGACCACAAGATGTGGTGGTCACTGGCCCCCACACAGGCGACCACCCACAAGAGGTTGGAAGATTACAGCACTGTAGTTACACCACTGTCAACGACCGCCCGATGGCTTTCTGTTCCCATGTGTCGTGCTTCACGGACATGGACCGCGCGTTCCGGGTGCGGTCCCGGCATGCGCGTCGCGAACTCGCAGCGTGACAGCGGTGCACGGTCACAGGTCACGAAGCCCTCGCCCCACAGTCCTTCACGCCACCCGCCGACCCCGTTCGGGGCCGAAGAAGAGCACGCGCCCCGGACTGACCATCCGCGCCACGCACCGCTGCCATCTGCGAGAGATGAACTTACGGGGTCAGCCCTGTGGGGAGGAAGAGGGACAACGCTGTGAATTGCCGGGGGGCTGCCTGTGGATACCTGTGGGCAATAGCCGATCTCTGTGGACGTCCCACGATGCGGACCAGTTTCGACCTGCCAGCCAGCCAGCCACGACGCGCCGGCCGACGAACGCGCATGCCCCGCGACGATCAGAGTGCGCCGACCTCGACCGGGGTCCCGTTCAGCACCGACGTACCCGACAGCGGGTCCACACCGATGCCCGGCCAGCGGCAACCAGCTCGCGGGCGGCTCGGCGGATCGTGTCGGGGTCGAGACCGGTGGCAGCGCTTCGCGGTCACCGCGAATCCGCGTCACTCGCTCGCGGCCGTCGTCGCCCTTCGACACGGTGATCTCGAGCCCGCAGCCCGCTTCGCACAACGGGCACGTGCCGAACGCGGTCCGGATGTGCTGGTGGTCGTGCCCGGTATCACCGTTCGTGTCGTCACCATCGATGCATGTGTCGGTCGCCACGGCTGGCATCCTTGCAGTCGTGCGTCGATTGCTGCCCCACCCGGTCGACCCGATCACGGTCGCCGAGGCCTACGACGTCCCCCGGCCGCGGCCGTTCGATCGTCCCTGGTTGAGCCTGTGCATGGTGGCCGGGCTCGATGGCTCCACGGTGGTCGACGACACCTCGCGCGCGCTGTCGAGCGAAGCCGACGTCGCAGTGCTCATCGGACTCCGCCGCATCGCCGACGTGATCGTGGTCGGCGCCTCGACGGTGCGGATCGAGGGGTATGGCCGTCCGAGCAAGGAGGGCCAGCGGGTCGGCGTGGTGTCGCGCACCGGTGAGGGCATCGACTACGAGAGCGAGTTGTTCACGAGCGGCGCCGGTTTCGTGATCGTTCCCGAGTCTGCGAGCGAACTGCCGGTCGACACGATCAGAGCTGGCACGACCGAACTCGACCTACACGCCGCCCTCGCCCAACTCGACGCCGACATCGTCCAGGCCGAAGGCGGTGCCACGCTCAACGCTGCCCTCGCTGCCGCCGACCTGCTCGACGAGCTGAACCTCACCATCTCGCCGGTGATCAGCGGCGGCGACGGACCACGACTCACGGCCGGCGCACCGCCGCTGCTGCATCGCATGGATCTGGCCCATCTGTGTGAGGACGACGGCTTCCTCTTCACCCGCTATCTCCGCCGTCGTTGACGGCAACGGACGGGTCAGGCCTTCTGCAGCTTCTTGAGCAGCGACAGTTCGCGTTGGAAGTCCGATGCCGCGTCGAAGCCCTTGTACACGCTCGCGAATCGCAGGTAGAGCACCTCGTCGAGGAGGCGCAGCCGCTCGAGCACCGCCCGTCCCACCCGCTCGGTGGTGAGGTCACCCTCGGCGAAACGCATCTCGTCCTCGACGTCTTCGGCGAGCCGTTCGATCTGATCGATCGACACCGGTCGCCCCTTGCCAGCCGCACCGACCCCGGCAATGATCTTGGCCCGATCGAAGGGCTGGCGGACACCGTTCGACTTCACCACGACCAATGGAACCTCTTCGAGCCGTTCGTAGGTGGTGAACCGGTGCTGACATCCCGTGCACGACCGACGGCGCCGCGTCGCGGCCCCCTCGTCGGCTTCGCGCGAATCGATCACCTTCGTGTCGTCGGCGTGGCATCGGGGGCATCGCATCGGGCGCAAGCTAGCCGAACAGCCTCCGCTTCGAACAACGAGAACCGGCCCCGGTTCGCCATCGAGCAAGCCCCGACTCAGGGGAGGTCGAGCGTTTGACCTGCCTGGATCGCAGCGCCGCCGTTCATCACCACGAGGACATCGACCATCTCGGCCTGATCGGCGGCCGGATAGAGCCGGGTGGCGATCCCCCACAGCGTGTCACCCGGTTGAACGACATAGCGGGTGGGCGTGGTGCGGCCGAACGCAGCGGCGGAGGCAGGGCCGCCGCCGCGATCGGCCAGACCACGCTGGGCCACCGACCCGACCGACAGTACGAGTGCGATGACGAACGCCACGGCACCGACGCGGCGGCGGACGAACATCGCACCGCGACTGCGGGTGCGGGGACCGGCGAGGCGTCGAGGCAGGACGCCGACCGGAACGGTGTACCGGGCGGGCAGCCGCCGACCGCCCGTCGCGACCCGCTCCGAGCGGTGCATCGCAGGGACCGGTGCAACCAGTGCATGCCTGCGGCGGACCGTGGTGTGGGGGGCGAAGGAAGCCGTGACTGCCGACATCGTGGAAACCTCTGGTGGTGAGGGTGGACATTGGAATCGGATGTTCCCGAACGGGTGTTCCCGAACGGACGTTCGCCAGTATGTCGCCCGAACACCCGTTCGTCAACCCTCGATCGAACACATGTTTCACGAACAGATGTTTGACCTCGTCGGCGAACACGCGTACGCTGGCCGCCATGGCCGACACGACCGCCCAGACACTCACCGCACGCCAGAAGGGCATCCTCGATGTCATCGAGACCAGCATGCGCGAGCGTGGCTACCCACCCAGCGTGCGCGAGATCGGCGAATCGGTCGGCCTCACGTCGCCGTCCACGGTCCACAGTCACCTCGCCTCGCTCGAGAAGATGGGGTTCCTACGCCGCGATCCCACCAAGCCGCGTGCACTCGAGGTTCGCTACGACCCGTCGTCGGGCGCTGCGATCGAGCGCCGCCCCGTCCGCCACGTACCGCTCGTCGGAGACGTCGCTGCCGGCACCGACGTGCTCGCCCAGGAGAACGTCGAGGAGCTGTTCCCCCTGCCAGAGGACTTCACCGGTGCGGGCGACCTGTTCATGCTCCGCGTCCGCGGCGACTCGATGATCAACGTCGGCATCATGGACGGTGACTTCGTCGTGTGCCGCGCGCAGACCACGGCGAGCAACGGCGAGATCATCGTCGCGGGCATCCCAGGTGGCGAGGCGACCGTGAAGACCTACCAGCGCACGGGGAAGACCATCACCCTGCTGCCGGCCAACGATCGGCTCGAGCCAATGGTGTTCGCTCCCGATGAGGTCTCCATCTTCGGCCGGGTCGTCACCGTCATGCGCCGGCTCTGATCGTCACGTACACCTGACCGACGACGCCTCGGTCGATCAGCTCGCGGGTGGAGCGGGCCAGCCGCCTGTGGGCGGGCCCGGAGGCGCTGTCGGTGGCGCAGGCGGCGGGGGAGGTGTGAGCGGGCCCGTCACGGCCGGCGGGAAGCCACCGGGGCCCGGAGCGACCGGCGTCTGACCGGGCAACGGGCCCTGGAACGGCGTCTGTTGAAACGGCGCCTGCTGGAACGGAGCCGCGTTGTCGGGGCCCGGCTCGGAGACCACGCCTGCACCGGGGCCGGGGGTCGGAGTGCCACTGGCGGGCTTTCGGCGGAGGCCAACGATGATCAGCAGACCACCGATCACGACTCCGAGCGCCATCGCGCCGATGCCCGATGTGCGCAGGGTGGCAGCCGCCTCCTTCGGGTTGCGACCGACGGCCACCGCGATCTCGTCCTCGTCGGACGTCGCGGTGAGTTCGTAGTCGCCGGCACCGTCGATCTCCACCGATGCGACCGAGCGACCGACGAATCCCCCGGCGTCGTAGTCGGCAGATGAATCAGCGTCGAGGTCGACCTCGTCGCCGTCGTCGTCGACGAGCACGATCTCGACGTCGGGAACATCGTCCGGATCGGAGTCGTGGTCGGTGTCGGCATTCGGACAGTCGCCGCGTAGCTCGCCCACGGTTCCAGTGGTCTCGACGTAGATGAAGTAGGTGCCGGCTTCGTCGAACTCGAGACTGGTCGTGCACCCGATCGGGGCGCGTGCGAGGTTCCGCGCTCCCTCGTCGTAGTTCGACGAGCTGGCGAGCAGCATCACCACGCCGGCGATCAGACCAGCGACGAGCAGCAGGGCGCCGATCGCGATGAGGCTCGTCCGTCGGGCACCGGGCAGCGGACTCCCCCCGAAGGGTTGTCCGGGTTGCTGCACGACTGGTTGCTGCCCGGCCGGCGGAAACTGCTGATAAGTCATTTCGCTACACCCCCAGCCGCTGAGCGACGTGTTCGATCCGGTCATCTGTTTGTACCACGGCCACACGAACGTTGTGAGCACCACCGGCACCATAGAGGTCGCCGGGGCTCACGAGCGCTCCCCCCTCGGTGGCCAACCGTTCGGCGAAATCCCACCCATCGCCGGCGTCGAACCAGAGATAGAAGCCTCCCGCCGGGAGCGGCACGTCGATCCCCGACCACGCGGACAGCACTCCGGCCATCCGCTCGAGACGCCGGCGATAGCGATCGCGCTGCACCACCACGTGCTCGCCATCGGCGAGCGCCACCACGCCTGCGGCTTGCGCCGGGCCGGGCACCAGCATGCCGACGTGCTTGCGCACCTCCTTGAGGTACGTGACGAGCTCCTCGTCGCCGGCGTAGAACCCGACACGCAGCCCGGCGAGATTCGACCGCTTCGACAGCGAGTGCACCGCCACCACACCATCGATGCCCTGCTCGAGCACCGTGCGCGCCCGACCCTCCCACGTGAACTCGACATAGCATTCGTCGCTGAACACCGGCACGCCGTTCGCCCGACCCCACGTCGCTGCGGCATCGAGGTCGCTGAGGGCCCCGGTGGGATTCGACGGGCTGTTCACCCACAGCATCAGCGCCCGCGCCGCGTCGGCAGGGTCGATCGCATCGAGATCGAGCCCGCCATCGGCTCGCGAGGGCACGGCGACCGGGCGGCAACCGGCCAGGATCGCTCCCATCTCGTAGGTGGGATAGGCAACGGCCGGGTACAGCACCGTGTCGCGCGATGGCGTGCGAAGCCTGAGGTAGTGCGGGGTGGTGGCCACGAACTCCTTCGTCCCGACACAGGCGGCGACCTGATCGACGGTGACATCGAGGTCGAACCGACGCTGGATCCACGACCGGATCGCACTGCGCAAACCTACGGTGCCGATGCTGGGCGGGTACCCACGTTCACTGTTGCTCGACGCCAACGCGGCGATCACCGCCGGGGGCGGCGGGTCGCACGGTGTGCCGATCGACAGGTCGACGATGCCGCCCTCGTGCGCCGAGCACAGCTTCGCGAGCCGATCGAGCTTGTCGTACGGGTACGGGGGTGGCACGAATCCTTCAGCCATGGGCCGACATCATCTCAGCTCGGGCGCTCGCGACCCAATGCGATCGAACGTGAGGCGACGGTCGTGTGCCGGTCAGTCACCGGGGGTCTCGGTGTCGGCGTCGCGGCGGTCGTGGCGACCATCGCCATCGTCGCCGGTGGCGTCGCGGTTCACCACGAACTCCGACAGGCGACCGGCCGAGGCATCTGCCAGGCGGGCACGGACTCGAACGCCACCGTCCTCGTGGCTGCTCGACACCACCTCGCCCTCACGATGCACCGCTGCGAGCACGTCGCCGCGCTCGTACGGGATGAGCAGTTCCACCGGCGCGGTGATCGTGCGCAGCCGGTCGGCGAGGGTGGCGAGGAAGTCCTCGATCCCCTCCCCGGTGGCCGCGCTCACCGCGACAGAACCTTCGTGATCAGCCACGAGCTCCTTGGCGGCATCAGGCGCGAGGTCGGCCTTGTTGAACACGAGCAACTCGGGCACGGTGTCAGCCTCGATCTCCTCGAGCACCACCCGTACCGCCTGGATCTGGCCCTCGGGGTCGGCAACCGACGCGTCGACCACGTGGACGAGGAAGTCGGCATCGCTGGCCACTTCGAGCGTGCTCTTGAACGACTCGATCAGGCCGTGCGGCAGCCGACGGACGAAACCAACGGTGTCGGTGAGCAGCACCGGCTCGCCACCGGGCAACGACAGGCGCCGCGTGGTGGGATCGAGCGTTGCGAACAACCGGTCCTCCACGAGCACTCCCGCCTGGGTGAGTCGGTTCAGCAGTGTGCTCTTGCCCGCATTCGTGTAACCGACGATCGTGACGGCCGCAAGACCACTGCGGCCCCGGCTCTTGCGTTGGAGGTGGCGCGTCTCGCGCAGATCGGCCAGGTCGTGCTCGAGCCGACTGATCCGCTTGGCGAGCGTGCGCCGGTCGACCTCGAGCTTGGTCTCACCGGTGCCTCGGGTGCGGGTACCCACGCCGCCGCTCTGCTGCGAGAGGTTCGCCTTGATGCCACGACGCAGGCGCGGCAACCGATATCTCAGCAACGCGAGTTCGACCTGGGCCTTGCCTTCGAGCGTGTGGGCGTTCTGGCCGAAGATGTCGAGGATCACGGCCGTGC
>Ga0105047_10016821_pt1 | contig 11445 bp, 7 predicted proteins | sample MAT04_FD_78384 | JGI IMG/M metagenome (GOLD analysis project Ga0105047, IMG submission 78384) | Freshwater microbial communities from Lake Fryxell liftoff mats and glacier meltwater in Antarctica - MAT-04 (megahit assembly) | ecosystem: Environmental > Aquatic > Freshwater > Ice > Liftoff... | reverse complement strand
GTGTGTGGCGGCCGGCCACTTCAGAGGCTGCTGCGCACCGTCCGGCCGCCCTGCATCAGCAGCCGGATGCCGGTCTCGGGCGCGGTGAGCATGGCCAGCCCCACGGTTGGATCGCCCTCGACCACCAACAGGTCGGCCCAGGCGCCCGGCACCAATTGGCCGATGTCACCTTCAGCCCGCATCAATCGCGCGGCAACGAGGGTGGCGCTTTGCAGCGCCTGCACCGGCGACATGGCTTGCAGCCGCAGGTCGAACTCGCCCGATTGCCGGTCATGCATGTGGCCCAGCAGGTCGGTGCCAAAAACCACGGGCACGCCCGCGTCCAGTGCGATGCGCACCGCCTCGATGCCGCGGCTTTGCACGGTGGCGAGCTTGTCCAGCATCGCCGCCGACCAGCCCAGCCGCGCGCCTTCGTCGGCCAGCGCGGCGTAGGTCGACAGCGTGGGCACCAGGTAAGCGCCGCAACGCTTCATCTCGCGGGCCGTTGCCACGTCGATCAGGTTGCCGTGCTCGATCGAGCGAACACCCGCCTGCACCGCCCGGGTGACGGCGCGGGGTGAATAGGCGTGGGCCATCGCATACAGGTTGGCGGCCTCGGCCTCCTCGCAAGCGGCGCGCAGCTCGTCGATGGAAAACTGGGTGCCTTCGAGCGGGTCGGTCGGGCTGGAGATGCCGCCGCCGGCCATGATCTTGATCTGGTTGGCGCCGTTGCGCACCTGCTCACGCACCGCACGACGCACCTCGCCCACGCCGTCGGCGATGGCGCCGATCAGGCCCAGGCCGGCGCAGGCGCAGAACATCTCGCGGGTGCGCACGCCCTTGGGCCGCATGTCGGCATGGCCGCCGGTCTGGCTGACCGGGAAGCCGGCGATGTAGAGGCGCGGGCCCTCAAACAGGCCGCGCATTTGCGCTTCTTGCAGGCCGAAGTCGGCACCCGCCGCGTCGCGCACCGTCGTGAAGCCCCGGTTGAGCATGCCGCGCATGATCGCGCTGGCCTGGGCTGTCACCAGCGACGGTGGTTGCAGGCCCAGCGCCGTCAGGTCGTGTGACGCCGCCACCACATGCACATGGGCATCGATCAGGCCCGGCAACACCACCCGGCCACCGGCGTCGATGACTTGGGCATCGTCCACCTGGATCGCCTCTGCCGAGATGGCGGCGATGCGCGCGCCTTCGATGATGATCTGCGACAGCGGACCGATCAGGCCGCTTGCACTGTCGAACGGCCGCGCATTGCGCAGCACCTGGCGTTGCGGGGCGCGCATGGTGGCGCTTGTGATCAGGCCATCGCCACGCCGTCTTCGACCAGGCCCAGCCGCCTACGCGCCGCAGCCAACTCCGCCTTGAGCTTGGCGACAAAGTCGGCCGTCTTCATCACTTTGCCTACCGCGCCGATGCCCTGGCCACAGCCCCAGATGTCCTTCCAGGCCTTCTTGGCGTCCCCGCCAAAGTTCATCTTGCTGGCGTCGCTCTCGGGCAGGTTCGATGGGTCGAGCCCGGCGTTGCGGATCGACGGCGCCAGGTAATTGCCATGTACACCCGTGAACAGGTTGCTGTAGATGATGTCGTCGGAGTTGGCATCGACGATGGCCTGCTTGTGCGGGTCGGTGGCGCGCGCCTCGTCGGTAGCGATGAAGGCCGAGCCGATGTAGGCAAAGTCAGCCCCCATCGCCAGCGCGGCCAGCACCGCGTCGCCGGAGGCGATGCTGCCCGAGAGCGCCAGCGGGCCGTCGAACCACTGGCGGATCTCCTGCACCAGCGCAAACGGGCTCTTGGTGCCGGCGTGCCCTCCCGCACCCGCAGCCACCGCGATCAGGCCGTCGGCGCCTTTTTCGATCGCCTTGTGGGCGTGCTTGTTGTTGATGATGTCGTGCAGCACCACGCCGCCCCAGCCGTGCACCGCATCGTTGACGTCGGTGCGTGCGCCCAGGCTGGTGATGATGATCGGCACGTGGTACTTGGCGCACATGGCCATGTCGTGGTCCAGCCGGTCGCTGCTTTTGTGCACGATCTGGTTGATCGCATACGGCGCGGCTTTCTGCTCGGGGTGGGCCTGGTCCCAGGCGGCCAGGGTTTCGGTGATCTCGGCCAGCCAGTCGTCGAGCTGGGCGGCAGGGCGGGCGTTGAGCGCAGGCATCGAGCCCACCACACCGGCCTTGCACTGCTCGATCACGAGCTTGGGGTTGCTGATGATGAACAGCGGCGCGGCAATGATGGGCAGCGGCAGGTTCGACAAGGCGGCGGGCAAGGGCACGGGCAACTCCGGATCAGATTTACAAAAACACCGGCAAGTGTGCAAGCACGCACCGGCCGGTCACTATCACGCGGGGGACAGGCCTCGGCAGCGCTGGCTGCCGCGGCCTGTAGAAAAGCGCAAAACGGCGCAGGCGGCGGTCAGAACGCCCCGACGGCCATATCGACCGTGCCGGCCGCACCCTCGACGATGCTGTCGCGCAGGCCGGGCGCCTTGCTCAGCAAATGGTCACCGTAAAAACGCGCGGTGTTGATCTTGGCACGCATGAAGTCGGCCTCTTCGCCCAGCGCCAGCTTGTCCTCGGCCACCACCAGCGCCCGCGCCATCTGCCAGCCGGCGATCAGGTTGCCGGCCAGCATCAGGTAAGGCACGCTGCCGGCAAACACCGCGTTCGGGCCGGCGGTACTGCCTTTGGCCATGGCACCCGCGACAAAACCCACCACATCCAGGAAGGCAATGCGGGCGGCCGTCAGGCGTTTGAGCATGGCTTTCGAGGCCTCGCTCGGGCGTGCCGCCAGCTCGCCTTCGGTCGCCTCGATCTGGCCGGCAATGGCGCGGGCGGTGGCGCCGCCGTCGCGGGCAGTCTTGCGGCCGATCAGGTCGTTGGCCTGGATCGCGGTGGTGCCTTCGTAGATCGTCAGGATCTTGGCATCGCGGTAATACTGGGCCGCGCCGGTCTCCTCGATGAAACCCATGCCCCCGTGCACCTGCACGCCCAGGCTGGTCACTTCCAGGCTCATTTCGGTGCAGTAGCCCTTGATCAGCGGCACCATGAACTCGTAGAAGGCCTGGTTTTGCTTGCGCACCGCAGCGTCCGGGTGGGCATGGGCGGCATCCTGTGCCGCGGCGGCCACCAGCGCCATGGCCCGGCAGCCCTCGGTGTAGGCACGCATCGTCATCAGCATGCGCTTGACATCAGGGTGGTAGATGATGGGTGCGGCCGCGTTCATCGATCCATCGACCGGCCGGCTCTGCACCCGGTCACGGGCGTAGCCCACCGCCTTCTGGTAGGCCCGCTCGGCCACCGCGATGCCCTGCACGCCCACGGCATACCGGGCGGCGTTCATCATCACGAACATGTACTCCAGGCCGCGGTTCTCCTGGCCGATGACGTATCCCACGGCGCCGGGTCCGGCGCCGTTTGCACAGACCGCCGCCGTGCCGTCGCCGTACTGCAGCACCGCCGTCGGGCTGGCCTTGATGCCCAGCTTGTGCTCGATGCTGACGCACTGCACGTCGTTGCGTGCCCCCAGGCTGCCATCGGGGTTGACCATGAACTTCGGCACCACAAACAGCGAAATGCCCTTGACACCCTCGGGCGCACCGGTGACACGGGCCAGCACCAGATGGACGATGTTCTCGGCCATGTCGTGCTCACCGTAGGTGATATAGATCTTGGTGCCGAACAGCTTGTAGCTGCCGTCGGGCTGGGGCTCGGCACGGCTGCGCACCGCCGCCAGATCCGAGCCGGCCTGCGGCTCGGTCAGGTTCATCGTGCCGGTCCACTGGCCGGCGATCATCTTGGGCAGGTAGGCGGCTTGCAATGTTTCGCTGCCGGCGGTCAGCAGGGCCTCGATCGCGCCGTCGGTCAGCAGCGGGCACAGCGCAAAGCTCAGGTTGGCGCTGTTGAGCATCTCGATGCAGGCGGCATGGATCAGCTTGGGCAGGCCCTGGCCGCCAAAACCCTCAGGATGGTGCAAGCCTTGCCAGCCGCCATCGGCAAACTGGCGGAACGCCGCCTTGAAGCCGGGCGTGGTAGTGACCACGCCGTCCTTGAAGGATGACGGCTGCTGGTCGCCGGTCCAGTTCAGCGGGGCGATGACGTCCTGGTTGAGCTTGGCACATTCATCCAAAACGGCGGCGGCGGTCTCCAAACCGGCCTCTTCAAACCCGGGCAGGCTGGCCACGGACTCGATGCCGGCCAGTTCCTTCATCACGAACAGCATGTCTTTGACAGGGGCGCGGTAGGTCACTTCAGTCTCCAGATGAAACAAGGGCGCCAACGAGGGCGCCCTTGAGGGGGTCAATATGGCATCAGCTGCAAAAAGTCACAGCGCGGTCACAGGGCGGCGACCAGCTCGGGCACGGCGGTGAACAGGTCGGCCTCCAGGCCGTAGTCGGCCACGCTGAAGATCGGCGCCTCGGCGTCCTTGTTGATCGCGACGATGACCTTGCTGTCCTTCATGCCGGCCAGGTGCTGGATCGCACCCGAGATGCCGCAGGCAATGTAGAGCGCGGGCGCGACGATCTTGCCGGTCTGGCCGACCTGCCAGTCGTTGGGCGCGTAGCCGGCGTCCACTGCTGCGCGGCTGGCACCCAGTGCAGCACCCAGCTTGTCGGCCAATGGGGTCAGCACGTCGTTGAACTTCTCGCTGCTGCCCATCGCCCGGCCGCCGGAGACAATGATTTTGGCCGCTGTCAGCTCAGGCCGGTCGTTGCGGGCGATCTCGCTGCCCAGGAACGCACTGCAGCCTGAATCGACTACCGCCGCCAGCGTCTCGACCGCCGCACTGCCACCGGACGCTGCAGCCGCGTCGAAGCCGGTGGTGCGCACCGTGATCACCTTGATGGTGTCGGCGCTCTGCACCGTGGCAATCGCGTTGCCGGCGTAGATCGGGCGCTCGAAGGTGTCGGCGCTGATGACCTTGCTGGCCTCGCTGATCTGGCCCACGTCCAGCAGCGCAGCCACCCGCGGCGCCACGTTTTTGCCGGCCGCCGTGGCCGGGAACAGCAGGTGGCTGTAAGCCGGCGCCAGCGCCAGCACCTGGGCCGCGACGTTCTCGGCCAGACCGTGGGCAAAGCCTTCGGCGTCGGCATGCAGCACCTTGGCAACGCCCGCGATTTGCGCCGCAGCCGCAGCCGCAGCACCCGCGTTGTGGCCCGCCACCAGCACATGCACTTCACCACCGCACTGCAGCGCGGCGGTGACGGTATTGAACGTCGCGCCCTTGATCGACGCGTGGTCGTGTTCGGCAATCACCAGTGCAGCCATGTCAGATCACCTTCGCTTCGTTCTTGAGCTTGTCCACCAACGCGGCCACATCGGCCACCTTGATGCCGGCACCGCGCTTGGGCGGCTCGCTGACCTTCAGCGTCTTGATGCGCGAACTCACATCCACCCCCAGGTCGGCCGGCTTGAAGACTTCGAGTGTCTTCTTCTTCGCCTTCATGATGTTGGGCAGCGTGACGTAGCGCGGCTCGTTCAGGCGCAGGTCGGTGGTGATCACCGCCGGCAGGCTGAGGCTCAGGGTCTCGGAGCCGCCGTCGATCTCACGCGTGACTTGCACCTTGCCGTCCACCACTTCAACCTTGCTGGCAAACGTGGCTTGCGGCAGGCCGGCCAGCGCGGCCAGCATCTGGCCGGTCTGGTTGTTGTCGTCGTCGATCGCCTGCTTGCCCAGAATCACCATGCCGGGCTGCTCCCTGTCGACCAGCGCCTTGAGCAGTTTGGCCACCGCCAGCGGCTGCAACTCATCAGCGCATTCGACCAGGATGGCCCGGTCAGCGCCGATGGCCATCGCGGTGCGCAGGGTTTCCTGGCACTGGGTTACGCCGCAGGACACGGCGATGACCTCGGTGACCACGCCTTTTTCACGCAGGCGCACGGCTTCTTCGATGGCGATCTCGTCGAAGGGGTTCATGCTCATCTTGACGTTGGCAATGTCCACGCCCGTGCCATCGGACTTCACACGCACCTTGACGTTGTAATCCACAACGCGTTTGACGGGTACCAATACCTTCATATCGGACGGCTCCAGGACAGGTTGAATTGAGGTTGATCTTGACTGCAATGAATTCTATGCGCCGGTCAAAACCCCCGGCATGGCAGAAAATCGAACGGTCGTGCTATTTTTTGCCATTGTGCCCCAACCGGGCGGCGCGCCGCGGTCCGTTGACCGCCCAGCGTCCAGGGTCAGCTGGTTAGACTGCGCGCCTCATGGCCGCTTCTGAAGCCCCACGCATCGGCATCTTCGACTCCGGCATCGGCGGCCTGTCGGTGCTGCGCAACCTGCGCCGACAACTTCCACAGGCCGACATCACCTACCTGGCCGACGCCCGCTACACCCCCTGGGGCGACCGCACAGCGCCGTGGGTGATCGGGCGCAGCCTGCAATTGAGTACCCACCTGACTGACGCCGGCGCCGACCTGGTGCTGGTGGCTTGCAACACCGCCAGCACGCTGGCGATCGGGGCGTTGAGGGCGCGGTGGCCAAAGCAGCTGTTTGTCGGCGTCGAGCCCGGCATCAAACCGGCCGCCGCCGCCAGTCAGAGCGGCCGGATCGCCGTGCTGGGCACCTCGGCCACGCTGGCCAGCGCACGTTTTGGCCAACTGGTTGAAGCCCACGCCCTGGACACCAGACTGCTGAGCCTGCCCTGCCCGGGGCTGGCCGATGCGATTGAACAAGCCGGTGCCAGCCCGGCTGCCGACCTGCGGCTGGAGGCCAGGCTGGACGCTATTGCCAGCACCTTGAAAGAGGCCGCTGTTGATACCGTGGTGCTGGCCTGCACGCACTACCCTCTGGTGGCGGCGGCCCTGGCGCAGCGCCTGGGGCCCGGCGTGGCGCTGGTGGACACGACCGACGCCGTGGTGCGGCAGGTGCTTAAGCTGCTGGGATCGGACGCCACGGGCCCGGCACCGGCCGGCTCACCGCCCCGGGCCCCCAGCATGCCCCGCTTGCTCAGCACCGGACCGCCCGAGGGACTGCAACGTGCGGCCAGGCGTTGGGTCGATCCACTCGCCCGGCCTGAGTGGCTGAACCTGCCTGACCTGGCCTGACGGGCCCGCCCGCTGCGATTCAAACGCGGTGCGAAGCCAGGCACCTCAACGCCAACCGCCGCCACAGGGCGACTGCCGGCCAGCGTCATTCTGGCGGTTTGCCCACACCCGCAGAGACACTGCAAGCAAGGGTTTGCAAAGCCCAGGAACCAACCCTGGTGCGCGGGACGGGACTTGAACCCGTACACCCGAAGGTTGCGGGTTTTAAGCCCGCTACGTCTACCGATTCCGTCACCCGCGCCCGGGTGCCGATGATACCGGGCAGGCCCGTCTGGACGAACCCTGGACGGCGGAACAGCGGCCGGTCAAGCGCTACTTGCGGGAGTTGTCCAGCGAAGGGGGCGGCGTGTAGCCCAACTTGCGTGCCAGCGCCTCGAACTGTGAGGCCAGCTGCGGCTGCTCGCTGCGCCGGTAGTACAACGCCAGGCGGTAGCTCGCGATCCCGTTGCCCAGCGCGGCGGCGTATTGCATCCAGCCCTCGAAGCGCCCCGACTTGTCGATGCCGCCGCTGCCAAGCTCGGTCTTTGGCTTGTGACGCTGACCCAGCCGTGCCGCGGCATCCTTGTCACCACGCCCCGCCTTGACGATGTCGTCCACTTCGTCTGCTGGAGTCTGGCCTGAGAGCTGGAACGCGCTGCGGTACAGCCGCACATCGCTGCGGCGCAGGATCTTGGCGGCCTCCAGCGCGCCGTCACGCGCCACTTGTGCGCTGCCGACCAAGGCGCTGCCGGGGTAGTCGGCGATGTACTGGGTGGCCGACCTGGCCACGTCCGGCGGCCAGATCAGCGCCTCGAGCCTGGCCCAGGCCGCTGCCTCGTCCTCCTTGCGTGGCGGCGGCGGGGCGGCATTGGCCACCCGGGGCGCCACACGGCGGCGGATCTTGAGGTTCTCGGCGATGAAGGGCTCTTGCGCCAAATTGCGTACGGCCTCAATCGGATGGCTGAGCATCGTGCTGCGGGTATCGGACTTGACCAGCCTGAACAGGTCCGAGAACGGCGTCTCGCCCGAGGCATTGTTGAGCACCCGCACCAATGACGCGGTGTAAAAGGTGTTGTCGCGGTCGTGGTTGGGCGCAATCGCCGGCTTGCCGGCGCCGGTGGCGAATGCAATCAGGTAACCGGGTGGCGCCTCGACTTGGTTGAGGCCTTCGCCCGGCGCAAGCGTCCGCAACTCCGTGCGGCAAGCATCCACCACCGCAATCGTCAGCCCGTCGGGCCGGTGCGGCAGCAGGTCGAGCACATCCTTGGTCAGTGTCATGCTGCCGCGGGCCAGCGCTTCCGGCCTGGACTTCGGATTGACCCGCGCCGACACCAGCAGGTTCTCCGCATCGACCTGGGCGCCATGACCAGAAAAATAGAAAAACACGGTCGCATCGGGCGGCGCAGCCTTCACGGTGGCGCTGAAGCGATCGACCAAGGCCCGTGCGCTCGGCAGGTCCAGATCCACGGCATCGGTCACCGTAAAACCTCGCATTTCCAGTGCCGCACGCAAATCGCGCACGTTCTTGTGGATGGGCGGCAGGTCTTGATCGTCTGGGTAATCGCGGTTGCCGATCAACAAGGCAAGTCGAGGCGGCTCGGTGGTCTCGGTGGCTTCGGTGGTCTTGCCGCTGTAGGGCGGGTCGGCCGCCCGCAGCCATGCGGGAGCCAGGGCCAGCCCGCTGCCTGCCATGGTCGCCCAATGCAGCAGCCTGCGGCGACGCGGTGAGGTCACGGTCTCGGTGTCTTTTTGCATGGGCGTCACAGGGTTCATGGCGGCACGGCACAGCCCAAGCTGCTGCCCGCAGGTGGGCAGATCGTGGGCCGCATCGGATCCAGCGCTACGGTGCTGGTGGTGGCCGGCGTGCCGGGGCCGACTTCGGCAATCACACCCGAGCGCAGCCGGAGCGCGACGTTTTCAGTGCGGATGGCTTCTTCGAAACGCTCCTTGCGGGCGCCCTCCGAGACCGACACTGTCGACGAGATCGAGCCCGCGACCTGGGGTGTCACGGCCGACACACCGTTGTAGAACACCGCCACCTCGGATTGCCGGCCGGCGCCGTCGTAGAAGAAGCCATAGGTGCCCGCCACCAACGGACCCTTCAGTGACAGCGCTGTGTCGCTACTCCCCATTCCCCGCGGCAGCACGGTGATGTAGCCACTGTCGAGCGGAGACTGCGTGCGCGGGCCGAAGGCCTTGTTGCCGACGTTGATGTTGATCTCGCTGCCACGTTTGCCGTAGCTGAACGGCGCCAGGAAAGCCGCGGGCGTCAGATCGAAGGTCAGGCCGGGGGCTGAGTTCAAGGTCCCCGCCAGGTTGTCGTAGGGCAGTCTGGCAACGATCACCGCGTCGCCCGGCGTTCTCACCGAGTCGGCCTTGATGGCCACCACATCGGCCTCGAAGCCCGCCCCACCCAGGTTGACCTGGGTGCCGGTGACACGGATCCGGCTCTGCATCGAATATTGGATGCTGGTCGCACCGGTCGGGTCGTTGACCAGGTTGGCCGCCCAGGGCGAGTTGGCGTCGCCGCTGCGCACGGCCAGCCCACCGGCTATTTGGTTGGCAGTGCCAGCCAGCGCCACCGACCCGCCTTTGCTGGCAACGATCGACAACAGCCCACCCTCGGCGACGTCGATCCGGCTGGTATCGGTCTGGGTCACGACATCCCGAGAAAACCCGATCTGGCGTTGCGCCGGGGACAGCTTGCCGGTGAGTGCCGCATCGGGCAGCACCAAGGTGGCCGCCTTGCTGGCGTCGATCACCAGGGTGGGGCCGGCAATCGTCATGTCCCCGGTCAGGGCCACCGCACCGGCATCCACCCGGCCGCCACCACTGACGGTGAACGTGCCCAGCGTCAGATCGCGGAAGTTGGCGCGGTCCTTGCCCGCCGACAGGTTGAGCACGCCGGTGCTGTTGACCGACAGGCTGCTGCCCCACCGGTTGCCCGCATTCACCGCATCGATCTGCTGGCCGGTCAGCGTGACGGCCGCGCCGTCGGTGGCGGTGACGTCGCCCTTCAAGGCCATCGCCCCGGTGGTGGTCAGGCGCGACGCGATCGCCACCGTGCCGAAGGCGTCAAGCGACTTGACCGTCTCGTCGCCGGCCAGGGTCAGCCTGGCGCCTTCCGCCACCGTGACGTCGCTGTTGGCCGACAGGTTCTGGCGGCCCGCGGCGCTGGCCAGCTCGCCCCGGGTGACCACCGTCCGGCCGGTGTAGGTCTTGTTGTTGCCTTGCATCGTCAGCCGGCCGCTGCCGGTCTGCTCGACACTGCCGCTGCCGCTGATGGGCTGACCGATCACAACAGGGTCCGAACGGTTCGAGCGCAGAACACCCTCCACGACAAAGTTGCGGGTCGCCAGTGAGCCGCCGTCGCCGATGCTGAGCGTGCCCTCGGCGACAGTGGTGCTGCCGCTGTACGGGCTGGCGCCGGTCAGCGTGAAGGTGGTAGCGCCGCGCTTGACGATATTGCCCAGTCCGCTGATCGCCCCCGAGAAGGTACTGGAGCCGCCCGCACCGGTGCTCAACGTGGCCGAGCCCAGGGCCACCGTACCGGCCCCGGTCAGGTTGCCGAAACTGTCGTCGCCGCCAAGCGCCAGGCCGGCACCGGACGCCACCGAGACAGCCGGAGCCGCACTCAGGCGGCCGCCGCTGCTCAAGGTCAGCAGGCCGGCATTCACTGCCAGCGTGCTGGCGGCGCTGCGGCCGGTCAAGGTGCTGGCCCCGATGCTGGTCAGGCTGCCGGTGCCCAGGTCGGCCAGTGCTTTGCCGTCTTCGAGCTTGTAGGTGGCGGCAGTCAAGGTGCCGCTGCCGTCCACAGTACCGCGCAGCACCACGCTGCCGACCCGGTCGTCACCGGTGAGCGCCAAGGTGGCATCTTTGGCCACCGTGAGTGCACTGGCGTCGGCCAGGCGGTCTGCACTGGCCAACGTCAGACGGTCGCCATCGACCGCCACCGTGCTGGCAGCCGACGTGCCCGCCAGCGTGCTGAGGCCGGTTGAAATCAGCAGACCAGCGCCCAGGTTGGCCTGGGCGCCAGTGCTGCCGCCGTTCAGGGTGTATTTGGCGGCAGTCAACGTGCCGCTGCCAGCCAGCGCGCCTTGCAGCGCCAGGGTGGCGACCGTCTCGTCGCCGCCCAGCGCCAGCGTGGCCGCCGTTGCCACGCTCACAGCGCTGGTGTCGGCAAGCCGGGACGGGGCGGCCAAGGCCAGGGTTCCCTCCTTCACCGTGGTGGCACCGGCATAGGTGTTTGCACCGCTCAGGGTGAAAGTGGAGTTCCCCAGCTTGGTCAGGCCGCCGCTGCCCGAAATCTCACCGGCAAAAGTGGACGATCCGGTCACGCCGGTGCTGAGCGTGGCCCCGCCCAGCGCAACCCCGCCACTGCCGGAAAGCGTGCCCAGGGTCTCGTTGCCACCCAATGCCAGTGTGGCGCCGGCAT
>Ga0105047_10016819_pt1 | contig 11445 bp, 10 predicted proteins | sample MAT04_FD_78384 | JGI IMG/M metagenome (GOLD analysis project Ga0105047, IMG submission 78384) | Freshwater microbial communities from Lake Fryxell liftoff mats and glacier meltwater in Antarctica - MAT-04 (megahit assembly) | ecosystem: Environmental > Aquatic > Freshwater > Ice > Liftoff... | reverse complement strand
TCTTGTGGGGTTGGGAGACAAACTCCATCGGCGTGCGGATCACCTCTCCGGAGGGGAGCAGCAGCGTGTGGCCATTGCGCGGTCATTGGCCAACCACCCGCGGTTGGTATTGGCCGACGAGCCTACGGGAAACCTGGACACGGAAAACTCCAAGCGTGTGTTCGGTATGATGCGGAAGTTGGCCCATGAAACCGGGCTTACTCTTCTGATCGTCACCCATAACTCCCGGATTTCCGAGGCTTCCGACCATGCCTTTGAAATGAAGGACGGGGTTTTGCTTTAGGAATTCCGAACGCAGTGCATGTGCGAAAGCTCCTCAATTTGGGTAACAGCTCTTGTGCTCATAAAGCTTGCACATGCCGGTCTGGAATTTTACTTTTTGCTGAATATACATCCCATGATCCAGTTGAATTGATGCCTGAGGAATCCGCGGACTGTGACCAGTTGGCTGACTTTTTGTTCAAGTTTTCCGACCAGAAGCAGGAGGTTGCGGGCCTCCTGGAATGGGTCTTGTTGGAAATAGCGAAGTCCCACTATGGCGGGGTCGCTGTCAATGCGGAGGGAAATTTCGACTTCTTTCCATTTTCCCGCCAAGCCGGATGGATGAGACTGCATGCGTAATTCCGCTGAGCAGAGGCCCTTTACAAAAGCAGTATAAGATTCATGATACACGAAGTGGGCTTTGCCGCGGAGCTTAAGAGAATTCCGCAAGTCTGTTCCGGTCAATTCTAGGCTGCTTCCATCCGGCCGTTTGAAACAGAGAGAGAGGCATTCTACATAAGCGACTGGACCTCCGATTTCCAAAATCAAATCATCCTCCCCGTCCCACCCATCCAAGGGAAGGACCACGATATCGGGACGGAAAGCCTGGAGTTGGCAGGGTGTTGAGCAAATAATCTGTGAAGGGTCATTCAGGGATCGAAGGGTCAGATGTGATGTGACTTCAAAAGTTGGATCTTTTTTCGGGGGACGATGGCTCAAGGCCCGGGCGAGGCTTTCGGAGTATCCGAGCAGATTGGAAACCAGTAGGGCTAAATCCGAGAACTGGGAGGTGTATTGGAGTGGGCTTCCACGGTAAGGGAGGGGATCCACGACTTTGTCCAAGGGGTGGCGGGTGATTTCGATGTAAACCGGGACGTGGTTGTAAAAGGTGTCTGCAAACGCATCCAAACTCTTCCGAACCTGTTCCAGATGGGAGACGTTAAAGGAATCGATCGGAGCCATCATGGATCCGTGGGCCAGATGTTGAAGCACTTCAATGGCAATCTTGGAGGCATACTGACCTGGGGAACGGAGGGAGTAATGGGCCAAAGACCAGCCGTTCCAGAAAGTATGGTCCGGCTCGGTGCCGGCCTGCAGCACTTGGTGGTTTCCCTGGAGCACAAACGTTTCGGGATGCAGGGCCACGTCTCGTCTAACGATGGATTTGAGTTGGAATCTGCGATCATGCAAGGATTCCTTTTCATAAGGTTCGGAGGCCAGGCGGTGCCGGATGCGGAGGGCGGGATTGGTTTCGGATGCGTCATCATCCGGGCGGGCGCAGTAGGTATTCCATGCCACTTTGAGGACTCCGGGACCACTCTTGGGAGGAAGGGGGAGGTTCTGAGCATGGGTTTTGATCAGTTCATCTCCATCGAGTAGCACCACCCACTCTGCGCCAGCTTCCGCTGCCCGGCGCATGAGTGAGGTCATCTTTTCTCCCTGTAGTTTGCCCAGACTGTCATCACGGGTGACATCCAGGCTCAGTCCCTCCTTTTGCAGGGATCGGAGGATGTTGGGAGTATCATCGGTGCTGCCGTGGTCCACTACGATGAGACGGTCAAGAAAAGCCAGGTTGTGGCGGACGAAGGTTTCAATAATGTCGGCCTCATTTTTGACGCAGGCTACGCCGATAAAATTCATACGTGAAATGAGCAGTAAAACGTATAGAGGAAAAAAAGAGGTATGTCATTCAATAAAGGGTGTGATTAGCGGTTGGTATGTGCCCGACCTCACCCCAATGCCCTCAGGAACGGTGCTCTTTATTGCGATGCATCCCTGGGTCTACGAAGGTGCTTCCGGGTTTTTGTAGCAGCAGACCGCTTCGTCGCTTTTGCGGCAGGGAAGGCTGGCGGCGGTGTGCCTCCATGATTACGGTCCTTTGCCGGAAAACTTGTCGGCTCTGCGTGAAGCCGAGGCGCATTTTTATTTCCGCTGACCCCGTGCCCTGGAAGGTGAAAACGACAAGGAGTTGACGAAATGGGAGAAGTGGCTGATTCATAAAAAGTGGATACGAAGCCCAGCGCGTCGGCACACTATGGATTAAATTCTAGCGCAGAGGCCTGACTTGTTTGTGGTCAGCCGGTGTGAAAATTGCGATGGTACCTGATTTGTTGGTGAACAGTCTCAGGGTGAGATTCCTTTGCCGACGATCACACAAAATGGGAGGGGCGAAGCTTGGGCCCTTGGATTGGCACGTTCAGCGGCTATTGGCTGGAATGAGCCAGATATAGGCGAATTATTTTTGTGCTGAGAACAACCGTCGATGGATGGGGGCCAGATTGGCATAGTGCTGCCCAAGGCCCGGAACACCCGTGGCCAGCAGAGGAGTCTCCGCAGTCTGTCATAATCGGGTGCTTTGACCTTAAGTTCAAGGGCCGCGATCCGGCCTTTGCCGTGCTGGCCCCTGAAGCTTGGCGGTAACATCGCTGCTTACTCAATGTCTATGGGGATGAACCGCAGATGCGCAGCCTAGAAAGACTGGCAAAACTCCATATACTCAAAACTGTACGGTTTCAGGGTGCCATGCCGGACATTGAGGGGCTATGGAGGGAAAACCATTGCCTGTTGCAGGCCTCACGCTGCGGGGGAATACCCTGATCCTTGGCGGAGGCAATGTTTTGCGGACGCGGCGCGGTGGTGACCGATGTGGCTGGAAATGCCGAATTGGTGTGGGATGGCGTGAGTGGATTTGCAGCGGCTTATCCCCAGGAAAAAAGTGTGGCTGAGGCAATGGAAAGATGCCGGAAGAGGCGCGCGGAAATGCGGATGATAGGCAAAATGCCAGTATGAGGGCAAAAGCCTGTGTGCCTGAAAATTCGGAAAGGGTGTTTGGGCGTGACTTGATCGATTTATCCTAAGAGCCAATCCGGAAATGCTTTAACTTCCGATTTTTCTGAAGAATCGATTTCCAAGAAACATCAGCCAATTTTGTGCCAAAAACCGGTTTGGTAGAAATCCGTCAAATACCAGCGTGTGCGCCAGAGTGCGAAATGGCTTCGTACAGTGTCCCAAAGGCCTCTCTTCTTCTTTCGAGTCCAGCCTTTTCCTCTTTGCCAACTAACCCAAGGCTCAAATTTTTCGCCTGCTTTAGTCCAGTCAAGAGGGGCTTTGTATGTGGTAAGCTTCACGGAGGGTTTATTTCCCAAAACAACGGCCAGATCGGCGAACGAGCTGTAATAACTGGCGCAGATTAGCCGACATCGGGCCAGGGTCAGGAACTCGATCAGGGCATGCTGTATTCCTTCCATGGTAATTCGGTTTGCTGGGGCATGGTTGTAGGTGAGGATTCTGCCATCTCCAAAGCGTTGGCGTAAAATATGCACGCTGGAGTGTTCGTCTGAGCATACGAAAAAACGCGAATGCGGTGAGTGCTCCAGTTGGCTTAGGATAAACTGGATATAAAGTGCCAGTGGTGTGAAGCAAATACAACGGATGGAATCGGTTCCCCGGATGTGGACGCCAATGACATCTGGATCGGGTTCCAGGATTTGATGCGCGATAGAGTGGGCAGGCTTCCAATGGTCGAACATACCTAACATTGCGAGCCTGTGTTCCTGCCAAGAGGTGCTACTATCGTGGAATTGGACATAGGAGCGGACACAAACCATAGGATGGGTTTCCATCAGGTCTTCCAGAGTGTCGATCCGGTTTTGTTCCAATCTTTCCAAGAGGCAGACGGCACCGGTGGGGCAGAGGTTTACGGAGTAAGCTGGGCAGCCCGGGTTTTCTTCAAACAAGTCCGTCAAATGACAATGGCAGCTTTCGCGGTGGGGTTGCCAATCGACTTGTACATTCCAGCCCTGTCTTTGTGCCAGAATCTGGGTTGAAAGTATGGCTTGTAGGCGATTGCCTATCCCGTTTTCGGGAACAATCACCAGGGTTTTTTGGACTAGAGGAATCATTTTGTTGATTTTTTGTTAAGAGGCCATGGTTTATCGGTTGAGAGCATCCGTTTTGAGTCATCCACAAGGATACAACCCGTAAGACTCTACAGTGGGTGTTGGAGCATTGAAAAGCCTCTTTAAAACGGCTCTAAGACCCGAGATGATTCCGGCAAAAGATTTCAAGGGGAAACCATTGCATCAAAAGGTGGTATGCGGCGGCAGCAGAATTCCACTATACCGTTGCAATAAGGCGGACAATTTTATAGATTTTCAGGCTCGAAAGATTTCTATTTCATGAAATGGCAGCGCTACTGGGATATCATCGTTTACCGCACTTATGCGGAGCTTAAATCGGAAGCGCAGCTCAATTACATGGGATATGTGTGGTGGGTGCTTGAGCCCCTGCTCAACACCATCATGTTTTATGCCATTCTCACGCTTGTGTTGGAGCAATCGTCAGTCGGTGCCATCAGTTTTTTGCTGGTTGGTTCCATTACCTGGCAGTGGTTTGCTTCAGGAATCATGTCTTCGTCCAGTTCCATCTTTGACGCCGGTAGCATGTTGAAATTCATCTATCTTCCCAAGATTGTCCTGCCGTTGATCAGCATTCTGGCCAATACCTGGAAGTTTCTCTTTCTGTTGTTACTTTTGCTGATCTGGAGTTGGTGCACGGGGCACTTACCTTCCCAAGCCTACCTCGCCTTGCCGTTGATATTGTTGCTACAGCTGGCAGTGATTCTTGGTGTCAGTCTTCCGCTGGCAGCACTGATGCCCTATTTTCCGGATGCCAAGGTGGCCATGGATGCCATTCTCAGATCCCTGATGCTGGTGTCGGGGATTTTCTTTGCTGTGGAGCAGGTGCCAGCCGAGTTTCATGTATATTTTTACATGAATCCTATGGCGGTGCTCATAGAGGCCTATCGGGCGGTTCTATTGCAAGGTCTCTGGCCGGATTGGGGCAAGTTGGCTTATGTGGCCTGTTTTGGATCTTTCAGCATCATGGCTTCGTTGTTGATTTATAAACGGATAGATCTTTCCATCGTAAAGGCGATTCACCGGTAGTTATGTCCATGCTCATTTCATTAAACCAGACTGGCGTCTGTTACCGTAGGCCGCACGGCTTCTTCAAGGGGTCCCGTTCGGATTTCTGGGCGCTGAAAAACATAACGTTTGATCTGCACTCCGGGGAAACCCTGGGTGTTTTGGGTCGGAACGGTGCCGGCAAAAGCACTCTCTTAAGGCTGCTGGCGGGTATCATCAGCCCGGATCGCGGCGCACTGAAGATTCAGCCCGGGTTGTGTACCACGTTGCTGTCCATCGGGGTGGGTTCCCATTCCACCCTTTCGGGGCGCGAGAATGCGATTCTGAACGGCATGATGCTTGGGGCCACCAAGCAACACATGACGGCAAGCCTGGAAAGAATCAAGGAGTTTTCCGAACTGGGCGATTTTTTTGAACAACCTATTTATACCTATTCCAGCGGGATGCATGCCCGTCTGGGCTTCGCCACGGCACTTGAAGTGGATCCGGATGTTCTGTTGATTGATGAAATGCTTTCAGTTGGGGATAAAAGTTTCAATTTAAAATCAGCCGTGGCCATTGATAAACGTCTCAAATCCGGCAAAACAGCCATTCTTGTGTCCCATGACGGGGAGAAAATCAAGGAACTTTGCAGTCGTTCGGTCTGGATCGAACAAGGGGAAATTGTTGCCGTAGGCCCTTCAGAGACAGTGGTTCGTGATTACGAAAACACAATGTTCCAAGCGCGCCTTTCTGTATGATCTATCTGGATGTCACCAGTGCCGCCAGTTCACCGGTCAATATGGGTGTTCACCGGACTGTCCGCGGGGTTTACCAGGAACTGAATGAGCGGATGCCTGCCAAAGTGCTGCCACTATGCTGGGATTTTTCCCGCAAACGTTATGGACGCCTGTCCGTTCGCGAGGCCGGATTTCTTTGCCATCCTTTTGCATCTTATGAGAATCCCCAGGGGGTGCCGGGTCGTTGGAGTCTGGATTCCTGGATGGCATCTTTGGCGGACGATTGGAACCGCAAAAGCAGGGGCATTGATTCCGGGGCTTTGCCCGGAGAAGGTGACATTCTGCTGATTCCGGATTTGTGTTGGGATTCCAGAATCAAAACATGGAAGGGCTGGACGATGTTACCCGGAAAAAAAATGGCTATTTTTCATGATGCGATGCCCTTGAATATTCCCGGCCAGGCTGACAGCAATGACAAATTGTTCCGTGAGTATGTTTGTGCCCTGGGACACCTCGATCAGGTGATCTGTATTTCGGAGGAAGTCCGGTCGGATCTTTTGCGGTATTGGAAGCAAGATGGAGTCCCCGCCAAACCGACACCTGTAGTGACGTGGCCCGTGCCTTTTTCCAAGCTGCGTCCGGAGAACCCGCCGAACCAGGATCTGGCGCATATTATTTATGTGGCCCGTTTGAAGCTCCGTAAAAACCACCTGGTTCTGCTTGTGGCGGCCGAGATGCTTTGGAGGCAGGGCGTGAGATTTACCCTTGATCTGATCGGGGTTGAGGATGCCTTTTCTGATACCAGGCGTATTTTGAAGCGTGTCAAAACTTTGGCGGCTCAAGGATATCCCATCCAATGGAGGAAACATATCAGTGATGTGGAACTGAACGAGGCTTACAAAAATGCCTCCTTCACAGTTTTTCCGTCACAGATGGAAGGTTTTGGATTGCCCATCATTGAAAGCCTTTGGCACCGACGTCCGGTCATATGCGGAAGAAACGGTGCGATCGGAGAGGTGGCCAGAGAAGGTGGAGGTTGTCTGCTCATCGATCAGAACAATCCCGAAGAACTGGCTTCTGCCATAAAAAACCTTTTACAGGACAAGGATCTATATTCGCGTCTTTATCAGGAATCGGTCGAGAGGAAGTTCCGCAGATGGAACGATTATGGTCGGGATCTCGAAACGCTTCTGAATTTTTGAAGGGGTTGTATGATTTTCGTGGATGTGACTGGTGCCTGTCTTTTGCCACTGCAAAGTGGCATCCCCAGAACCACACGTGGTTTGTATCGAAAACTGGTGGAAAAAAGGCAGGATGTCACACCCCTGGTTTGGCAGCCTTTTTACTTCGGCTACACCGGACTTACTCCGGAATCAAAACGTCTGTTGGACGATCCCTTTCCGTCATCAGGAGACTTGGGGAAGGCTCCGAGTGATTGAACACTTTCCCTTCTGGGGGCAGGATTCCGGGATGCCTTGCGTTGTCCCCGGAGGATCTGCCTGGGAAGACGGATGCGGGAGGAGGACTCACTCCTTCTGACATCCTTGTTTCCTGACAACCGGCTATTATTTCTTAATCGTCTTGTGCGGGAACCTGGGCGCAAAATCGCCATCTTTCATGATGCCATTCCTTTGTTGGATCCCCGTGTGGCTTTCTGGGAGAAAAAACTACATCTATCAACTTTGAGACTTTTGGGACGCATGAACCTCGTGCTTTGTGTTTCTAGAGATGCGGAAAAAGAATTGAAACGCCTTTGGCTGCGAGCCGGCATTCCCCATGCGCGAACCAAAGTGATTGTCTGGCCCGTGCCGTTTCGAACGGAGCGTCCGGCTTTCAGCCCTCCGGACGGGTATTCTTCCCGGATTCTCTATGTAGCCCGTTTGAAAAAACTTAAGAATCACGAATGCCTGTTCAGGGCCTGCGAAATGTTATGGAAGGAGAAACTGGAGTTCACTTTGGAGTTGATCGGCTGTGAGGATGTTCCGGAAGAAAGCCGCGATATCCTGGAGCAAATCCGTTCTTTGCAAAAAAAGGGTTTTCCTGTGGTCTGGCGCGGGCACGTGCGGGACGAGGAACTTCATCGGGCCTATCAGAACGCGACTTTCACCGTTTTCCCCTCATTGATGGAGGGGTTTGGATTGCCGATTGTGGAAAGTTTTTGGCACGGACGGACTGTGATCTGCGGGAATGCGGGTGCCATCGGAGAAACGTCGGAGGGCCCGGGAGTGGTTTCAATACCGATGGGAACGGGGGCATTGGCTGCCGCCATGAAGCATCTTTTGACAGACAGGATTTATTGCGCGGAGTTGGCGGCGGCGGCTTACAACAGACCTGTTCGCAACTGGGAAGACTACTGGAAGGAACTGGAATCTGTTTTGTCATGAAGTCTGTGCCCCAAATCTATCTTGATGTCACTAGTGCCTGTCAGTCGCCTCTGAACACAGGTGTCAGGCGGATGCAACGGGCACTGCATGATTGGTTGAGTTTACAACACAGCTACACGCCGGTTTACTGGCAATCCATTCGCTGTGATTATCGTCGAATCGTGGTTGAGGATAGAAACATTCTGGAGCGTGTTTCCTCCCCAAATCTGCGGGGATTGGCCCTGTATGATTCTTTTCTGCCGGTCCATCTTCCGGATCTTTGGCATGCGGGCCGCGATGCTTCCCTCTCGCTTGGATGGCAGCGGGGATGGAAAGAGGAAGACATAGTTCTCGTTCCAGATTTGCTGTGGGATAACCGGGGAACTTTTTTCAAAAAAGCCGGAGAAACACCGGCCAGGTTGGTGGGGGTTTTTCATGATGCCATCGGACTAAGGAGACCGGGACAATCCAGAATAGATGCAGCATTATGCGCCAGGGGGGTGAAGGCCTTGGCGTCTTTCGATCTGGTGCTTTGTATTTCCAGGGAGGCCGAAGAAGACCTCCATTTTTTCTGGAAAAAATTCGGGCTCAAACCAACCATCACCCATGTGGCGCCCTGGCCGGTGCCCTTTCCCGGAAAACAACCTGAGCATCAACCCCATTTCCAGGCCCGTGAACTCCTGTATGTTGCCAGATTGGAAAAACATAAAAACCACATGCCTCTTCTGGAGGCATGTGAGCTTCTATGGCGGGAGGGGAGACAGTTCCGGCTTCGGCTGATCGGCTGCAATGCCTATCCGGTTTACTCCCGGCGGGTAAGGAAGAGGGTGCAGGCCCTGCAAGGAGATGGAAGGGATCTGACTCTTCAGGCCCATGTGAGCGAAGAGGCCCTGCATGCCGCGTATCGGCAGTGCTCGTTCACCGTTTTCCCTTCGTTGCTGGAAGGGTTTGGTCTTCCGGTCATTGAAAGTCTCTGGCATGGGCGCCCTGTGGTTTGCGGGAGCAACGGCGCCTTGGGCGAGATTGCCGAAAGCGGCGGTTGCGAACGTGTCGACACCCGGGATACGCAAAGTCTTGCTGCGGCCATACGGTTGTTGCTGGAGGACGAAAACCACTACAAAAAACTTTATGAGGAAATCCGGAACAGATCGTTCCGTTCCTGGTCCAGCTACTGGGATAACGTAATGACAGTAATAAATCGGATTCGTAAAAATTAAAAATTCTCCCATAAATAGTCCATGCCCGCAAAACATCGCCGCCCTGCCGTATTCCTGACCGGTGCCAGTTCCGGGATCGGTCGCGCTCTGGCTCTCCGCCTGATGGAGGAAGGGTATGAGGTCTGGGGAAGTTCCCGCGATAAAAAGAGATTGGAGGGCCTTCCCGGTCTTCATCCGCTCGAGCTGGATTTCTTAAAACCCGGATCTGTTTCCCTGGCCTGGAGACAAGCACTGGAGGAAGCCGGCGAAATAGATATTGTCATTCAGAATGCTGGACACGGTATTTTTGGATCAATCGAAGAGACGGACACAGCCGATTCACGAAGTCAATGGGTCGCATTGGTGGAAGGCCCTTTACAGCTTCTACAGTTGGCGGCAGCGCACATGCGACCCAGAAACAAGGGTTGGATTATTGGCATCAGTTCGTTGGCGGCTGAGTTACCCATGCCATTTTTCGGCCATTACAGTGCGGGTAAAGCCGCTTTCAGTGTCTTGTTGCAAGGTCTGTGGATGGAACTGAAACCCCATGGAGTGCGGGTGGTGGATTTCCGACCGGGAGACATTCGAACGCCCTTCAATGACTCAGTTCCACGATTACTCCCTCCAGATTCTCCGTATTTGCCGGGAGCCGGGAAAGTCTGGAAAAAAAGTTGCGCACTAATGGCCGTGGCGCCGGAGCCTGAATTGGTTGCTGAAAGAATTGTCAGTCTGCTAAATGGTGGTGATGCTTCGCCGGTTGAACGTTGTGGTTCCTTTTTCCAAACTGTGCTGGGTCCTTTGGGGGTGAGGTTTCTGTCGAAAAGTGTTCTTCTCCAACTAACACGCCGATACTTTGGATTATGAAATCCAAAGGTGAACGAAAAAAACTGTTGATTTTGACATCCGCGACCGGAGCCGGGCATGACACACATGCGCGTGCCGCAACCGAATGGTGCTTGAGGCTTTATGGGGAAGACGTGGTTGTGCGGATCGAGCATGTATTGGAAGATTCACACTGGGTTTTCAGGGCAGGGGTTGATTTCTACAACCTTATCCAACGCAAGGCTCCCTGGGTTCACCACTTTTACTATCATCTGGTGGAGTTTCTGGATTTTTTGAATTTTGGGACAGTGACACTTGGGAGGGAGTATTACAGCCGTTTGTTGCAGGACTTTCGCCCGGACGCGGTGCTGAGTGTTCATGACTGCCTAAACCGGGGCTACTTCGAACTCGCTCAAAAGATCCTCGGCCCGGATGTGCGCTGTGCGACCTACTGCCCAGAATTTTCAGGAGGCTACGGATTCAGTAAAAACTGGGTCAATCCCAGAGGAGATTACTTTTTCGGGCGCACGGAAGAGACTATCCAAAAAAGTTCTGCCCGTCACTTGGGAGGAGGCCGGGCACTGGTATCCGGGCATTGGGCCCCACCTGGTTTTTACAAAACAGCAATGGAGGCGGAAGAAAAGGCTGAGTACCTGGCAAGAGAACTGGGTTTGGAGAAGAATCGATTCACCCTTTTACTATCAACTGGCGGAGCGGGAGCCCAGAATCATCAGGCATTGCTTCGTGCTCTGGAGGAGTTGTCGCCGGATCTTCAAGTCGTTGCCTTATGTGGTCGCGATGAAAAAACGCGTGCAGATTTGGAAGATTGGGTGAAAGGCCATTCGCAACTGGTTGTGCGGGCATTGGGGTTCAGGAGTGATATGTCATCACTGCTCCAGGTTAGTTCGGCGGTGGTAGCCCGTGCGGGGGCAACCACAGCAGGGGAAGCATTATTGTGCGGTTGTCCTGTCATTTTCAATGCGATCAGTGGCCTGATGCCCCAGGAAATACCCACTTGGAATTATTTCCAAAAACGCGGCATAGGGGCACGAATCTTCCGACCTTCCGCCTTGACTGGAATAGTGGATGGATGGATAAGGAGTCCTGCTTCTTATAAAGCCCTTAAATCCCGTCTGATGAAAGAGTCGGATACCAGCAC
>Ga0105047_10016817_pt1 | contig 11446 bp, 10 predicted proteins | sample MAT04_FD_78384 | JGI IMG/M metagenome (GOLD analysis project Ga0105047, IMG submission 78384) | Freshwater microbial communities from Lake Fryxell liftoff mats and glacier meltwater in Antarctica - MAT-04 (megahit assembly) | ecosystem: Environmental > Aquatic > Freshwater > Ice > Liftoff... | reverse complement strand
CTCCAGGCGGGACGCCCGCAGCTACGAAGGCAGCCGGGACGGACTGCCCCACTGCGCGAACTGGATGCGCAGCCGAGCAGTGGGGCAGGCGTCCCGCCTGCCGTGGTCGCTACGGCCGTCTCGGCTGGAGCGCGGCGGCTGGCCACGAGGGGAGCTCCAGGCGGGACGCCCGCAGCTACGAAGGCAGCCGGGACGGACTGCCCCACTAACTTTTGTCTCGATCCGGCCCCCTTGAATTACTTGCCCGCCAGTCCGCACAGGTAGGCGAAGATCAATTCCGGCAGGTCGTAGCTGTAGCCGCCTTCGAGGAGATTGCAGCACGGCAGGCCGAGCGCGCGGACCTGACCGCCCAACCAGTGAAAGTCCTCCGCCTCCAGCGTCTCCTGGGCGATCGGGTCATGCACGTACGCGTCGAAACCCGCGGAGATGATCAGCAGGTCCGGCTTCGTGGCGACGACTCGCTCCAGCGCAGTGCTGAGCGTGCGGCGGTAATCTGTGCGTGGCGTCCGCGGCGACACGGGGTAGTTGAACACATTGTCGCCGCGATCGCGCGTGCCGGTGCCGGGGTAGCAAGGATACTGGTGGATGGAGGCAAAGGCTGTCCCCGCCTGCCCGAGCAGGATGTCCTCGGTACCGTTGCCGTGGTGGACATCAAAATCATAAACCGCGACCTGCCGGCACCCCGCCTCGACCGCGGCCAGCGTGGCGATGGCGGCATTGCCCAGGTAACAGAAACCCATGGCCCGGTCGCGCGTGGCGTGGTGGCCGGGTGGGCGCATCAGGGTGAAAACTTCCTCGCCGCGCCGCGCCGCTTGCATGGCTTGCAGCGCTCCGCCGACGGAACGCAGGGCGTAGTCGAAGATGCCTTCATGGCAGGGGGTGTCAGGGTCGAAGTCCGTCTCCGCCGCAGCCAGCGACCGCACGTAGTCCGCGTCGTGCGCGCGCAGGAGGTGCGGTTCGTCCGCGGGCGTTGCCTCTTCCCAAGTCAAGGCGAGGGTGTCCTGGTCCTGCAGGCGAAGTTGGGTGCGGCTGATGCGTTCCGGTTTTTCGGGATGCCCCGGGGCCGCATAACCGGTGCAAAGTTCGTCGGTGATGATGCGCATGGCTGCGGACAAGAGAAGCCCACGCAGCGCAGGAAAGTCGAGCGGCAAAACGGAGCCGGGCAATTGATTTCGTGCCGGACTGTGACTGGCTGGCGCGCGCGGGTGCCTCTGCCCGGAGCGAATGGCACCGACTCACCGCCGCTCGCGGTCGTAGAGGCTGGGCGGAATGCCGCCTTCCCAACCGGTGGGAGCGTTCCACGGTCGCTCGGCGGAATTCTCCTGGTCAGTGCTGGCACAACCGGCGATCCCAAACGCCAAGCCAGCGAGGAGGCCGGCCAGCGTCAACGGGGACTTGAAGAAGGAGCGCAGGCGTTGCATCAGCGGGTGACAGCGGAGTCGCCTTCGTAAACGTCGGAGAGCTTCCAACCGGGAACCACGTTGGCGATGCAGCGATCCGGTTCGACTTCCTTGATGCGAATCTTGGCCACGAGCTTGCCGTCGCGGCTGACGAGCATCTGGCCGTGCGTCAACGCGCCCTGGCGGGTCCCGACGTTCAAGACCACGAAATCATACTTGGGATCCACGGCCACCACTTTGCCGGCGAGTTCCGGGGGCAACGGCACATAGTAGTCCGGATCCCGGTACATCTTGAGTTCTACTTCCTTGGCCAGAACCTGATTCTGCAGCAAGCCCTTGTCGCGTTCGAGCAGGGCGGCCAGGCTGACGAGCTCCTTGTTGGTGGCGACCGTGGCCCGCACCTGTTCCACGTTGATCCCGAGGGCGCTCCACGCGGACAACTCTTGATCGGTCGCTTTCCACTTGGCGGTCATATCCTTCAGGGCGGTGTCCAGGCCCTGAGCCGTCTTCTTCTGGCTGGCAGCCTCGGCGGAGGCGACGTCGCGCTCCCTCTGGGTCTTGGCAAGGTTGTCGCGGGTGCTCTCCAAGTCCTTGGTCGTCTTGGTGAGTTCGCCCTTGGTCTTGGTTAGCGTGGCGTCCGTGGTGGTGTACTTGTTCTTCCAGTCCTCGCGCTCGGCCATGACGGCGGTGATCTTGTCCTTGACCGGAAGGAAATTGAGCACAGTGGCGGCAATTCCGGCCAGGATGGCGATAGCGAGGAAGATTCGGAGGAGCATGGTAAAACTGGATTTTGCAGACCCGCGCGCAGACTAAACACCCCTTCCAAGGTGTGTCAACGGCGCTTTCCATTTCGGAGCGATTTCCCAGGACGCGCCTTTTCAACGTGCGACCCGCCAAACGGTGGGCACTTGGGCAAAGACCAAGGCCCAGAGCCGCGCCGGGCCGCCGTCACGCCGCGCGAACTGCTTGAGACAGCGCCCCACGCTGTAGCGCCTCTTCGCCGTCTGCACTGTGGCCAGCCACGCCTGCGCGCAATTCACCACCACTCGCCGAAAGATCCCCAGCACCAGCGCCGCGTTGGCGTGACGCACCCGGCGGGGATCCTCCCCCAGCGACACGTTCAGCGGATGATGCAGCCGACTCTCAATCACCCAATAGCCGCGCGATGAGTTGCGCCCCCGGAAAGCCCGCCTGCGCTGGCGTCACTTCGCGGCAGTCGAGCACCTGGATCTCCGTCCACCCGCAGTTACATTCCCGCGAGCTGGCGTGCGTCTGCGGCGTGGGTGGAGGGGGAAAAAGACCGTTCGCTCAACAGTCCTTCAAGGGTCGTCACCAATTCCTGCTGGTTGCCTTTGACGGTCAACAAATCGTCCCCGCCGCCTTCATAAAGAATCTGCGGCGCCGTCTCCGTCTGCGTGTGCAAGGCATCGGCCAGCACCCGCTTGCCCGTCCCGTCCAGTGCCTCCGCCGGTGGTCGGTGGAGTCGGCGCCAAGCGGGCCGCGGGGTGGCGCGCCACCTCTTGACCAGCCGAGTCACCGTCAACCTGTGGATGCATCGCTCCGCCCGCAAGGTCTCCACCAAGCTACGCGTCTGCGGCAGGCGCACCAAGAGGTGCTCAAGGACCTGCGGTTCATCGGGACTGGGCTGGCGGGAGCGGGCGGGGATTGTGCCGCTACATCGGTTAACCCGTTACGCTGCAACCTGGTTTCACCGGACAAGCGCGCGGCCTGGCCGGCCCGCGGCCGCGCATTTTCCACTGGCTGGAACGGCGATCGGTCCGCCAGAACGATGGCGGCGCGCACCCCTCGGACGGCCGTCACCACCCGGACAGCCGGCCGGCGGGAATGCCACCGGCCCGGACCCGAGGACAGCGCTGGATTGCCTTCGCGGGCGGCGCAGATACCTTGCGGGCATGAAAGTTCTGCGCGTCGCACTCTCCGTCCTGTTGCTGGGTCTGCTGGTGGCCGGCACCGGTTGCCGCACCACCCCAAAAGTCAACTGGGATGCCCGCATCGGCGCCTACACCTTCGATCAGGCAGTAACCGATCTGGGGCCGCCGAATGAGCAAACCACCCTGGCCGACGGCGTGCGCGTTGCGCAATGGGTCACCGGCCGCGTGGCCAACACCACCGCGATGCCGATGGGCGGCGGTTGGGGACCGTATGGCGGCGGGTATGCGCCGGGGCCCGTCTTCGTGAACAGCTCCATCACGCAGTATTGCCTGCGGCTGACTTTCGGCGCGAATGGTCAACTCCAGGCTTGGAAAAAGTTGGTCCAGTGAGTTCTACTAGCCGCGACCTTCTGCGGGAATACTCTGATGAATGTTGAACCGGGCATTTGGAATACGCTGACGAAAGTGGTGATCGCGCTGCTGGTGATCGCCGGCTTGGGCGCGGTCGTGGTCTGGTACCAGCCCGTCATCAACAGCAACGAGCAAATGCGCAAACGGGTCGCCCAACTCGATGGCGTGATCCGCCAGCAGGAGGCCGAGCAGCGTCAGTTGCGCGCGGCCATTGACTCCCTCATGCGCGATCCCAAAGCGGTCGAACGCCGCGTCCGCGAGGGCCTCGGCTACGCCCGCCCCGGTGAGACAATCTTCCGCTTCACCAACTCCCCCGCCGGACGTTGAGCGGCTCGGCGGCTGGGCCTGAAGCCGGTCTGCGGGTTCATTCCTGACCCTCACTACGATGGGCGGGTCGCCCAAACTCGGGCACGCGAAGCAGAGTTCGTTTCAGCCGGGAGGTGAGACCGGCGCACCACCCGTCGCCCCGTGCAGCCACGAGCCGGCCTTGGCTCGGCGCAGAAATCCACTGGCCCCAAGGCTGATGCGGGCTACTTTCCCCGCTTCATGAAGCACCACCGCCCCGCCCGCCTGTCGCTGCTCGCCCTCGCCCTCGTCCTCAGTCTGACGCTGATCGCAGTGCGCGTCGCGTCCAGCCAGACGATCACGAACATTTCCCCTGCGGTCGGAGGATTTGCCCTCTCGTGGACGCCCGCCGGCACGGGCACGAATTACGTGGTGCAGACACGCTCTTCGCTACAGGAAGGTCTCTGGTTGCCCGCGCCCGCCAGCGAGCCTTGGCCCACGCCCCTCGCACACTGGACGGATGTCCGCCCGCCGGCGGCAGCGGGATTTTTCCGGGTGCTGGCGGTGCCTGCCGCGGAGCGCGGCAAGCTCCTGGCCGCAACCCGGACCAGCGTGCTGACTCGCGCCACGCTTCAAGCCCTGTTCAATTTCAACGGCGTGCCCGTGACGGCTCAGTACGACGTGGCCAGTTACAAGCTGGTGTATGAAACGCTCACCCCCGCCGGCGGTCGCACCCGGGCCTCGGGTATGCTGATGCTGCCCGTGGGCCGGCCGGGCGGCCTCGCGCTGGCGACCTACCAGCACGGGACAATCGTGCGGACCAACGACGTGCCGTCCGCCACCACCGGGCAAGAGTCCTTTCCGGGCCTGGCCTTTGCCACCACGGGCTACGCGGGCATCCTCCCGGACTACCTGGGTTTGGGCGATTCTCCCGGGCTGCATCCGTTCCAGAACGCACGGTCGGAGGCCACGGCGTGCCTGGACTTGCTCCGCGCCGCGCGAAATTTCTGCGCCACGAACGGCACGTCGTTGAACGGTCAGCTTTTCCTCTGCGGCTACTCCCAGGGCGGTCACGCGACGATGGCTCTGCACCGCGAATTGGAGACGTACCACACGAACGAGTTCAGCCTCACTGCGTCGGCGCCGATGGCGGGGGCCTACGACATGTCGGGCGTCACCACAGACGATTTCCTCTCCGGCCGCGTGCCGCCGAATCCCTATTATTTCGCCTACGTGCTGGCGGCCTATCAGTCGGTTTACGGGTTGGCGCCCACGCTGGCCGACCTGCTTGCGTCGCCTTACAACACCACTCTGCCGCCCCTCTTTGCGGGCAATTCCACCGGGGGCCAGATCAACGCCGCCATGCCCGCCCAGCCGACGCTCGTCCTCAAGCCGGAACTCCTGGCCGCGTTCCAGAGCCAGCCAAACCATCCCCTGCGGGCGGCGCTCCGCGACAACGATGTCTATGCCTGGACCCCGCGCTCCCCGTTGCGGATGTATCACTGCTCCGGCGATCAAGACGTGGTCTTCGCCAATTCCCAGGTCGCGTTGCTGAGCTTCCACAGCCGCGGTGCGACCCAGGTGCAATTGCTCGAACCGGTGCCCGGCGGCAACCACAACACCTGCGCGCTGCCGAGCCTCCTCTCCGCCAAAGCGTGGTTTGATTCACTCCGGCAGTGAGGCGACGCGGGGGGTGGCGCCCGTGCGCCAGCGGGGCAACCCTCAGACCGTCATGATTTCCTTCTCCTTGTGGAGGAGGTGCGTCGCCAGCTTCGTCGAGTACTCGTCGGTCAGCTTCTGAATTTCCTTCTCCCCGTGCTTCTCCTCGTCCTCGGGGATATTGCCGGCGTCCTTGCCTTTCTTGAGCAGGTCCATCGCGTCGCGGCGGACGTGCCGAAGCGCCACCTTGGCGTCCTCGGTCATCTTGTGAACGATCTTCACGAACTCCTTGCGGCGCTCCTCGCTCAACTCAGGGAAGAAGAGCCGGATCACCTTCCCCTGGATGGCGGGGTTGAAGCCGAGGTTGGCCTTCTGAATCGCCTTCTCAATGGGATGCAGGCTGGCCGCGTCCCACGGCTGGATGGCCAGCGTCCGCGGCTCGGGCGTCGTGATGCCGGCCAGCTCGCGGATGCGCATCTGCGAGCCGTACACTTCGACCAGGAGATTCTCCACCAGCGCGGGGGACGCCTTGCCGGTGCGCACCCCGGCCAACTCGTTCTGTAGAACGTGCTCGGTCTTGGTCATCTTCTCCTCGGCTTCGAGGAGAATGTCGTCCACGGATAGGATTGCAGTTGCCATAGTGACGCGAGACTAGCAAAGCCCCCGGCGGCTGTATAGCGCGGGGCACGCGAAATCCGAAATCCGATGCCCTGCCTCGAACGCCACCCGCGGGCCAAAACCAAGAAGCCCACCCCACCCAGGCACCGCTGCCACCGGCCGGGACACTTTGGGGTCCATCTGCAAGCCCGACTTGTCCCCAGCAGTTCCCAGTTTGACCCCGACCGCCTGAAGGCGGGACTCCCAACCCCGCTCTCTGCTGCCGAAAGCCGTTTGGAGTCCCGGCTTTAGCCGGTGCTGGGCGCGACCCACGGCCAAAAGGAGAACTGCCGACTTGTCCCGGTCGGCGGCTGCACTGTGCCGGCCCCCGCGTGTCCCTTTCCGCTCGCCTCCTTCCGGCCGAGCGTCAATCCTCCGCGCCACCATTCCAAACTGCTTGCATGAACTCACTGCGACGATCCCTCTTGTTCCTCTGCTGGGTGTGGCCGCTGGCGCTCTGGGCCGATGGACCGCAAGGCTACTACCGCTCGCCCGCGCTCCACGAGGGGACAGTCGTCTTCACGGCTGAGGGCGATCTCTGGCGCGTGCCGGTCGGCGGCGGCGTGGCGCACCGGTTGACAACGCATCCCGGAGAAGAGTCGCGCGCCGCGATCTCGCCCGACGGCGAGACGCTTGCGTTCACCGCCGAATACGAAGGCCCGCGCGAGGTTTACTCGATGCCACTCGCCGGCGGCCTGCCGACGCGGCACACCTTTGAAGGCACGGGGGCCAGCGTCGTAGGCTGGACGCCTGACGGCAAAATCCTCTACGCCACGCGCGGGTTCTCGACCTTGCCCAACGACCAACTCGTCCGCCTCGATCCCCAGCACGGCCAGCGCGAGGTCCTGCCCCTGGCGCAGGCGAGCGACGGCGTGTTTGACGACGGCGGCCAAACACTCTTCTTCACCCGCCTGCCGTTTCAAGGCAGCAGCACGAAACGCTATCAAGGCGGCACCGTGCAAAACCTCTGGCGCTACACCGCGGGCCAGGCCGAGGCCCAGCCGCTGACGGCGGACTTCAAAGGCACCAGCAAGCACGCGATGTGGTGGCGCGGCCGGGTCTATTTCATCAGCGATCGCGACGGCGTCCTGAACCTCTGGTCCATGACTCCGGAAGGCACCGGCTTGCAGCAACTAACCCGCCACCAGCACCACGACACGAAGTCCGCTTCACTCCACGCCGGTCGCATTGTCTATCAACAGGGCGCTGACTTGCGGCTTTACGACCTCGCCGCTGGCACCGACCGGCTCCTCCCGATCACGCTGGCTTCCGACTTCGACCAGCAGCGCGAGAAGTGGGTGAAGAAACCGATGGACTATCTCACCTCGGCGCACCTCTCGCCCAATGGCGACCGCTTGGTGCTGACGGCGCGCGGACAAGTCTTCGTCGCTCCAGTCGAACCGGGACGCTTCGTCGAGATCCCGCGTGCACCGGGCATCCGCTACCGGCACGCGACCTTTCTCCCCGATGGCAAATCGTTGTTCGCCTTGTCCGACGCGACCGGCGAGTTGGAGTTCTGCCAGCTCCCCGCCAACGGCGTCGGCCAACCCGCGGCGCTGACCCGCGGCGGCCAGATCTTCCGCTTCGCCGGGACGGCTTCCCCCGATGGCAAATGGCTGGCGTGGCAGGACAAGAACCAGCAGCTCTGGGTGTTTCAACTCGGCCAGAAGACGCCGCAGCTCGTAGCCACTTCGGTGCTGCGGGACTTCGGCGAGTTCGCTTGGTCGCCGGACAGTCAATGGCTGGGCTTTGTGCAGACCGCCACCAATACCTACCGGCAGATTCACCTCTACCGCCCCGCAGACGAGACGCGGGCCGCCGTCACGAGCGACCGCGTGGATAGCTTCAGCCCGGCGTGGTCGCCTGACGGCAAGTGGCTCTATTTCCTTTCTGACCGCAATCTGCGCTCATTGGTTGCCAGCCCGTGGGGACTGCGTCAGCCGGAGCCGTTTTTCACCGAAGCCACAAAAATCTATCAAGTGGCACTCACGCCCGGCTTGCGCTCCCCCTTCCGGCCCAAGGACGAATTGACCCTGCCAGAGCCGGAGCCTAAGAAGGAGAAAGTGAGTGTCGCCAAGAATGAACCCACAGCCGCCGACCCAGACAAGGGCGCCGCCAAACTCATGGCCAAGGACAAGCCCGCCAGCCGCGGCGACACCAACCAGGCCGCCGTCAAAGTCACCATTGCCCTGGCTGGCCTCTCCAACCGCGTCGAAGAAGTCCCCGTGCCATCGGGTAACTACTCAGATCTCACTGTCACTGCCAAGCACCTGCTCTGGAGGGCGCATGACCTGTCGTTCGAGCCCAAACAGCAGCTCCGGCAATTGGAGATCACCAACACCGATGCGAAACCCAAGACCCTGGTCGAGGACATAAAAAGCTTCGAGTTGTCCCACGACGGCAAAAAGCTCCTTATCCGTAAAGGCGAAGCCTTCTATGTCATTCCCACAGACAGTGCCGCGCCGGCCAAGCTGGAGGAGAAACAGGTGAAGCTCGACGGCTGGACCTTCGCGCTCACCCCGCGTGAGGAGTGGCGGCAAATCTTCGTCGAGTCATGGCGGATGCTGCGCGACTACTTCTACGACCGCAACCTGCATGACGTCAATTGGACCTCCATGCGCGAAAAGTATCTGCCCTTGGTGGACCGGGTGAGCGACCGCGCGGAGTTGAACGATGTCATCTCTGAAATGGTCGGTGAGTTATCGGCGCTGCATATCTTTGTCCGCTACGGCGATCAGCGCGAAGGGCCCGATCAGATCAAGCCCGCCACCTTCGGCGCCCGGTTTGCGCGGGATGCCGCCGCGGGTGGCTGGCGCGTTGACCACATATACCGCAACGACCCCGACTATCCCGACCGTCTCTCACCCCTCGCCCGGCCCGGGGTGGCGGTTAGCGAGGGCGATGTCCTCTTGCGCATCAATGGCGTCGCGACGCTCAGCGTGAGCGATCCAGAGCAGTTGCTCCGTGCGCAGGCAGGCAAGCAGGTGCTGCTGGAGGTCAAATCCCCGGGCGACAAACCGCCGCGCCAGGTCATCGCCCGGCCGATTGCCACCGAGCAAGCCGCGGACTTGCGTTACGACGAGTGGGAATACACCCGTCGGCTGGCGACGGAGGAACTAAGCCAGCGCCAGGTTGGCTATGTCCATTTGCGGGCGATGGGTGCCGGGAACATGGCCGAGTGGGCGAGAGAGTTTTATCCGGTATTCCAGCGGCCCGGCCTCATCATTGATGTGCGCCACAATCCCGGCGGGAACATTGACAGTTGGATTCTCGGCCGACTGTTGCGCAAGGCTTGGTTCTATTGGCAGCCGCGCGTCGGCGAGCCGACTTGGAACATGCAATACGCCTTCCGCGGTCATGTCGTCGTCCTCTGCAACGAATTTACGGCCAGCGATGGCGAGGCGTTTAGTGAAGGCTTCAAGCGCCTGGGCCTCGGCAAAGTCATTGGCACCCGCACCTGGGGCGGTGAAATCTGGCTCTCCGCGCAGCGCTGGCTGGTGGATAGCGGCATGGCCTCGGCCGCCGAAATTGGGGTGTATGGCCCGGAGGGCGCGTGGCTTATCGAAGGCCACGGCGTCGAGCCGGATATCGAAGTGGACAACCTGCCGCACGCCACCTTCACCGGCCGCGATGCGCAACTCGAGGCCGCGGTGAAACACCTCCAGGAACTTATCGCCCAAGATCCGCGACCCGTCCCGCCGCCGCCCAAGTATCCAGACAAGTCACGCAAATGAGCTGCGCACGCCACGCCACTGCGCACGCTGCGGGGAGTGCCTGGCTCGCGCCGCAGTTCCCATGACCTTCGACCGTGAACAATTGAAGCTGCAAGTCACCGCGCTGGCGCAGCGTGGCGTGTATGTCGGCACATCCTCCTGGAAATATCCCGGCTGGCGAGGACTGCTCTACGACGAAGGTCGCTATCTCACCCGCGGTAAGTTCTCCCTAGCCAAGTTTGAGAAGTCCTGTCTGGCGGAGTATGCGGAGGTGTTCAAGACCGTCTGTGTGGATGGCGCTTACTACCGGTTCCCCGACGCGCGCTACCTCGAAGGACTCGTGTCCCAGGTGCCGGCGGACTTCTGTTTCGGTTTCAAAGTTACGGACGAGATTACTCTTAAACGGTTCACCAACTTACCCCGCTTTGGTATTCGTGCCGGGAAGGCTAACGAGAATTTCCTCAATGCCGGCCTGTTCACCGCGGCCTTCCTGGGCCCATGCGAGCCGTTCAAGCCAAAGGTTGGCTTGGTGATGTTTGAGTTCTCGCGCTTCTATCCCACTGACTATGCCCACGGGCGCGACTTCGTGGCGGCGTTGGATGTCTTCCTCGGCAAGCTGCCGCGTGGGTGGCCCTATGGTGTGGAGATTCGGAACCGGAGCTTTCTGCATCCGGATTACTTCGCGATGCTGTCGCGTCACGGCGTCACGCACGTCTTCAACAATTGGACCGACATGCCGCCCGTGGGCGACCAGATGGCGCTGCCCGGCAGCGGCACCAATCCGGCGCTTGCCGGCGCGCGTTTTCTGCTGACGCCGGGCCGCAAGTACCAGGAGGCGGTGAACCACTTCAGCCCTTACGACCGGGTGCAGGAGCCAGACCCGGAAGCACGGGCCGCGGGCCGGGCGTTGCTTGCCGCCGGTCGCGCTGCCGGGCCGGAGCGCAAGACGTTCATCTACGTGAACAATCGCCTGGAAGGCAACGCGCTCGCGACCATCGCCGCCCTGCTCGCCGGCCATGAGTAACCGGCGGCGCTACAGGAGGGCCAGTTGCTGGCGGTGATGAGCCGGTTGGTTTTGCAGCTCAGCAAAGGACTTCAGCGTCTCCAACTCCGTGGCGATCGCCGCGCGCTCGAATCCCGCTGTCCGGGCCGATAACCGCGCCCCGAGCCAGCCGACGAAAGGCTCGGGAACCTCCCAGAAGAACCGGTCCAGCAACTCCATCACTTCAGCGATGGCTGGGCCGCAGGGAATTGCCGTCCGCTCCATGCGGTCGCCGTGCGCCCAGCCCGCCGGCAATTCCGCCAGGGCGCGCTCGGGATGCACGGCCAGCCAGAGCAAGCGGGCCAGCGCGCGGTGTGCGTATCTGGCGCCACCGCCCAGCGGACCAAAGCGACGCCAGCCGGGTTCCGGGGTCGCGACCACGGACAT
>Ga0105047_10016816_pt1 | contig 11446 bp, 5 predicted proteins | sample MAT04_FD_78384 | JGI IMG/M metagenome (GOLD analysis project Ga0105047, IMG submission 78384) | Freshwater microbial communities from Lake Fryxell liftoff mats and glacier meltwater in Antarctica - MAT-04 (megahit assembly) | ecosystem: Environmental > Aquatic > Freshwater > Ice > Liftoff... | reverse complement strand
TGCGCGGTCAGGAATGATGCCTTCAGCGGGAATCGTTCACAAGTCCCTTCTCCCCCCAAGATCGGGGGAGAAGGTGGCCGCAGGCCGGATGAGGGGGCTGACCTGCAGTCAATATGATGAACCAGAAAACAGTTGATTCTTCTCCCCTCACCCTAGCCCTTTCCCCCGTGGTGTATTAGTGATGATGGCGGATTGATTGCGGGGGAGAGGGGACATTCGCAAGACCATCGACAGCTTCGCTTCTGACCGAGCTGAGTCTAACTGGACAGCGCCAGTTTTCGCGGAAACTGATGCCGCATCTTAGTCGGAAACTCTCAGACCTCCTACGAACACATCGACAACATTCAGTCCTCCATCCATGACTAGAATATCCGCTTGCTTGCCGACGTCCAGACTGCCGGTTTGATCGGCGATTCCAGTTCGTTCAGCAGGAGTCAGACTGGCCATACGGATCACCTGCGACAGACTTGCTGAAGTGCTTCGCTTCATGTGACGCACCATGGAGTCCATGCCGACAATTGAACTCGCCAGACTCCCGTTGGGCGCCCAACCGACGTTGCCGTCGCTGCGAAACATCGTTCCGTCTGCAGCGTTGCCGAAGCGATACTCGCCATTCGGCATGTCGAGCGCTCGATTGCAGTCAGTCACAAGACAGAGTCGATCAGCCCCTTTCATGTGAAATGCAAACTCCAGCAATTCCGGAGCCAGATGCCAGCCGTCGGCAATGACTTCGGTACTCATGTCGATGTTCATCAGCACAAATTCTGCCATGCTGCCCTGCATCGGCACGTTACAGCGTTGCCTGATCGACGGCACGGAACTCATGGCACACCAGAAGTGATCAACGTGTCTCATCCCGGCATCGAACGCGGCCTGCATCTCGCTCCATGTGGAATTCGAATGCCCGCAGGTTATGAGACAGTTGTGTTGGCGCGCCATGTTGTAGAACTCGACGGCTCCTGGAAGTTCGGCTGCACATGTCGCGATGCGCACAAACCCACTCTCGAAGTACTTCTGAAATTCACTGACCACCGGACTTCGGCGACCATCGACCGCATGACAACCGACCTTGTCTTCCGCAAAGTACGGCCCGTAGAGATGCACACCGGCGATGCGAGCTGCCATCGTCGGTTGCTTTGACAACTGTTGAGCGGCCTCCGCACAGGCCTGGATCATGTCGATGATCTGCTGCGAACTACCCGTCGTCGTGGTCGGAAAAATCGTCGTGGTTCCATGTCGCAGATGGGCTGCACAAACGGTGATGACAGCTTCCGGCGTGCCGTCCATGAAGTCCGCCCCGGCACCGCCGTGGACATGCAGGTCGATAAAACCCGGAGCGATGACTCCGCCTTTCGCATCAATGATGTCAACATCGCTCGGCAGTGATTCCCGTCGACCGATGGAGACGATCTTTGAGTCTTCACAGCAGACCATGCCGTCGTCAAGCTGATGGTCGGGTAGTACAACTGTCCCGTTGACAAATGCAATGGATTTCATGGTGCGTCTGTGATTCCTACTTCTTCTTCAGCAGTCCATCGTAAGCATCCAGAAAGTGGGCTGAGACCTGTTCGTTGACATACTTCCAGACATCATCGATCAGGCTTCCGGCAAGGAGTCCCTGCACGGCCTGCGATCCGATCGCTCCCACAAACTGCGATAGGTTGGTCATCGGGTCGGTTCCCAGCACTTGTGCAGTTTCGACATGAGTGAATTCGTTTGCCACGAGACTTAGCCCCGGTAGTTTCGGGACTGGATCTCTGCCGCTGACGTATCGGAAAATCTTTCCAGAGAGTTCTTTGTTAAAGGCTTCACTGGCCTTTTGATTGCCCACCATTGGCGCACCGTACGTGTAAATCTGGTGGACATTGATGAAACGGCGTTTGAGCAGCCATGCGGTGAGTAATGCAAGGGCACCGCCGAGACTGTGGCCGGTGATCCACAGTGGTCGGTCAGACTGTTTCATTTTGGCTTCGACTTCGTCCCGGAGCGGTTCCCAGATCTCCGCAATCGCATCGACAAACCCCTTATGGAACTTTGAGCCGACACCTGCTGCCGCCAGGTCATGTCCCAGTCGTCCCTCGGGCACGACCAGCAGATTCATGGCATCGGTGAGCAACCAGTCTTTAAGTCCCTCAATGCTGGTGGGATCTTCCGTGCCGCGAAACGCCACCACCAGATGATCCGGACTTTCGGCAACGTAAACCTGAGTATTGTCAACGCTGAGCAGTTTCGCGGACAGCCCGAGATCGTCGCGAAATCCCTGAACACCGGCTGCTTCCGGCAAGTAAGCCAACTGACACGCGCGACAAAGAAACTGAGCGTTGCTCGGATCCCCCGCAGCATCTTCAATAAGTTGCATTTAATGGTACTTCTGTAAAGAAAATTAACGAGCAAACAATGCAATAGCCGCAAGAAAACGCAGAGATCGCAAAAGGGAATGCTGTTTTTACCACATTGGACACGAAGCAATACTCTTCTTTCAGTCGTTCGTAAGCGAACGATCAGCATCGATTCGCGTTTTTCTTCCTGATTCTTGTTCCGTTCAATCTTTGCGATCCTTGCGTTCTCTTGCGGCCAATCTCCAGCGCTGTACTGGCAGGACCTGGTTGCCCTGTCAATGGTTGATCTTGGGGTACGATGGGCATTCTTGCTCGTCAAAACGCAGTCGGACAAGAATGTCCAACCTACATTTAAAGACTTGACAAAGCACTAATTCACATACCGTCGATGCTCCGGGTCCACGTTCTTCCATTTTCGCAGAGCGGAGGCCGGGATGGAATTGCCGGAGACATCAATGTCCAGAAGTTTCGGCGGTGGCGCAGCGAGGAATGCCGCAATCCCATCCTTGGTGACTTTGGTTCGAGCGAGTCGCAGGCGTTCCAGGGCTGGCAGTGTCCTCAGCATCTCCAGCCCGGAATCCGTGACCATGGTATCGTTGAGGGTCAGTTCCTTCAGCCACGGCATTTCACTCAGCGGAGTCAGCGTTTGGTCCGTCACGTCCGAGTTTCCCAGTTCCAATACGACCACGTCTTTCTTCAGAGACAGTATCGTAAAGTAATCCGTCCGATCCCAGCCAGTGAGAGTCAAATGCCTTTCGCCGTCGATGAAACGCTCACGCTCACCCAGGCCAAAGACAAACTCAAAAGCATGCTCGGCGGCAAACGGAATGGCACCGATGATCACTCCAGCCAGTACCAGCATGAGCGGTCGCTTGTTCTGGCGAAAGCGGATCAAACCATAAACCAGCGGGGTCCCCATGAATATGGTCAACGCCAGAAGCACACCCAGCCATCGTCGCGCCCGATACGCATTGCGAATCAGCCAAAGTGTTCCGACAAGGCCCAACAGGGCTCCCAGGAAAATAACACCCACACCAAACAATTCGTACAAGGAAACACGCTCCTGCTGTGCAGCTTGAAAAATGGCATTATCGTTTATCCTTTTAGCGGCGGTTTGGTTTTCCCATAGCCGACGAGCAGGTATCATAGGAGGTTCTGCGACCTCTTAACCAGGCTGATCCTGGTCCGCGACATTTTTCCTGGAGTCCGTTGACGATGTTCATTCGAAATTGTATCCACACGTCTCTATGTGCTTTCGCTCTAATCGTTGCTGCAAATTTCGCCGTTGCTCAGGAATGGAAGAGCGGCGTGGAATGGCAGGAGCCGCCGTTGGTCACTCCTGGAGCCACCAGCGATGCTGCTCCTTCCGATGCCATCGTGCTGTTTGATGGTACGAATCTGGATCAATGGAACGCAGGCGAAAACTGGCAGATCGCGGATGGTGTCGCCATCCCGCAAAAGTCTCAGATCATTTCGAAACAGCACTTCGGCGATATGCAGCTGCATCTCGAATGGTCATCTCCGACGGAAATTCGCGGCGAAGGCCAGGGACGCGGGAACAGCGGAATTTATCTGATGGGACTCTACGAAGTTCAGATACTGGATTCGTTTCAGAATACAACGTACTTTGACGGCCAGGCAGGTTCGATCTATAAGCAGACACCGCCACTCGCCAACGCCATGCGAAAACCAGGCGAATGGAACTATTACGACATTGTGTTCACGGTGCCGAAATTCAAAGGGAACGGCGATATTGATCAGCCGGGTCATGTCACGTTGATTCAGAATGGAGTGCTGATGCTCAACCATTTTGAATTGATGGGACCAACCAGCTTCATTGAAGCGCCACACCACAAGCCGCATGCTGAGACTGGCCCGATTTCACTGCAGTTCCACGGTGATCCTGTCAGGTTTCGCAACATCTGGGTTCGCGAAATCAAGCCACCTGTCGGCCATCGCACCGGCCCGCCGTTCAACCTTCCGTCGAAGCCGAAGAAAGTAGAACCTGAACCAGAATCGACCGATGAGAAGAAAGAATCGCTCGATAAATAATTTCCGATGTAAAATGAGCGGCGAGGCGCTAGCCCATTGGCACTTACTTTGACAAAGTAGACGTCACTCTCCGAGTGACGCGGGCCGCAAAACGCGGCCCTTGGCATTCATCACTCGGAGAGTGATGGCTACTTTAATCGCAAAGTAAGTAACATTGGGCGCTTGCCGCCGGGATACTGCAGTCTCTATCACCGGCGGCTAACGACTCGCCGCTCACTTATTGATCAAGCGATCCGAAGATGGACACACACGATTACTTAATTGACCATGCAGGGCTCGACTGGAAGAAGCTGCTGGGTTCATGGGAGTGGCTGCTGGAAGACGACATGGAAGTGGCACCATGGCTCGTCAGTCGCTTTGGGGACCTGTTCTTTGTTGACGAACTTGGTATCGTAAACTGGCTCAACATCAGCGACGGAGAATTGACCGAAGTTGCATCCAGTGAGGCTGAGTTTGTCGAACTGCTCGATGTGGAAGGAAACGCTGCTGACTGGTTCCTGATGGGACTGGTCGATGAGATGTCGGAAGCCGGAAAGACACTCGGCCCCGGCCAGTGTTACGGATTCAGGACTTTACCGGTTCTCGGAGGCGAACTCGAAACCGACAATGTGGATGTCTTGTCGATCGCTGACTACTGGGCTGACTGCGGCCACATTCACGCTCAACTCGACGGCTTGCCAGATGGCGTGGAAGTCGATATCGACATGCCGAAGCGTTCTTGATTTCTTAGCTCGATGATAACAACCGGTGCGATTGGCGTGCGACTTGATCGCCATGTGTCTATAATGCGAAGCTGTCTGCATCCGACCTGTGTTCCGGTGTTCGCTTCGGAGACTCTTCCATGTTAACGTCGATGTTGCGCCTTGCCGTTGCTTTTGCGTGCTGCGTGTTCTGGAATTGCCTGGCCCAGTCTGATGACGAAGCGGCGGATCGAACCAAAGACGGCAACCGCCTCGCGTATCTCGACGAATGCAATCCATGGTATCCTGACAAGGATTTTCCAAAGCTGATCACTCCCCAGTGGGTTGGCGAGGAGGGCGTCGAATGCGTCGTCGTACTCGCCATCGACGATATGCGGGACACCGCGAAGTACGAACAGTACCTGCGACCGATCGTGAACCGCCTGAAACAAATCGACGGCCGAGCCCCCGTGAGTATTATGACGAACGAAGTCAAGCCGGACGATCCGCAGCTTCAGAGCTGGCTCGGCGAAGGCTTGAGTATCGAATGCCACACGATTGACCATCCGTGCCCGCTGTTTGCCGGCGATATTGTGAAGATCAAATCTACCTACGATCGCTGCATTGATCTGATGGGCCAAATCCCGGGCAACAAGCCGGTCGCTTTCCGCACGCCGTGTTGTGATTCGCTCAACACCGTCAGCCCTCGGTTCTATTCTGAAATCTTCGACAGCACGACCGAGAACGGCAACTTCCTGCAGATCGATTCGTCGGTGATGAACTTCTTCACGTCCGATGACGAATCCATTCCCCGCGAACTGGTGTTCGACGCAAACGGCAACGAACGATTCTGGAAGTACAAAGTCCGCAACCTCAAACGCGGCGACACGGTTCACGACAACTTCGTCAACTACATCAAGAATTATCCGTATCCCTACGTTATTAACAACTCCTGCTGGCAATTCCCCTGCGTCGCCCCCAGCGACTGGTCCGCTCAGCATCTGCACGGCATCAACAATCAAATCACCATCGATGACTGGAAAGCTGCTCTCGACATCACGGTTCACAAACAGGGAGTGTTCAATCTCGTCTTTCACCCCCACGGCTGGATCAAGCCGGAACAGGTTGTCGAACTGATTGACCATTCAGTCGCGAAGCATGGGAAGAAGGTGAAGTTTTTGAATTTCAGGGAGGCTGCGGAGCGGTTGAATCGGACGACATCGAAGAATGATGCAATTCGTATCTCGATGAGTCAATCCTCAAAATCGCATAGCGGTGAGACACTTGATCTCACCGATGTTCCAAAAGCAATCCTCGATGAGCTTTCCGCTCGGTCGGCTCGATTCGTGATACTGGACTCTGAAGGAAATCAAGAACCCTTCCCAATAGAGTACGTACCTGCCAACGCTCAGATGGCTGCAAAAGGGTTTCTCAGTAAGACGCTCATTCCGTTTAAGCAACCTGATGGATCTCGCAACGGCTTCTTCATCCACGATCGCCACTTCTGCTGGATCAACGAAGACACAGCCAACCTGCCGGATTTGATGTATCGAGTTTCGTTCGACGAGATTCTCGCTGAGCATAAAAAGGCGAGCGGCAGGGCGTCAGCCCTCCGTGGGAACTCGCAAGGCGAAGAGCAACAGGACGCACACGGAGGGCTGACGCCCAACCGCTCGCCTGAGTATGAACCCGTTCCCATTGGTGCTGCGGTCGTCGATATCACGCCCGAGTATCCCGTGAGGCTCACGGGATACGGCAACCGGATGAAGGAATCCGAAGGTATTGCCGCGAGAATTCATGCACGGGCGCTTGTGATTGGGGGGCCGAATGTAGCCGTCACGCTCCGCCGTGACGAGCCTTCAACAACGCCACGTGATTCAGGATCGCCCGTCGCCGAATCACACGTCGTTCTGCATGGCGACAGGGCATTGTCTGATGAGAGTGAAAACCAAAAGGCTCATCACGCGGAGCGTGATGGCTACAGTATTCTCCTCACCGTCGATAACTGCGGCGTGCCTCTCGAAATGACCGAAGCCGTTTTCGAACGCATTGCTGCAAAGCACAACATCCCACGCGAGCGATTTACTATTTCCTCCACACATTCCCATTCCGCACCCTGGCTGCGGGGATTCGCACCGAATATCTTTGACGCGATTCCCGATGATCATGCCGCGCATCTGGCTCAGTACGAAACGGAGCTGATCGAAAAGCTCGTCGAAGTCGTCGATAAGGCGATCGCAGCGCGAAGGCCGGGGCATCTGTCGTCAGGCTTCGGCGAAACCGGTTTCGCGATGAACCGACGATTGATCACAGACGGCAAATGGACCAATTTCGGCGAAGTTCCGGACGGCCCGACCGACAAGCGAGTCCCCGTGCTGGCAGCTCATGACACCGAGGGAAAACTGATCGCTGTGCTCGCAAATTATGCGTGTCACTGCACCACGGAAACCGGTGAGTTCAATCAGATCAGCGGCGACTGGGCCGGCTTCGCGGCGGACATGCTCGAAGCCGATCATCCGGGTGCGGTGGCTCTGATTGCGATCGGCTGCGGCGCGGATGCGAATCCGTCTCCACGAGGGACCCATGAACAGGCCAGGGTTCATGGGCGAAAGATGGCGGATGAGGTGAAGAGAGTTCTGGCGAGCGGCAGGGCGTCAGCCCTCCGTGTAAACGCGAATCCGGAATCAGAGCAGAACGCACACGGAGGGCTGACGCCCAACCGCTCGCCGGAAGCCGCAATGCATCCAATTGATCCCAACATATCCTGCCGCATGGCACGCATCGACCTGCCGCTGGGGCCTTTGCCGTCTCGAGCCGACTGGGAACAGCAGGCCACCCAACCCGGCGTCACCGGTTCACGGGCTCGCTACTTTCTGAAGATGCTCGACGACGGCAATGAAATCCCTTCGACCATTCCCGACTATCCCGTGCAAACATGGTGCTTCGGTGATGACCTTGCAATGGTGTTTCTTGGCGGCGAAGTCGTCGTGGATTATTCGATCCGCATGAACGACATGTTTGACAGTGATCGGTTGTGGATCAATGCCTACAGCAATGACGTCCCGTGCTATATTGCATCCGCTCGAGTGCTTCGCGAAGGTGGATACGAAGCGGATTCATCAATGCTCTACTATCGCCGACCGACTCGACTGGCACCGGAGGCCGAAGATGTGCTGTGTGATGCGGTCCAGAAAATCATGCCGCATGAGTACTATTCCGAAACACTGCAACGCGACTTCCCGGCTCCGAAGAGCCCCGAGGAATCACTCAAGTGCATGACGACGAAGCCGGACCTACGGGTGATGCTCGCGGCGTCTGAACCGTTGATCCGCGATCCCGTGGCGTTCGATTGGGACGAACGAGGGCGGTTATGGGTGGTCGAGATGGGGGATTATCCGAGTGGCGACAACGGCGGTCGCGTGCAGATGCTTGAAGACACCGACAAAGACGGCGTTTACGACAAAGCTACTACGTTTCTCGATGGGCTCGCGTTTCCGAATGGCATTCATTGCTGGCGAGGCGGAGTCATTATCACAATGGCACCCGAGATCTTTTATGCCGAGGACACGGATGGGGATGGCAAAGCGGACTTGCGTGAGACACTCTACAAGGGCTTCGTCGAGGGCAATCAGCAACACCGCGTCAACGGGCTCCGCTGGGGATTGGATGGATGGCTCTATCTCGCGAACGGTGACAGCAGCGGGGAAATTGCGGGGACGGGCTACATTCCGGCGAGCGGTGGGCGTCAGCCCTCCGGTACATCGGCCGCGAATCGTACCGAAGGGTTGACACCCTCCGCTCGCCAAAGTACTTCTCTCCGTGGTCGCGATCTGCGCATTCATCCCGATACCAACGGGCTCGACACGGTCAGCGGGCAATCGCAATTTGGCCGTGAACGCGACGATTTCGGAAACTGGTTCGGCAACAACAATTCGAACCCGATCTACCAATTCGTCCTTGAAGATCGCTACGTGCGACGCAATCCTCACGCCGGGATTTCGCAGGTGACGGCCCAGGTCTCAGTGATTCCCGGAGCCGCACCGGTTTATCCGACCAGCCGCACCCTGGCTCGATTCAATGATTTCGCGTACGCCAACCGCTTTACGTCAGCGTGCAGCACGATGATCTGTCGCGACAATTATCTCGGAGAACAATACTATGGCAATGCGTTCACTTCAGAGCCCGTTCACAATCTGGTTTCGCGGCTCGTGATGACGCGCGATGGCTACGGTTTCAAAGGCGAACGTGCCGCGGATGAACTGGATTCGGAATTCCTCGCTTCCAGCGACAACTGGTTCCGACCGACGATGATCCGCACCGGCCCGGACGGAGCGATCTGGGTTGCGGACATGTACCGCGCGGTGATTGAACATCCGGAATGGATCCCACCGGAGTACCAGAGGAAGATGAATCTGTACGCAGGAAATGATCGTGGCAGGATCTACCGGATCGTGCCTGCCGGTGAGTGTTGCGGAGCTGAAACTTCGGCGAGCGGCAGGGCGTCAGCCCTCCGAGAAATCGGGGAGCCGCGGTCACTCGGTGGGCTGACGCCCAACCGCTCGCCTGCTCATCACGCGGAGCGTGATGGCTACAGTAGGTCCCGCTTGCCGAGCGGGACTTTCGCCGCAAGACGAACTGTGGGCGGGGGACAACTTGGCGCTACCACTGAACGTGAGCGTGATCTCCGGCGACGTGAGTCTGTTACGGCAACTTCTCTGGTCGCTGGTCGCGGCGGGGCCGCGAAGTCCTTTCCGGCAGAAAGGACCTACTTTGAACAACCATGGGACAAGATACCGATCCGCGACCTTGTTGTCCGTCTAAAAAGCCGCAATGGCTGGTGGCGTGATACGACCGACCGAATTCTCCGGCATCGAGGCGAAATGACTATCCGAGGTTTAGCACAGCTGGGCGAAGACTCCCACGGCGATTTGCATCCAGCAATTCGAATTCAGTCAGTTCTTCCGTCCGGTATGGCAGATTGGATGGAAATGGAACTGCAAAGGGAACCGAAGCTTGCGAAGACTTATGCAGCAATCGCACTTGCTGGAGTTGCCGATGAAATTGCCGAAGTGCGGCGGCGGGCCATTCAGAGCATCGAAGTACCGCTGCGATATGCTGCTTACGAACAGTTGGCCGAATTGATTGCAGCTCTCGCCCCGCTCGCCAGCGATCCTGACGACGCCGTTCGCCTGCAGCTCATGCTCAGTCTGGGCGAAGTGAAAGGTGACGCGGGTGCTGCGCTGCTCGGCGAAATGCTGCGACGAAATTTTGACGTGCCGATGCTGCGGAACGCGGGGCTCACTTCGCTGACGCCGGACAATATCGGCGGAGTTCTCAAAGAAGCACTCAACGCATCGCCTGAAGACCTGAACGAAGAACTGATCGGCGTGCTGCTGGCTCAAGCCGCGGCGATGGGGCGATCGGAACAACTGAGCGAACCATTGACGGTGCTCGTGCAGTCCGTCACGGCAGACTCTCCGGCGTCACGGTTTGAACTGCTGGCGGGCACGCTCAGCAATGTTCTCAACAGTGATGCCGCAGTGTCATTGAAAACGAACGATGCGTTTCAGAAAGCAATGTCGGCGGCGTACGCCATTGCAGCACAGATTTCACGCAGCAACAATATTGACGCCGATCGACGAGCCGCCGCCGTCCGGTTTGCGGGTGTCACTGGCGGCTATGCTTCAGATATTGCGATCGATGTGACGGAGCTGCTCACGGCTCAAACTCCAATACCCGTGCAAATCGCGGCTGTGCGAGTGATGGGACGAAACGCGACGCCCGAGTCAGTGAATGAGTTGCTGACTCACTGGAACAGTTTCGCGCCGACTGTACGGGCTGAGGTCCTGGCAACGTTGCTGCAGCGAGAATCGACCGTCCGGCTTCTGCTGGATGCCGTTAAAGCTGGCACACTCGCGGCCACAGACTTCGATGCCGTACAACGCGACGGTCTGCTGAATCATCGAAGCGGCGAAATTACGAAGAACGCACGTTCGTTGTTTGGCGAAGCGACACCGTCCACCCGAACAGCAGTTGTTGATGATTTCAGATCTCAGATTTCAAATTTGAAGTCGGATGTTGTCGCTGGCAAAACGGTCTTCGAGAAACGCTGCAGCGCGTGTCATCGATTGCAGGACATCGGTAAAGAAGTCGGAGCCGATCTGGCTGCGTTAAAGGACCGTTCGACAGAGTCTCTCCTGACAGCCGTGATCGATCCCAATCGAGCGGTCGAGAGCAAGTTCCTTGTCTACACCGTTGTGACAAAGGACGGGCTGCAGCATTCGGGGATGCTCAAAGGCGAAACCGGCGGCAGTCTGACGTTGATCGGCAGTGACGGCAAAGAAATCACAGTTGTCCGAGCCGACATCGAAGAAC
>Ga0105047_10016815_pt1 | contig 11446 bp, 12 predicted proteins | sample MAT04_FD_78384 | JGI IMG/M metagenome (GOLD analysis project Ga0105047, IMG submission 78384) | Freshwater microbial communities from Lake Fryxell liftoff mats and glacier meltwater in Antarctica - MAT-04 (megahit assembly) | ecosystem: Environmental > Aquatic > Freshwater > Ice > Liftoff... | reverse complement strand
AGTGGGCGATGGCAACCTGAGCTTTAAATATCCGTACAAAAATTTAGATTCAGTTCGACACCGTTTACTTCAAGCGGGCGTTCGTTTAGCCGGAATTTTGAATAGCATTTACGGTAAGTAAAATTTCTTGGTTAAGTTTAATGATAGGCATGTGTATTAAATTGTTTCGTATATTAAAGAGTCAGCGGTAATTGATACAAAAAGACATAATTTATGAAATGGATTAGCGGATTGGTTTTTTTTGCCAGTATAGTATCGTTCTCTCAAGAAACTAAATTCGTTTTGAGAAAACGCACGGGATTCGTTGAGGAGTATTATGTTTTGTCAACAGACAATAAAATAAGAAGTGGGACATATGTAAAATATAAGAATGGTTTCAGTGGAATTTCTGTTCTTGAATCTGGTATGTACAAAAATGGTAAAAAAGATGGTCCCTGGGAATTTTACTATGATGTACCGAACAGCATTTTTTTTATTCGGAAAAACAGAAGTAATAGTTTGAAAGAGAAAGGACATTTTATTAATGATAAGAGAAATGGCATTTGGGCAACTTTCTATTTAGACACCATTTCCAACAACGTAACAAGTCAAAAATTCGGAAGTGACAAAAAGGTTGACTCGTTGAATATTTCTATTTTGCAGAATGACCTGAGACCAATGTTGGTTGGCGAATTCCTAAATGACGAAAAAGTTGGCGAATGGATATCTTTAGACTTTGCCGGAAATATTCATCAGAGATATAATTTCACGAATTCAAGACTTCTATTTGATAAATCGATTAGTGATTCTCTTAAATACAACTACGACAGACTACCATTATATATTGGAGGACTACCTTGTCTCAATCACCAATTGGCTTATGGATATAAAGGCGTTGAAGTATCAATAAAAAAAGATTCATCAACGGTAATAGTTGAATTCTTAATCAATACCAGTGGAAAAATTGGTGATATTAAAATCGTTCAAAGTAATGGGTCTTTACCCATGAAAAAGGAGGCTCTGAGGTTAGTTACGTTACTTGATAGTAAATGGATACCTGCATTACACAAAGGTCAGTTAATCGCCTCAAGCTATAAAATTGGGTTTGACATCATTCGGAAAACTAAGTCAGAGCGTGTCATAGAGTTTAGAATTTCTTACCGAGTAATTAAGTAATGAATAGGTTAGATACCTATAGCCAATAAAAACTGAACGTAATTGCAGGGCTTGGTGTAATTAAATGGATTTTATTACCCAATTTTAATTTGCAACATGCACACTTACTCGGTTTTTAAACCAGCGAGTGTTTTTAGCTGGACAATGGCATTAATTGCGCTCCGGATAAAGCAGTTAACCAAAGGCAGCTGATACCTTATTAATAATAATTCTACAGGTTGAGAACCGAACGGCTTTTAAACAATTTATATTTGTATGATTACAAAAATTTTATTTAATCCTTAAGTTAGGATCCTAAATCGCGCGATCGATAATTGGTATTAGAATTATATAGTGAATTCTATCTTTGGGATTATTAACTAAAAAGCTACGGAGACAAGGGGCAATAAAAATCTGAAATTATGTTTGTCTATGCGATTGGAGAAATCTTTTTAGTTGTCGTTGGAATAATGCTTGCGATTCAAGTTAATGAAAGGAAAGAGTCTGCCAGAAATGAGAATATTTTCGTAGAATGCAATAATATAGGACTAAATCTTGAGACTGATATTGTATGCCCAGATCCGGGAACTGAAAGTGGCCAATGACTTTCTTAAAAAAAAGTTATTACTTTAAAAATGATCCAAGAAAATTAATGTATATAAATGAAATTGAATTTTTGAAAGATAGAAAATTAGAGGCTTTAATTTTAGATATAAATTGGCTATCGCTACGCCTAAAGCAGGAGTACTCTAAGGTAATACCACTAGCCGAAAAAATTATATCAAGAATCAATGTTTTAGTAATTGATAAGTATATACGATGGTGGACAGAGAATGAACACACTTTAAAAATGTTTTAAAAAATGAGACTATTCTAATTGTCAGTTTTTTGTTAAAGCTCTATAAACGTAAATAATGAGACGACTTTTTCGAACGAGTAGGCAATATCTTTTTGGTAAGGGCACTATAAAAAATTACATTTTATATTCAATCGGAGAAATAGCTCTGGTTGTTATTGGAATTTTAATTGCGCTGTCCATCGACAACTGGAATGATGAGAGAAAAGATATTACTAAAGAACAGCAAATCCTGACTCAATTAAGAGATGAGTTTAAATCCAATTTGCTTCAGTTGGAGGAAAAAATTTCAACCAGAAGATCGATGATTCAAGCCTGCCAAAAGGTACTAAATGACATTGATAATCCAGATATGGCAAACAGGGACAGTTTGATAACTCGATTAGCACGGCAAATGAATGATCCCACGTTCGATCCCATTATTAATGATTTAATCGGGTCGGGCAATATACGGCTTATCAGAAACGAGCAGTTAAAGAGACTATTAACTAATTGGTCATCGGATGTGATTGCCCTGCAGGAAGTTGAAAAGCGGTGGACGAAAATAGTGGACGAACTGGTGGTACCATCTTATGTCAAATTAGGTATTGCTAGAGATGGTATTGACCGAGCCAGCAATAATGAATTGGTACCTTTTGCATTAGACAAATTAACAGATAATCTTACTCCACTAGGTCAATCCAGTAGATCGCCAACAACAACGGAAATATTAGCCAATAGAGATTTGGAAGGAATAATTTCAGTATCAATTGGATTAAATCAATCTGGTAATATACAATCCTACGCACTCCAAAATAGAATTAATAAGATATTGAGTTTGTTAAACGAAGAAATTAATTGAAGTAGAAATGGTCATCCGCTCGTTTCGTTCACTTGGCAAATGAAGCAGCTTTGGAAACCCGAGTCGTCAGAAGCACGAAAGATTAGGGGTAACTTTAACGGCTTCGAACTATGATTGAGATTGAGTTTAACTTGTCAATACTTTTTATATGACTAATGCAATTTCTTTATGCTTCTTTTATTTTTTCCTAACGATTTGTTCGTTCGCCCAAGTGCCGAAAGTTTCTAGCGGTACAATAAGGCAGTTTCCAAATTTCACGTCAAAGTTTGTGGGTTCTCGTAATATTGATGTTTGGCTGCCTTCAACGTATAACACTAAAAGCAGCTATGCCGTTTTATACATGCAAGATGGTAAAGCCTTATTTGACTCAACCATTATGTGGAACAGACAAGAATGGGGAGTTGATGAAACAATGACTTTCTTGGAAAAAAATGGTCAAATAAAGCAGTGCATCGTTGTAGGTATTTGGAATAGCGAGGCAACAAGACAGAGTGAATATTTTCCGCAAAAAGCTTTTCAATTGTTAAGCGGCAAAGAGCAAGAGAATTTCTACAAAACAAAAATTGGAGAACGACAGCTTTTAGTGGGTGAGGTAAAATCTGACAGTTATTTAAAGTTCTTAGTGAAGGAGTTAAAGCCTTTTATAGATAGCACCTTTTCAACTTTTCGTGACGCCAATAATACCTTTGTTGGTGGTTCAAGTTATGGGGGACTTATTTCTTTATACGCAATTTGTGAATATCCCAACGTTTTTAGCCGCGCAGTTTGTTTATCTACTCATTGGCCAGGTGTAACTGCCGCTGTGGACAATCCAATTCCATTGGCAATAATGAAATATTTGGATGGCAATTTGCCTGATGCTAAAAGCCATAAGCTATATTTTGATTATGGAAACAAAACACTAGACTCACTGTATAGACCTTATCAGCAACAAGTGGACAAGATACTAGAATCGAAGGGTTATAATTCAAAAAACTGGATGACGAAAGAGTTTATCGGAGCTGACCATACAGAAAAGTCTTGGAGTAAGAGACTCGCAATTCCCTTCACTTTCTTATTAGGCATTAAAGAATGATAGAAGGCAGCCGCCAACAGCGTTAGGTCAATTTTATTCTCGGTTGACTCTTTAATTGATGTTGTTTAAGTTGGTAGGGAGGGGATCAACCCGCAAAGCGAAGTTGGGCCGGCTAAACAGGCAGGGGTGAGTGGATACAACGATACAAACGCGACAATTTAAATTGCAACCGATTAGCTAGTATCAACTAAGTACTATATTTACATTCAAACGAACCTCTCATGCCAACTACTATTGATCAACTGCTCGGTATCCGCTACCCAATTATTGTAGCCCCCATGTTTTTGATCTCAAATACTAAAATGATCAAGGCGGCTCTGGCCAATGGAGTGACGGCTGCTTTTCCGGCATTGAACTACCGCACGGATGCAGAGCTTAGAAAAGCCATTGAGGAAATAAAAACAGCATCCGACAAGCCCTTTGGTGTTAATTTAATTGTCAATAAATCCAATCCAAAATACAAGGGGCACTTGGAAACGCTACTGGATTTAAAGGTGAGCTACATCATTACATCCCTAGGCAGCCCCCGAGAGGTAATTGAAAAGTGTAAGCCACTTGGTATCAAAGTATTTTGCGATGTGGTAGACGTTGGTTATGCTAAAAAAGTAGAGGAGATGGGTGCCGATGCGGTCATTGCCGTGAACTCGCGTGCGGGCGGGCATGCAGGAAATATCTCGCCACAAGAGTTGATCCAGCAATTGAAAGACAATTGTGGCTTGCCGATTATATCGGCCGGAGGCATTGCCACAGGTGCCGACATAAAGCAAGCGATGGATTGGGGTGCTGCCGGAGTTTCGGTGGGTACTATTTTCATTGCCTGCAATGAAGCGGACATTTCTCCTGAGTACAAGCAGGCTATGGTAGATTACGGAGAGAAAGATATTGTTCGCACAAATAAGTTGTCCGGTTCGCCACTTACGGTTATCAAAACTCCTTATGTTCAGCAACTCGGCACCAAGGCGAATTGGCTTGAATGGATTTTGAACAACAACAAAACATTAAAAAAGTACGCTAAGATGATTATCGCTGTGCGCGGAATGAAAGCGGTAGAAAAGGCGGCCTTTGGTGCCACTTACAAAACAGTGTGGTGTGCAGGGCCTTCCATTGAGCACGTGAAAAGTATTCGCCCGATGGCGGAGATTATTCAAACGCTCTCCAAAGAATACGATTTGGCAATTGGTAAAGTTTGAGTCAACTTTTGGATGGACACACAGCTCAACAATCCGCTTCATGGCAAAACACTGGAAATGATTTTAAATCATTTAGTAGAACTCTACGGTTGGGAGGATTTGGGCAGGATCATTCCTGTCAATTGTTTTAACTATGATCCAAGTATTAAATCTAGTCTGGTTTTTTTGCGGAAGACTCCTTGGGCTAGAAAAAAGGTAGAAGATTTGTATATCGATTCGCTCCGGTGATCTTTAACGTTTTTAGTTGGGAAGAATCGACAGTTGAATTTTATAGCCTTCGCTGATTTCCTTAAAATCTTTTGATAAGTAAGTCGATTTGATAAACAGTTGTCGTTGTCGCCTATCAACTGTTAAAAAATGAAATTCGGGTTTGTAACCTTTTGCCAGGTCATCCAGTTCGCTACTTGAAGGCTTAAGCGGTTGGCGAAGTCCACCGCCTCCGCCAATCACCATAAAATCTTTTTTGGCAATTTTAAAGTGCTCAAAATTGTGGGAGTGTCCGGTTAAAAACAAGGCGCCTTTTTTTGACTTTAAGTATCCATCGACAAAGAATTCTTGCACAGATTTAGAGGGTTTAACAATTTTACTATTGGTGAAAGGGGCATGGTGGCAAGAGAAGATAGCGGTTATGATACTTGGATCTTGATCGATCGACAAAATAGTTTTTTCTAACCAAAGCTGTTGCGTGGCAATATCCGTAGCTGTCAATTTTTTAAAATTGGAATTTAGCATAATTATAGCTACTGAATCTACTATGGACACGTAACCCAGCCGGTCATGCTTAGGAAACCTTTTTTGAAAAGCACCTTCTCCTTTTCTTGGTCGGCTCATCACATCGTGGTTGCCTAGTAATGCGTGGATGGTGATGCCTTGCTTTTGTAAGTCAGTCAAATAGATATCCATGTTTTTCCATTTGTTTTCCTTGTGTCCCAGTGAAACAACATCTCCCAATAGGTAAACAGCGGAAGGTTTTTCTTTTGAGATTGCCGCGAAAATCTGCGCTGTTGCTTTTACATTCTGATTAGATTTTAAAATCACTTTTTCAATTGCCATTGGCGCTTGGGTGTCGCTGAGGAATATCAAAGAATAGGATTGACTATACAGGGATAAAGGCCAAATAATTACTAGCCACATTGCCCAACTGATTATTTTTTGCATCTTGTTTTTAAAGTATTACTTTTAACTATTATGGCGTTTGACACTAAGGTAAAACTAACGATTTTTGCGCTATTTACTTTTACCGTGGGGTTGGCACAAAAGCAGTTCGATATTGCCTCTGCCAGTATTTATTATCCGCGGTCGCTGAAGCCCGGTTATTTCAAAAGTGAGTTCGCCCTATCTCAAGTAAAATTACCGTTTGATTGGCTCGAGACTTCAATTCAAGCACCACTGCTTCATTATCATGCCATTTTTGGTTTGCCGCGAAACTTTTCGTTAAACGGACGTTTTTCAACGCTCTATGTTGCCAATCAAATTTCCCTAGGGCCACGATGGGGAAAGCAGTTTGATAAATTTTCGTTCAATGCAGGTGTTGACATCTCCTATGCTTTAGGATTTTTGAATGTATCTGGTTTTGATAGCAGCGCTAGCACGTGGCTGAATTCGCCCAACCTCTCACTGGGTTACAAGACCAAAGACTTCACTTTTACTATTAAAGCAGAGTTATCCAGGGTAACTTCCACCTCATCCCGGCAAGGCAACAATGAAATTGTGAGAGATAGAGATTTCTTTAATGGTTATACATTTGCTATTTACGTAGAGCAGCGACTTTGGAAAGACCACGTTTTCGTCTTAGGATTTAAAAATACACACGCGAAGTATCATTTTATGGGTTGGCCGGCATTTTCCACGTTCAATCGATTTTATAATATTCCGGAATTTTATATGGGGTTAGTTTTATGAGGTGGTTTATAATTTTTACAAAGAAGTCACACCGTTGCGTATGCGCTAGACCTCTCGTACTGATACTCTTCTCATTGTTTTTAATTCGTTGCGATCAGGAGACTACGGCTCTGGTGCTAATAGTTACTCCGCTTCCTTCAGGCTCCACTGCGGTACCGTTTATTAGTAAAATACCGATGGAGGGAGTCTACCAAGTCATAGACGGCAAAGATCGGTTTGGTGACATAGTTGCGTTGCGTTGGCGATTTAATAAGCTAACTATTTTTTCCAAAGATAATTATTTGATTCTCCAGAGTGGAGTAAAAGATTCCTCCATTTACATGCAAGGTTTTTGGAGGATTCCAACCAGCGATGTTAATGGGTTGGCTAATCTCATCATTCAAAAGACATTGGGCGCAAGGGCTTTGCTGATGGGGGTGAAGCCACAAATCTTATCTATCAAAGGTAACTTTGGTGCTGGGGGCGGTGTTCCCGATCGCACAGTAGAATTTCGTTACCTAAGACCTTTTTCATCTACTGTTACAAGCAAGGATTTTTACATTGTAGGACACCGTGCCGGTGGACGCACTTCCGACAGACTTAGAGTTTCAGAAAATAGTATTGAGATGATTTCGTTTACAGAAAACTATGGGTCGACAGGTATCGAGGTAGACGTCCGCTTGACACGCGATAAAGTACCGGTGTTGTACCACGATAAGGACATCAATATTCGCCTTACTGTGAAAGGACCAATCAACGGGCCAATTGGAAATTTTACTTTCGACCAACTATCTGCCTTTGTTCGTTTGGTGAGAGGGGAAAAAATACCAAAGCTTGAAGATGCACTAAATTATGTGGTGGATAGCACTTTGTTAGAATTTGTTTGGCTCGATATGAAAGAAGGGAGGCAAGCACTCGATCTGGTAATCCCCATACAGGATAAAGCGTTAAAAAGAGCTCAACAAAAAGGCCGGAAGTTGGAGATATTGGTGGGTGTTCCTGACGACAAAGTACTCAACGATTTTAAGGCAATTTCTAACCATAAAGATGTTCCATCTCTTTGCGAAATAAGTCCCGAGGAAGCGCGTAATCTAAATTCAAAAGCGTGGGCACCGCGATGGACGTTGGGCACGCAGAATGAATTGGTTACACAAGTTCAGGCAGAAGGACGTGAGGTGTATTGTTGGACAATCGATCAGCCAGGATTTATTGAACAGTTCCTTCGGGAGGGTAAGTTCAATGGCTTGCTTACTAATTACCCTTCAGTGGTAGCTTACTATTATTATACGCAGCCATGAAGCAATTACTTCTGCTCCTCTTCTTGGTAGTTGCTTTTAATCCGGGCTGGTCGCAAAAGTCTTTGACCAACAAGGAATTTCGGTTTTCTGTTTCAGGAGGTATCGGCTGGAATCATTATATCAATTCACTCAAGATTGGAACGAATTCAGCAGTGGAAGATCATTTGGGTTATTCCGTTAAAATTTTATGGGAGCCGGAACATCGGCTCGCGATCGGTATTGAATCGGGCTACTTCCCTTTCTATGTGGTTGAGCGAAGTTCCAGCTCCAGCAATCTGGTAGTAGGAAGAGCTAGTTTGTCGATTGTACCCATCATGCTTCATTTTAGATGTCGTGTTATAAAAGATTTTTATATTTCAGCAGGAACAGGCATAGCGGTATTGCTGTCTTCAATTAAAGGTATTGGCGGAACTGTTGATAGTAATCAGTTGTCATTATCCAATTTTCAGGTTTCAACATCCTATTTAAAATCCATTCATCCTAGAATAAGAGTGGGAGGGGAGTTGAAGTATCTGTCGATTGACAAAACCGAGGATGAATCTCTCTCGTTGATGGCTATTGCTTCTTTTCGCTTCTAGGATTTTGATCGGAAATATTTCTTCCACCACCACTGAAATACCACCAGTCCCCAAATTCGCGCATGGATATCTCCAGGATTGGAAGAGAACAATTGCTTTTTGAGTTTTTCGATTTCCGAATAGTTGAAGATGCCTTGTTCTTCTATCAATTTTTTAGAGAGCAGGTCATCTACAACCAATGATTTCATTTCGTTTCTAAACCACTTGAGCAGTGGAACTTCAAATCCCTTTTTTGGCCGATTGTATAGCTGCGCGGGCAACATCTCCCGAAAAGTATCTTGAAGAATTTTCTTTCGAATCGAAGCATTGATTTTGTATTCTCCCGGCAATGAAAAAATAAAATTCACAACTTCATAATCTAGAAACGGAACTCGCACCTCCAAGGCATGTGCCATGCTCATCAAATCTACTTTGGTTAGCATATCGTTGGCCAACACCAAGTGCATATCGGTTAAAAGCACTTCATTGATACTTGCCTTGGCGGGAATATCTTTTAAAATTTCTTGCTTACGAGTTGAATATTCTTGCTGAAGAAATTTTTCGTGAGTGGCTGTGCTAAACAAAGAATTGATTTCTCCTTCCTTGGCAAAGCCAGCCCATTGCCAATATCTTTCAGGTGCGGACAGCTTCATCCCTTCGGCAAACCGATTAAGCTGTCGAAGTTTGTTAGCAAAGGGATTGCTACGGGAGGCAGGCAATATTTTCCACAACGGTGAAAGCGCCTTTACTGCATTTTCCTTCATGCCCGGCTGAAATGATTTTAAAAAGGCTGCGTGTTTATTGTATCCTGCCAATAGTTCATCGGCACCGTCTCCCGACAAGGCAACAGAAGCATGCTTTCGTGTTTCACGACTAAGGATATAAACCGCGATTGCTGATGAATCGGCAAATGGCTCATCGATGTAATCTAAAATTGAATGAACGTGTTCGTACAAATCATTATTAGTAAGAGAAAAAGCAGTATGCTCTGTTTTGAAATGCTTAGCTACTAATCGGGCATATTCGGTTTCGTCAAAAAACTTTTCGTCCCGAAAGCCAATGGAGAAGGTGTGAAGATTGGGTTTGTGTTTGGCTGCTAGACCCGTCACTACAGACGAATCAATTCCTCCACTCAAAAAAGAACCGAGCGGAACATCGGCAATTAATCTTCTCTGCACAGAAACTTCCAGCAAGTCTTTTAATTTTTGTTTGGACTGTTCATAAGAGCTGGTAGTTGATGGTTGATAGTTGATAGGGATGGAATAATAATTATGGATTATTGACTGTCGACTATAGATTTTCATATAGTGCCCCGGCATTAACTTCTTTACATTTGCAAAAATAGTATTGGGCGCAGGAATGTAGTTGAGCTGAAGGTAGGTGTATAGAGACGTGTAGTCCAATGTCTTTTCAATGCCATAGGCCAGAATAGATTTCATTTCAGAAGCGAAAATAAATTTATCATCATCAAACAAATACAGTAGCGGCTTTATGCCATACCGATCTCTTGCTATAAAAAAACTTTGCTCTTGTTTATCATAAATGCAAAAAGCAAAAAAGCCATTGAGTTTGTTAAGGCAGTTTTCTTTCTCCTGAATGTAAAGTTTCAAAAGAACTTCAGTGTCGGAGTGAGTAGAAAACAGCACGCCCTTTGCTTCAAGCTCTTGCTTTAACTCTGAAAAATTGAAAATTTCTCCGTTGAAGATAATGCTGTATCGTTTTTGTTCGTCCCACATGGGCTGGTTGGCCGCGGTGGAGGTGTCGATGATAGAAAGCCTTCGGTGTCCTAAGCCAACAAAATTATCTGTATAGATTCCTTGATTGTCGGGCCCGCGTTTGTGGAGTGCGGTAGTGGCAGGCGTTACGTTGATGAGATTAAACTTCCCGACAAGGTTAAAAGCAAATATTCCGGTTATGCCACACATACTCTGATAGTAACAACGCCATTTATTGCGTTGGAACAAATGCTAATTACTGAGTTGGCTTTAGTCATGATTGTGCAATTTGAATTTCTTGAGGATCTGATCATACTCGTATTGAAATGTTACTTTTTTATGATGCTCCTGTTGATGGTCAATGTAGGCTCTGACTTTATCTAATTGTGACTCACTCACTGAGGCAGCAAAATATTCATCTGCCCATTCAAAATTATCATTGGTAATTTGCTCTCTATTTATCCAAAAAGCTGATTCTCCTTTAATAAGTTGAAGAGCCTTTGCAATAGTCATATCTGCATTTAGTCCGAATAAGCAGTGTAAGTGTTCTGTAAAGCCATTCAATCGATCAATAAATATTTCTTTTCTCATCGCATTCTCCCTTGTATGGGCGATAACCTTTTGCTTGATCTCTTTGGTTAGGAATGGATAGCGGTTTTTTGTTCCCCAAACCGCGTGTATCATTACTTTCATGAATGGCATTTAGAGGATGGTTATGGGCTAAAGCTCGGTATATTTTGTATTTACAGCTCCGCCTTAAAAGGCGAAGTTATCGGATTTCAGTTATACGAATATCCCTAAACCACACTTCCCCACCATGATCTTGCAACGCAATGTGCCCCTTTTTGGCAGCGCCATAGCCTGCGGCCTCATTCCACTTTGATGTTGATTTTATTTTT
>Ga0105047_10016814_pt1 | contig 11447 bp, 9 predicted proteins | sample MAT04_FD_78384 | JGI IMG/M metagenome (GOLD analysis project Ga0105047, IMG submission 78384) | Freshwater microbial communities from Lake Fryxell liftoff mats and glacier meltwater in Antarctica - MAT-04 (megahit assembly) | ecosystem: Environmental > Aquatic > Freshwater > Ice > Liftoff... | reverse complement strand
TTGACCTGTAAGCGCCGACTCCGCCGACTCCACGTAGATTGCTGTATGAGGCTATCCTGCGCGTCCGCGCAGCGCCTGTGAAGGAGAGCACGGTGATCGATATCCGGCGTTTGGGTACGGCGGCAATGTTCCTCATCCTGCTGGCCGCAGGCCCCGCGCGCGCGGCGCCGGAGGTCGGCTGGTGGTGGAATCCAAACGAAAGCGGGCGCGGCTTCTTCGTCGAAAGCCAGAACGGCATCATCTATCTGGCCGGGTATTTCTACGAAGCCGACGGTCGGGCCATGTGGCTCGTGTCCGGGGGGCCCAACACCGACTCTTACAACTACCAGGGGCGGCTGCTGGCCTACAGCAACGGTCAGACGCTCACGGGTGACTACAAGCCGCCGAGCACGCCCACCGACGCCGGCCCGGTGTCCATCAGCTTCAGCGACGATACGCACGGCACCATCGTCTGGCCCGGCGGGACCATTCCCATCGTGCGGCAGACCTTCGGTGCCGGTCCGGATGCCGTCGGCCCCGGTCCGGAGGCCTTCACACCGGAAAACGGCTGGTGGTGGAACGAGGCCGAGAGCGGGCGTGGCTACTCCTTCGAGGTGCAGGGCGACAAGCTCTTCGTGGTCGCCTTCATGTACGACGCCGCCGGCAATCCTGTCTGGTACTACTCAGCCGGCACCATGACCACACCCACCACCTACGCGGGCCCCTGGCTGCAGTTTGCAGGGGGGCAAACCCTGACCGGTGCTTATCGCCCGCCGGGAACCCCGGCGGTCGTGGGCCAGCTCGGCATCGAATTCACCGCGGTCGACCAAGCCACGTTGACACTGAACACGCCAACCGCGACCGAACCGCCGGGCGGCCTGCAAAAAAAGTCCAATATTTTCAACGTCAAGCGCCAGTTCAAGAAGCCCAAGCTGTCCCGGCCCAAAGGGTGGATTGGGGAATTCGTAATCGAGGACAAAATCGTCAACATTCGGAAGCCATCGTCCGGCCCCGGGGTGACGGCGATCACCACCTGGAAGTGGACCGCCCAAAACATCGAACTGGGCCTCGGTGAACTTGTTGACCTTCCTGTTAACCCGTGGACTTATTACGTCAAACGAGGCGTCGTGGTCTCCCAGCCCGCTTACTTCCAGATCAGCTCCGACAACAAGGAAATGTGCGAACAGAAGCCCGGCCAGAATTCTGTCGAAAGCCTCGCCGGGGACGCGGTCAAGGTCGTGGTCAGTGTCCCTGGCGAGTCCTGGGGCGATATCGACCTGCAGCTCCCGACTTTCACTTTATTGCTGACCTGTATGATCGATGGGAAGCCCCTGAACCACGAGGTACTCCTTCCCAACTCCCTGAATTTTTCGTTGTCGCGCAAATTCATTGACGCAGGTGTGATCGAAGGGCGCATTGCCGACGCGGTCGTCCTCGAACTTGACCGGGGTTTGGAATCCATCAAGCGCACCGTCAGTGCCCGGTGGAGTTTTCTGCCCGCGAAGTAACGCAGTGGTTCGCAGCGTCTGCCCGCGCTGCGGTTTGTCAAAGGAGGACTGGTCCGTTCCATAGGGGGTGACGACCGAATTTCAGGTACGCTCTCGGCGTGTTGCCCGTCCCGGGCACGCGACAGGCAGACGACCGCCGGGGGCCATGGCCGCTTCCAGACCTTCATCCGCAGCCGTCGCACGATTGGCCGCGCGCGACGTACCGGCCGCGCTGGAGCGCGCGTGGCGGCTCGCGCGTCACGGCGCGCCGGAAACACTGGTTGCCTTCGACGACGTGTGGCGCGCGGCTGCGGCCCGGCGCGACTTTTCCATCGCCGCGCAGGCGGCGGCCGCGGCAATCTGCATTCTCGATGCCGACTATCGGGACTTTCGTTCATTCGATGCGTGGGCGTCCCGCCTTGCCGCGGCGACCGCGCATCCCGCTCCGCAGGACGATCCCGCGGCGAGCCTGCTGTTGCTCGGCGCGCGCGCGCTGTGCGCGTTGCATGCGGCGGAAGACTTCGCTGACGGCCCTGGCATCGGGCACGCGGCGTCGCTGCTGCGCGTTGCCGCTGATGCGGACAAGGCCTTGCTCGGCGCCGCCGCGCTGATCGTGCTCCTCAACAGCGGGCGGCGCGAGCGCGAGTCCACACAGATCGAGATCGAGGCGGAGTCCCTGGTGACGGCAGCAGGGCCGTGGACCGCGGCGCACTGGGCAGCCATCCGGGGTCAGCATGCGTTGTTCAACCACCGCCTCGACGAAGCGCAGGGGCTGCTGCACGGCGCCCTCGCGATCGCGCAGGCGCACGAAATGCATCCGCTCGTCGTCATGACGACGCTGATGCTGGCGAGACTGGCGCTGGCGCGGGGCGACGACGACGCCGTCGGCATGCACCTCGCCAAGGCCGAGCCGATCGACGATCGGCGCGATCCGATGTGGCGCGCGGTCGTGCAGCAGATCCGCTCGCTGGCGCAGCTGCATGCCGGCCACTTCAGCGAGGCGTTGCGCTCGGCGCGGCTGGCGATCGCCTGGGCCGGCAAGGCGGCGGCCCCCGATGCGGAGTCGATCCAGATGCGCTGCCTCGAAGGCTATTGCCTGGCGGCGGTCCACGATGGCCACGGCGCGGCGGCCGCCTTTCAGGACGCCAGTCGGCGCGGCACGCGCTTCCAGTCGCGGCAGGCCAAGGCCTTTGCAGCCATGGCCACGGCCGATGCATTGGCGGCCGAGGGTCGCACCAACGATGCGCTGCCCCATCTTGCAACCGCGTTCGCCGAGGTCCGTGCCCTCGACTATGCGGCGTTCTTCTGGCCGGTGCCGGACGTGGCATCGCGCGTCTGCGCGCTGGCGCTGGCCGCGGGCATCGACACCGATTACGTGTGCAGCATCATCCGCACGCGCGAACTGGCCCCGCCGCTGGATGCGCCCGCGTCCTGGCCGTGGGCATGCCGTATCGATGTGCTCGGCCGATTCCACGTCGAGCTCGATGGCCGGCGGCTGCTGAGCGATCGAGTGAAGACATCGAGCAAGCCGCTGGAGCTGCTGCGCGCAATCGTCGTGCTGGGCGGGCAGCAGGTCGACGTGGACCACCTGGTGTCGCTGCTGTGGCCCGGCAAGGGGCGCGTCGGGGCGCGCACGGCCTTCAACGTCACGCTGCTGCGGCTGCGGCGGCTCCTGCGTCTCGACAATCTGATCACGATGGCCGACAACGTCGTGTCGCTCGACCCGCGCCTGGTGCGCGTCGATCGCTGGATCCTCGAGGCGGCCCTGGCCGCCGCCGCGCATGCGCCCGTCGCGCGGGAGGGCGCCGCGCTTACCCGGGTGGTCGAGTGCTACGCCGGCCCGCTGCTGCTGGACGAAGCCGCTCCGTGGGTGGAAGTGGAAAGGCGGCGGTTGCGGTTGCGCGTCGATGCGGTGTTGGCGAAGGGGTCCTTGCACCTGGCGCCGGTCGATGCCGGTGTCCTCCTGTCCCGCGCGCTGGCAGCGGATGCGGCATTGCCGCTGGTCGCCAGCCTGTTGCAATCCGTTATGCTGGAATTGCGCGATTCACGCCGCATGGTCGGCCGCTCACCGCGGTTGCGAGGCTGAAGCCTCGCCTACAGGCGTGATCCCGCAGTCACGGCGATCCCAACACGCAGGCGTGATGCCGCAGTCACGGTGATCCCAACATCTAGGCGTGGTCGCGCAGTCACGGCGGTCCCAACACGCAAGGTGTGGTCCCGCCATCACGGCAATCCGAACACGCGTTGCGCGTTGCCGGTGAGGATGGCGTCGCGTACTGTCGCATCGCTTGCAAATGTGGACGTCACCAGCGCTCCCGGCTGCTGCTCGCCCAGCGGAAACGGCGCGTCGGTGCCGAGCAGCACGCGTGTGGGGCCCATCTTCTCCACCAGTAGCCGCAGCGCGCCGGCATCGAAGATCGCCGAGTCGACGCAGAACCGGTCGCAATAGGAGGAGGGCGGCTGCGGGCAATCCTCGCGCACGATGTCGCGATGCGTCCACGCGTTGTCGACGCGGCCGAGCAGGAAGGCGAAGCTGCCGCCGCCATGCGCGAACACGAGGTCGAGGTTGCGCGGCAACCGCTCGAACGCGCCGGACAGGATGAGGCCGAGGATGCCAAGCTGCGTTTCCGCCGGCATGGCCACGAGCCACGGCAGCATCCACTGCTTCATCCGCGCATCGCCCATCATGTCCCACGGATGGACCAGCACCGGCATGCGCTCGGCCGCACAGTGGCGCAGGAAATCGAGAATGCCCGGATCCTCCAATCCTTTCATGCCGACGTGATTGCCGATCTGCACGCCGACGTGACCGAGGCTGCGCGCCCGCGTGGCTTCGTGGCACGCCGCATCGATATCCTGCAACGGTACCTGCGCCAGCGTCTTCAATCGTCGCGGATCGGCGGCGCAGAATTCGGTGGCGAGATCATTCATCCGCGCGCACCACGTGGCGGCAGCGGCGGCGTCCCACGCGTAGCCGAACATGATCGGCGTGGCGCAAGCCAATTGCACGTCGATGCCCGCATCGTCGAGCCAGGCTAACCGCACCTGCGGATCCCACAGCCGCGCCTCCACCGGGCGGAAGCGGTCGTCCCCCACCATGATGAAGCCCACGCCATCGCCCGTTTCCGCAAGCCACGGCGCGCGCGGATCCGCAGCCGCGGCATCGGCGCGCGTGATGCGCGGCAGGAAGTGCGAATGTATGTCGATCATGGTCGATCCCCCCGAAGCGCCGCTTGGACGTGCTTGGGGCGGCCCTGCGGTGATCATTGCTCCCCACTCGGGAGCGCGGCCTTGCCCGGATGCACGGTGCCGCAGGCAGGGCACTTGCGCAGCGAGATATCGCCGTAGAACTGCGCAAAAAGCGGCGGCAGGTCGCGCACGATGCTCTTCAATTGCACCTCGACGCGATGCACGCGGGTGTGACATTCGAGGCAATACCACTCGAACGCATCGAGCGCGCCTACCGGTCGCCTGTATTCGATGACCAGTCCGACGCTACCCGGCTCCGGCCGCTGCGGCGAATGCCGCACATGCGGCGGCAGCAGGAAGATGTCCCCTTCGTTGATCGGCATGTCGCGCGGCCGCCCGTCCTCCATCAGCCGCAGCACCATGTTGCCCTTCAACTGGAAGAAGAATTCCTCCAATGGGTCGTCGTGATAATCGGTGCGCTGGTTGGGCCCGCCGACCACGGTAACGATGAAGTCGGCGTCTTCCCACACCTGCGCATTGCCGACCGGCGGCTGCAACTGGTCGCGGTGCTCGTCGATCCAGCGCTGGAAATTGAACGGGGCGCGCGTCATGGACGACCCCCCCGAAGCGTTGCTGCGCACCGCCTCCCCCCGAGGGGGCGATCGCCTTGGGGCGGCCCGGCGGCGATCGGGTGATCCCCCCGAAGCGTTGCTGCGCACCGCCTCCCCCCGAGGGGGCGATCGCCTTGGGGCGGCCCGGCGGCGATCATGCTCGCCCTTTGACGGGGGCGTAGGCGACGGCCTTGATCTCGATGCGCAGGTGCGGGTGCGGCAATTCGCGTACCGCGACCGTCGTGCGCGCCGGTCCGGCAGCGGCGGTGAAGTACTCGCCGTACACCTCGTTGTAGCCGGCGAAGTCCGCCATGTCGACCAGGAAGGTGCCGACCTCGACCACATCGGCCAGCGACGCGCCGGCGGCCTGCAGGATGGCGCCGATGTTGTCGATCACCGCGCGCGTCTGCGTGCGGATGTCGAACTGCGGGACGCCGGCGGCATCGACATCGGCGCCGGCTATGGAGTCGTCGGGCCGGCGCGAACTGGTGCCGGACACGAAGATGAAATCGCCGGCGCGCCGGAAGTGCGGATAGGTGCCGCGCGGGGTCGCCATGTGGGCGAGAACCTGACCTTGCTGGGACATGGGAATGGTCGTGTTTGGTTGGTTGAAGCCGGGAGCTTGCCGGTGCCGCGCGGCGCGCGCAAGTCGCGGCGGCGACTCACGGACCCTGCCCCATGCTACTTCTTGTATCGTTACGGCGGAGCGGACCCGCGGGCCCCGACCGTCACCGCCGGTGGTGGCCACGATCACAACCTTTGAGGAGATGGATCCGCATGGCGGAGGACGACGGCGCGATCACCCCATCGCGCGTCGCGCGCTGGACCGCCGCGCTGGCCGTCAGCGTGGGCGCCGGTTACGTGTGCATGCTGCTGCGCGCACCCATCCCGTGGATGCTCGGGCCGCTCTTCACTGTGGCGTTCCTGCGCTTCGCCGGCGTGGACATCAGCGCGCCGCCGCCGGCGCGCTACATCGGCCAATGGATTATCGGCACATCGCTCGGCCTCTACTTCACGCCGAGCGTGCTGCGCGAGGTTGCGGGCCTCTGGTACCTGCTGGCGGCCGGCGCGGTGCTGGCGATCGCGCTGGGCTATGTGTCCGGCGTGGCGCTGGCCGCGATTGCCGGTTTCGACAAAACGACCGGCGTGTTCGCCAGTGTGCCGGGCGGGGCCGCCGAAATGGCAACGCTCGGCGCGCGCTTCGGCGCACGGGTGGACCGCGTGGCGGCCGCGCAGAGCCTGCGCATCCTGATCGTCGTGGCGATCGTGCCCGGCGCGATCACGGCCCTCGACATCCACGGTACCGTCCCCTATGTGCAGGGCGCGAAGGACTTCGTCCCCGTCGGACTCGCGCTGTTGCTGATGGCCACGCTGGCCGGCAGTGCGGTCTTCCAAAAGTTGAAATTGCCCAATGCATTCGTGCTGGGGTCGCTGGCGGTGTCGATCCCGCTGACCGGCATGGAGGTGGACCTGTCGTCGATGCCGCCTTTCGTCAGCAACGTCGGGCAATGCCTGCTCGGTGCTGCGCTCGGTTCGCGCTTCCAGCCCGACTTCCTGCGCGGCGCCCATCGCTTTGTCGGCGGTGTGGTCGTGACGGTCGTACTGTCGATCGTGTTGTCGGCGCTTTTCGGTGCAGGGCTGGCGTGGGCCAGCGGCCTGCCCGTCCCCACGCTGGTGCTGGGGACCGCGCCGGGCGGCATCGCGGAGATGTGCATTACGGCCAAGGTGCTGCAGCTCGGCGTGCCGCTGGTCACGGCGTTCCATGTCACGCGACTTGTGGTGCTGCTGCTGGTCACGCCGCTCATTTTCGTGCGCGTGCGGCGCTGGTATCGTCGGCGTTTGTAGGCGAGGTGTTGATGACGTGGGATCCGCAGCAGTACCTGCAATTCGAAGACCACCGGCTGCGGCCGGCCATTGACCTGCTGGCGCGCGTGCCGCTCTTCGCGCCGCGCGATGTGGTCGACCTGGGATGTGGTGCCGGCAACGTCACCCGCCTGCTTGGTGAGCGCTGGCCACGTGCGTCGATCGTCGGCGTCGACAATTCGGCGACGATGCTCTCGCGGGCACGCGACACCGTGGCGGACCTGCCCAATATCGCGTTCGTCAATGGGGAACTCGACGCATGGCAACCGCCTGTACCGGTGGATCTCGTCTATAGCAACGCCGCGCTCCATTGGCTGCCCGATCATGCGACGCTGATCGCGCGCATCGCCGCGATGGTGGCGCCAGGTGGCGTGCTGGCGGTGCAGATGCCCGACAATTTCCGTGCGCCATCGCACCGGCTGATCGCCGATCTCGCGCAAAGCGCGCGCTGGCGCGCACTGTTGGGTGCACTGGTGCGCGGCGCGCCGACCGCGCCTGCGGCCGACTACTACGACTGGCTGGCGCCGCGCTTCGCGCGCGTCGACATCTGGACCACCGAATACCTGCAGGTGCTGCCCGCGAGCACGGGTGGTGATCATCCGGTCGCCGCATGGACGCGCGGCACCTGGCTGGTGCCGATGATCGCGGCGTTGAGTCCATCGCATCAGTTGGAATTCATTTCCGCATACAACGCGCAGTTGGCGGTGGCGTATCCAGCGCGCACGGACGGAACCGTCCTGTTTCCCTTCCGGCGGATCTTCATCCTCGCCAACCGGTAAGGCCGCTTGACCAGTGCGCCGCGCGCATCGCGAAGGGTAAAATCGCGGGCTACCGCGCGATGACAACGCGAGGGCGATGCCACGCCACGATGTCCGCGATTTTTCTCCGACGCCACGGTCCTGCGCCCATGAACCAACTTGAATCCATCGTCACGCTTGCCGCATCGGTCAGCGCGCCCAACTATGTTGGCCATCCGCGCTTGCTGGGGTGGGTGCGCGAAATCGCGGCGCTGACGCAGCCCGATCGCATCCTCTGGTGCGACGGCAGCCAGGCCGAATATGACCGGCTGTGCGCCGAGATGGTGGCGGCCGGCACGATGAAGAAGTTGAACGAATCGCTGCGTCCCAACAGTTTCCTCGCGTGCTCGGATCCTTCCGATGTCGCGCGGGTCGAGGATCGCACGTTCATCTGCAGCGAGCATCGCGATGACGCTGGTCCGACCAACAACTGGATTGCGCCGGCGGAAATGCGGCGCACGTTGAATGGTCTTTTCGCCGGCTGCATGCGCGGCCGCACGATGTATGTGGTGCCGTTCTCGATGGGGCCGCTCGGCAGCCCGATCGCGCACATCGGCATCGAGGTCTCCGATAGTCCCTATGTCGTCACCAACATGCGGATGATGACGCGGATGGGTCGGGCGGTGTTCGATGTCCTCGGCACCGATGGCGCATTCGTGCCTTGCGTGCATTCGGTGGGCGCACCGCTGTTGATGGGGTCACGCGACGTGGCGTGGCCGTGCAACAAGGATCACAAGTACATCGTGCACTTCCCCGAGACGCGCGAGATCTGGAGCTTCGGCTCGGGTTACGGCGGCAACGCGCTGCTGGGCAAGAAGTGTTTCGCGCTGCGCATCGCGTCGGTCATGGGACGCGATGAGGGCTGGCTGGCCGAGCACATGCTGATCCTCGGCGTCACGTCGCCACAGGGGCACAAGTCCTACGTCGCCGCGGCATTCCCCAGCGCGTGCGGCAAGACCAATTTCGCCATGCTGATCCCGCCGCCGGGCTGCGAGGGCTGGCGCGTCACCACCATTGGTGACGACATCGCGTGGCTGAAGCCGGGGCCCGATGGCCACCTGCGCGCGATCAACCCGGAGGCGGGCTACTTCGGCGTGGTGCCGGGCACGTCGTACGACTCCAATCCCAATGCGATGGAGACGCTGAAGTCGAACGTCATCTTCACCAACGTCGCGTTGACCGACGACGGCGACGTGTGGTGGGAAGGCATGACCAGGACTCCGCCCGCGCACCTGATCGATTGGCAAGGCCACGACTGGACGCCGGAGTGCGGGCGCAAGGCGGCGCATCCCAACGCCCGGCTCACCGTGTCGGCCTCGCAGTGTCCGTCACTCGATCCCGCGTGGGACGATCCCGCGGGCGTGCCCATCGCCGCGTTCATCTTCGGCGCGCGCCGCTCCGACACCGTGCCACTGATTACCGAAGCGCGATTGTGGGAGGAAGGCGTCTACAAGGCGGCGACGATGGGTTCGGAAACCACCGCCGCAGCCACGGGTGCGGTCGGCGAAGTGCGGCGCGATCCATTTGCGATGCTGCCGTTCTGCGGTTATCACATCGGCGACTATTTCAGTCACTGGTTGAAGATGGGCAAGGCCGTCGCGCATCCGCCGCGTATCTTTTCGGTGAACTGGTTCCGCAAGGGTGCCGATGGCAAGTTCACCTGGCCCGGCTTCGGGCAGAACATGCGCGTGCTGCAATGGGTCGTGGAGCGTTGTGGCGGACGGGCGGGCGGCGTCGAGACGCCGATTGGTGTGGCGCCGACGTATGCCGAGCTCAATTGGTCCGCAGCACCTTTCGATGCTGCCCGCTACGAAACGGTGATGCATCTCGATCACGCGCAGTGGACGCGCGAGCTGGCCGCGCATGATGAATTGTTCGCGAAGCTGGGAACCAAGCGGCCCGCCGCGCTCGATGCGCAGCGCACGCAGCTGGCGGCACGCCTCAAAGCAAGCGCGTAACGGTTCAGAATCCCGGTGATCCTGGAGGCGAGGCTTCAGCCTCGCGGTTCATCGCCGCGCGGTACCCAAGAGGGTAAAGCCTCTATCGCCGTGGCACTGACCGAACCGGGTGATCATTGTTGCGCCGTTACGCGCATCTGCGCGTCGACTTCCGCGCGCGCTGGCGTACCGCGTCGACCGCCGAAGCGGGTGCATTTAAGCGCTGCCGCGATGTTGGCGAAACGCATCGCACGAGCAGTGCCCACACCTTCGGCCAGGGCCAGCGTGAACGCGCCGTGAAACACATCGCCGGCAGCGAGCGTGTCGACGGCCTGCACGTGCGGCGCAGCCGCGACATGCAGGCGCGTATTCTCGATCCAGCGCGTGCCCTGCGCGCCCAGTGTGACACCCACGATCGCGCGCGTATGCGCTGCCATTGCGCGCAGTCCGGCGTCAGCGTCGTGCTCGCCGCTGGCCTGCCGCAGGCCGGACTCGGAGAAGATCGCATGGGTGGCGCGCGTGGCGAGGTCCTGCAGCACCTCACGCGGCCCGATGTCGCCATCGAGCACGGCCGGGATGCCGGCGGCCTGCGCGGCGTCGAGCACGCGCACGGCGCCATCAGGCCAGCGCACGTCGGCCAGCACGGCGTCGTACGTGGCGACCTCGTGCAGCGGCAACCATGTCGCATCGTGATCGAGCTTCGGATCGTTGTACGCGCAGACCAGGCGTTCGCCATCGGCGGCGATCAGGATGGCGGCCGAGGGCGACACGCAATCGGGGACGCGCCGCACGCGCGACACATCCACGCCCTCCTCCGCCAAGTCTGCACAAATGCGCGTGCCGAGGGCATCGTCGCCGACGCGACCCCAGTACGCCGCGGCGCCTGCCAACCGCGCGACGGCGACGCTCGCGTTCGCCGCCATGCCGCCGCCACATTCGGTGAAGCCGGTGGCGAGCACCTTCGTCGGCACCGTCGGGATGGCGGGCAACTGATAGATCGCATCGAGTGCCGACATCCCGACGCACAGTACGCGGCGCATCACGATGCGTCGCTCGGCGCGCGTTGCGGTACGCATTGCGGCTTCAGTCGATCACCCGCAGCGAATGCGGCAAAGAGATCATGCAACCCTTCCAGCGGCACGGCGGCATCGACCAGTTGCGCGTAACGCGCGCGATCGGCGCGCAGAAGGTCGATGTTGGCGGCGTACTCGCGCAGCGGAAAATAGAACGAGCGCGCGATGAAGAAATCCTTGCGGCGAATCGCCTTCGTTTCCTCGATTTCCCAGCGATCGGATTCCCCGAGGAACACGCATACGCCGCCGGGCGCGGTCAGCTCCAGCGCACGCTGGCGCGCGCCGTTGACGCCGGCGGTTTCGAGCACGAGCGGAAAGCGTCGCGGCACATCCGTCGCGTCGAGGTCCTGCGCACCCAGCGCGAGCGCGGCGTGCAGGCGATGCGCCTTCGGGTCGGGGAGGTAACGATCGGGGAAGCCGAGCGGCGCCGCCGCGAGCACTGCGCCAAGGCCGATGGGTCCCGCCCCGATGATCGCGATCGGCCCGTGCTGCACCAGCCTTCGCGCGAGAC
>Ga0105047_10016813_pt1 | contig 11447 bp, 11 predicted proteins | sample MAT04_FD_78384 | JGI IMG/M metagenome (GOLD analysis project Ga0105047, IMG submission 78384) | Freshwater microbial communities from Lake Fryxell liftoff mats and glacier meltwater in Antarctica - MAT-04 (megahit assembly) | ecosystem: Environmental > Aquatic > Freshwater > Ice > Liftoff... | reverse complement strand
GGTAGGCGCTCGTGCCTCGCGCCAACCCTGGGCTGGATGATTGAATCCCGTTGGGATTCAGATCCGCGCGTGAATGCCGCTCCCCATTGGGATTCGGAATTGCGCCGGGCGCGCGCATTTCACACGCTCCCGCCATGGCGCAATCGCTGGCCAAGATCCTCCTGCACACGGTCTTCTCGACTAAGGAACGCCGCCATTTCTTCCGAGACGAACTGCTCCGCGAGGAACTCCACCGCTACCTCGGCGGCATCCTCACGAATCTCGGTTGCCAGCCCCTCATCATCGGCGGTGTGGAGGATCATGTGCATCTGCTCTTCGCTCTTTCCCGGACAGCGACGGTGGCGGATGTGGTGAAGGAATTGAAACGCAGCTCCTCCGTCTGGGTGAAAACCAAATCGCCCTCGCTGGCGGACTTCGCGTGGCAGAATGGCTACGGCGTTTTCTCCATCGGCCAGTCGCAGGTGGATGCGGCGCGCGCCTACATCGCCGGACAGGCAGAACATCATCGCAAGGTTTCGTTTCAGGATGAACTCCGCGAACTGCTCCGGCGCTACGAAATCGAATTCGACGAACGGTATGTCTGGGATTGATGCAACTCTTTCAGAGTTGATTCGCGTTTGTTGCCGGTGACCCAGGGTAGCTCGTTCCTCGCAACCCTGGGCTGATTGATGGAACCTCTTCGAGGTTATGATGCGCTGCGCACTCGTGCAATGGATCGCCTGCGCGAGATCCTCGCCCGCCACTCGCTGCTTGATGCGTGGGCGAAATTCGAGAAACGTTTCCTCCAGCCGTGAATCCGGATCTTCAGCATATTATCCAATCCAAGAAAGCGGAACGCCGCCGCCTACGCGCGCTGCCGTGGCTGGAAAAGCTGGAGATGCTCGACCGGTTGCGCGAGCGGCACCTTTCGCTCCAGCGGATGCAGCCGCGCTCGGCAGGAATACGTTTGGGGGCAAAGTAAACGCTTGGACGCCGTTAGTGAGCGCACTCCCCTTCCTAATGCTCTCCCGTTTCCTCGCCCTCTTCGTCCTTGTCGGTACGACCTTCGCACAGACGCCGACTCCTCCGACCGCGGCGACCGTCGAGTTGTGCCCGGAGGGGAAGATGCCGAGCAACGGCGCGAAGGAGGCGGAGGCGGAGGTGCCGAGGACTGACGGCTTTCACCGCATCACCAATGTCGGCCGGCCCACGTTGACGCTGTTTCCGGCGCCCCGGAAAGCGAGCGCTGCGGCGGGCGATTCGACCGACTCAGGCCAGGCGCCGCCGCTGATCGTCTGCCCCGGCGGGGGTTCCGGCTAGACGGTCATCGACAAGGAGGGCACCGAGATCGCGGCCTGGCTGAACTCCGCCGGGTTCACCGCGCGGTTGCTGAAGTATCGCACGCCCCACCACCACGCCCGGGCTCTACAGGATGCGCAGCGCGCGCTGAGCCTCGCCCGAAAACCCGTGCGGCCGGATGAGATTCGAACTGCCCCGCGCCAGCTAGCCAACTCGGGGTGCCGCCGCGATCGCCGTCGTGCGGTCCGTGAGCGGGTTTGTGCCGGTCAGCGTGGCCGCTCCCGCCGGACCACCGGAGTCGAGGTTCCGCGTTACTTCCCCTGCGCCTCGCGCTTTAGCCGGGCGAGGAGTTGGTAAAAGCGGATCGTGTCGCGCACCGGGTGGATCTTGCTCACCTCGTCGCCGTAGACCGTGCTCACGGGCACGGCGGCGATGCGGCAGCCTTGCCGCGCGACGATGGCGAGCATCTCCGTCTCGAAGTCGTAGCGCGTGCTCGGGGCCGCGAGTAGCGCGGAGGCGAGGTTGCGCCGCAGCATGCGAAAGCCGCACTGCGTATCGGGAATCGGCTGCCCGCAGACGCGACTGATCTGCGCGGACATGAAGCGATTCGTCATCTTCCGCACGAACGGCATCGTCCGCACGTCGGCCATGCGGTTGCCGAGAATCATCGCCGCGCCGGTGCGGTTCGCCTCTGCGAGAAAGCGCGGAATTTCCTCCGGCAGATGCTGGCCATCGCCGTCGAGGATGATGAGGTATTCGATGCGGTCCCGCGCGGCAAGGGCGCGGAGGCCGGCCTTGATCGCGGCGCCTTTGCCCTGGTTCGGTTCCTGGCGGAGCACTTCCACGCGGGCGGCGCGCGCTTCGTCGGTGGTGCGATCCGTGGAACCGTCGTCGATCACCAGCACGGTATCGAGCTGGGCGGCGGTGCGGGTGGCCACGTCGCGGATGTGCTTTTCCTCGAAGTAACACGGGATCAGCGCGGCGACGTTGGTGCGATCGATCATGAGGGCTGGGCGCAAAGCTAGGGGCATGCCGAGGGCGGCGACAAGCTGCGATGGTGCGGCCACCGCGGCCGGGTCCTCTGCCCGATGCGAATACCGGTTTGCCACCGGACTCGCGGCAAGCATCGTAGCTGATGTTCACCGAGGAATGCCTCCGCTTGCCGCGCACCGCATGTTTCACCCATCATCTGAGAAACAACCGCCTCACCCGGAGTTAGTGAGCGAGACCGGGCCGCCTGCGTCAGATTCTTCCAGTATGCCCGTCACCACCGAAGCCGAACCCCTTCCCTCCCGCCGCCCGCCGCCCACGGCGCCGCGTTCTTCCAAGTGGCGCTGGCTCGTCATCCTCACGGTGTTCGCGATCCTCGCTCTTGCCACCTATCGCGTGATCCAGGGCGGCGGCTCCACCGAGCCAAAGAAAGGCGAAGGCCGCGGCGGTGCCATGCCCCCCGTACCCGTGATCGCCGGCACTGCGGAGACCAAGGACGTGCCGATCTACCTCGATGGCCTCGGCACCGCGCAGGCGCTCAATACCGTGACGCTCCGGGCGCGCGTCGATGGCGAGATCAAGAAGATCGCCTTCGCCGAGGGCCAGGATGTGAAAGCCGGCGACCTGCTCGTGGAGATCGACGCCGCCCCCTATCGCGCCGCCTACGACCAGGCCGCCGCCAAGCGCGGGCAGGACGAAGCGCAGCTCGCCAACGCGCAGGCCGACCTCGACCGCTACAACAATCTCGCCGGCAAAAAGGTCATCTCCTCCCAACAGCTCGACACGCAAAAGGCGCTCGTCCGCCAATACGCCGCGCTCGTCAAAGCCGACGAAGCCGCCGTCGCCAGCGCCAAGGTGCAGCTCGATTACACCCGCGTCGTCTCGCCCATCGATGGCCGCACCGGCATCCGCCTCGTGGATCAGGGCAACGTCGTCCGCGCCAGCGACGCGACTGGCCTCGCCGTGATCACGCAGCTCCAACCCATCGCCCTCGTCTTCACCCTGCCCGAGCAAAATCTCGGCTCGCTCGACAAGGAAGCCGCCGCCGGCGGCAACCTCCCCGTGCTCGCCGTGGACCGCGATAACCAGACCGTGCTCGAGGAAGGAAAGCTCGCCGTCATCGACAACCAGATCGACACCACCACCGGCACCATCCGGCTCAAGGCCACCTTCGCGAACGAGCACTTCAAGCTGTGGCCCGGCCAGTTTGTGAATGCGCGGCTGCTCCTCACCGTGCGCAAGGGCGCCGTAGTCGTGCGCTCCTCCGTCGTGCAGCGCGGCCCGCAAAGCTCGTTCATTTTCGTCATCAAGCCCGACGACACCGTGGAGATGCGCCCGGTGAAAGTGGGGCCCATCGAGCAAGGGCAGGCCATCATCGAGGAGGGCCTGGAAGCCGGCGAGCGCGTGGTGGTGGATGGCCAGTATAAACTGCTTCCCGGCTCGAAAGTGAAGATCGCCGAAAGGCCCGCGGCACCCGCGCCCCGCGGCTGATGATTCGCGCAGCTTCGACCGCTGCCGCTCTGCGATGAACATCTCCGAGCCCTTCATCCGCCGGCCCGTCGCCACCTCGCTCCTCATGGCCGGGCCCGTCATCATGGGCCTGCTCGGCTATTCGCTGCTGCCGATCAGCGCGCTGCCCTCGGTCGATTTCCCCACCATCCAGGTCACCGCGCAGTATCCCGGCGCGAGCCCCGAGGTGATGACCTCCACCGTCACCACCCCGCTCGAGCGGCAGTTCGGCCAGATCAGCGGCCTCGCGCTGATGACGTCGGTGAGCTCGTTTGGAAACACTGCGATCACCCTGCAGTTCAACCTCGACCGCGACATCGACTCCGCCGCGCAGGACGTGCAGGCCGCGATCAGCGCCGCCGGTGGCGTCCTCCCTCAGGACCTGCCGAATCCGCCCATCTACTCCAAGGTCAACCCCGCCGATCAGCCCATCCTCTCCCTCGCGCTCACCTCCGACACCCTGCCGTTGGAAAAGGTCAACGACCTCGCCGACACCGTCCTCCTGCAAAAGCTCAACGAAGTCACCGGCGTGGGCCTCGTCACCATCGGCGGCAACCAAAAACCCGCCGTCCGCGTCCGCATCAACCCCGCCGCCATCTCCTCCCTCGGCCTCGGCCTCGAAGACGTGCGCCTCGCCCTCGTCCAGAATAACCTCAACCAGCCGAAAGGCAGCTTCGACGGCCCGCGCCAGTCCTTCAGCACCGTCGCCACCCTCAAGACCGTCACCGCCCCCCTCGCCATCAATCACCAGGGCCAGTTCCCGTCCATCACCATCTCCTTCAATCTCAGCCCCGGCACCTCCCTCGGCCACGCCGTCGACGCCCCGCAAAGCGCCCAGCGCGAAATCGACTGGCCCGAAACCGTCGAGACCACCTTCGCCGGCAGCGCCGCCGAATTCCGCAGCTCCCTGAAGAGCCAGCCCGGGACTTCCGGTTCTAGAGTGGGTGGAGATTGAGCCTGCCGAGGAAGAAGTGGATGCGGATTTTGTAGTGGTCGAAGTTGCGAAAGCCGCGTGCGGTGGCCTTGAGGGACTGGATGGTCGCGTTGAAGGCTTCGGTCACGGCGTTGGTGATCTGATGGTGGAAGTATTCGAGCAGTCCAAGCAGGTGTTTTTTGAGCGTGGCGGCTCCAAGGATCACACGATAAAATTCACGCTCATTCATCCGCCACTTCTCGCAAAACCGCTCCTTTTCCCACTCGATTTCCCGAAGAGCCAAGCATTTTCGCTGCCGCTTATCGTGCTCGGAATAGACGACCGTGAAAACGGGGTATTCGCGGCCGTCCGGCTTTCGGTTTGTGCCCTCGTAAATCTTCACGACCATCTTCGGCGCGGGCGCCCCGCCGTGGCTTTGCTCGGCGTCGGCGATGGCCGCGGTGCTGTAAAATCGCTGTCGGAGAGCACGGCGGCGACGCTTTCCACCACGGGGCTGAGGGCGGCGAGCGTGGGCAGGAGTTGCTCCTTGGCGTTGGGCTCGTCGGTGACGGCCTCGCTGACGATGAGCCGGCTGCCGAGCACCGTCAGCCCGTCCTCCAGCGGCGCGCTGTCGGCCGCGTCGGCCTTGGCCAGCAGTTCTGCGATTTGCTCTTCCAGCAGCACCACCTGCTGGAGCGCATGCCGTGGCGCAAATCCGGCGTCGGAGGGATTCAGCTTCTGAATCCGCCGCCAGCCCCAGTGAGCCTGCAAAAACTCCTGCTCAAGTTTGTTTGACCTCCGGTTTCTGCTCCCACGATTGGAGCGCTTGTTCGTTGAGGCGCAAAAAGATTCCCTCACCGCGGGCTTCCGATGCGGGCAGCCGCCTCGGACTTTGCCGACCCAGCGGTGTTTGCCTTCCGTCGTCGGGGAAGTCGGCATCCGCGAAATCACCTTCGACTCGGTGCGCGTGAACGCGAGCAGGGCGCGCACTTCACGCACGAGTTCGACAAGGACTGTTTCCTCGAAAAACGGTCTTTTTCGGGGGAAGATCACCTCCCTTCGCCCCAGTTCTGACCGCCCACGGTGCAGCGGGAGCGAAAGCAAATTCTGCAGCAGTCGCCGCGCTTCGGTGCATGTTCCGACGCTTCGCGCGCAGCCCGGGGTTCCCTTTGGCCGGCGTTTCCGGCAGGATTCTCTTAATATGAGACTTTTGCCCCGCGTCGTCTTCTCCCTGGCTCTTTCGCTGGTTTCCGCCGTCTCCCATGGCGCGGTCGAGCGAGCGGTTGCTTTTCAATCCGCCGCCGATGGGCCGGTCGAGGTCATCACCCTTACCAATCCCCATGGGCTCCGGGCGCGCGTCCTCACTTGGGGCGCGACGCTCGTCGAAATGTCCGCGCCCGACCGGGCCGGCAAACTGGCCGACGTGACGCTCGGCTTCGAGGAATTGGAACGCTATGCGCAGCCGCATCCGCTCTTCGGCAGCGTCGTGGGGCGTTTTGCCAATCGGATCGGGAACGCTCGGTTCGACCTCGGCGGCCGCACCTTCACTCTCGCAAAAAACAATGGCGCGCATCATATCCACGGTGGGGCGCGAGGTTTCGCCAAACGGAACTGGAAGGCCGAACCCCGCGGCGACGATGCCGTGCGCCTGAGCTACACCTCGGCGGATGGAGAGGAAGGCTACCCCGGCACTTTGCAGGTCGCGGTGACCTACAAGCTCACGGCCGGCGACGAACTCTGGATCGCCTACGAGGCGACGACCGACCAGCCCACGGTCGTGAACCTCACCAATCACACCTACTGGAATCTGGCCGGCGCCGGCGACGTGCTCGCGCATGAGTTGCGGGTGAATGCAGCGCATCTCACCGAGGTGGATGCGGCGCTGATCCCCACTGGGACGTTTCGCGCGGTCGCCGGCACGCCGCTCGATTTCACCACGAAAAAATTGGTGGGTCGCGACATCGCCGCGTTGAAAGGCGAAGGGCTGCCCGGTGGCTATGACCACAACTTCGTCATCGACGCCAAGCCCGACGACCTCGCGCTGGCCGTGGAATGCCGCGACCCCGCCAGCGGACGCACGATGCGCGTGCTCACCACCCAGCCCGGTGTGCAGCTCTACACGGCCAATCACCTCAAGGGCGTGACCGGTCGCGGTGGTCAGAGCTACGGGCCGCACTCCGGAGTCTGCTTCGAGACCCAGCACTTTCCCGATTCACCGAATCACCCGCACTTCCCCAGCACCGTGCTCCGTCCCGGGGAAACGTTTCGCTCGCTGACGATCCACGAGTTCTCCGCGCGCTGAGCGCTACCCGATCGTCGGATAAATCCACGGCGCGCGATACGGCCGGCTGATCAGCTTCGTCGCCTCCGCGTCGCCGACGATTTCCTCCTGCCCCACATCCCACGCGAGGCTGCGGCCGGTGCGCCAGGAGATCATACCGAGCAGCGGCTCCTTCAGGATATTCTTTCCCCACCAACCGGACCCGATCAGCGCCGTGCGCAGCTTGCGGCCCGGCGCTGCGGCGCGAATGAAAGGCGCGCCAGCGAGAGCGGCGGCCGCGAGAGCGGTGTGGCGGAGGAAGTGGCGGCGTTTCATGGAGGTGATCAGTTATCAGTTTGTCCGCTAATCAAGTGGTCAACTGTTCCCGACCCGGGCGGTATTCGGCGTCCGGGTGCGCAAACTCGACAACCTGACAACCTGTCACTTGCCTCGCACATCCAGCGCCACGACCTGCCCCTTCGAGTTGCGGCAAAAGACCACGCCATTCGCCAGCACCGGCGCGGTCCAGCATTTCGGCGCAATGACCTGGGCGCGGGTGGTGGGCTTGAAGCCAGCCGGGGACGCTGGCGCGATCATCAATTCACCCATCGCACTCAGCGCGATCAGCTTTCCATCCGCCACGATCACCCCGCCCGAGCCGAAGCCCGGCTCCGCCCACTTCTCCTTTCCCGTCTTCCACTCCAGGCACTTCAGCGTCGCCTTGGCCGTCGTGTCGCCATCCACTCCGTAGAGGTGCCCCTCGTGGAGCACCGCCGCATTGAGCTGGGTGCGCAACGCCTTCGTCTTCCACACCGGCTGCGGCTCCGCCGCGCCGAGTTGGAGCAGCGTGCCGCCTTTCCCATACCCGCTCGAGATGAACATCTGGTCTCCACTCACCACAGGGTCGGCCGCATTCACCCCGTACTCGGTGAGCCAGCGGAAGCGCCACGCCTCCTTTCCCGTGGCCGGGTTGACGGCCAGATAGTTCTCCCCATTGGTCAGCACCGTGAGCGCCTGGCCGTCGCGCACGAGCGGCAGCGGCGTGGAGTAGCCGCCATCTTTCTCCGCCGATTTCCAGACCAGCTTGCCCGCAGCCTGATCCACCGCGGCGCCGGCTTCGCCAATGTTCAGGATGAGCACCTTTCCCTGCACCAGCGGCGCGCCCGTGTAGCCCCACATGGGGATCGGGGCGCCCGTCTCCTTCGCGATCTGCGTCTGCCACACGATCTTGCCATCCGCGCCCTCGAAGCAGATGAGATCGCCCCACCGGCTCAGCCAGTAGAGCCGCCCGCCGTCCCACGTCGGCGTGCCCGTCGTCCCGCCCTCGTAAAATTTGTCCCCCAACTCCGCCGGGTAGCTGTGTTTCCACAACTCCTTGCCGCTCGCTGCGTCGAAACAAAACACGGTGTCCTTCCCACTTGCATGCCCCGCCGTGGCCACGCGCCCCTGCGCCACCACGATGGACGAAAACCCGAGCCCCACCTCCGCCTTCCACGCCACCGGCGGCCCATCCGCAGGCCATTCGGCTTTCCATCCTTTTTCCGTCGAGACGCCGTCGCGCGTGAGTCCGCGGAAGGTGGGCCAGTCTTCCGCAAAGGCTGTGGCAGTGAAAAACGCGAGCGTGAGGTGACGAAGCATGCGGGGAGAATTCGCAGCTTTATTCCCGCGCGACAAGTGCCTCGCACGGTCTCGCCTCCGCTGGTGGTTTGGAACCGCTGAGGCTACGCCAGCCCGGGGCGCGTCCACGGCGCGCGGTAAGGGCGTTGCAGGAGCCCGGTCGCGTCCGTGTCGCCGGTCACGATGCGCTTCGCGGGATCGTAGCTCAGCGGGCGGCCGAGTTTCATGGCGACGTTCGCGAGGAGGCAACTCGCGGTGGAGATGTGGCCTTGCTCGATGTCCGCGATGGGTTTGCCGCGGCTGGCGATGGCGGCGAGGAAGTCGAGCATGTGGAGACGGGTCGCGGGTGCGGCGTTTAGCTCGATGTCCTTCTCCGTTATGTCCTCGGGAAATTTTTCCTTCTCGAACAAGCAGTCGAAATGGATCGGCTGCGCCTTCTTGTCGTGCGGGATGAAATCCGCGCGCATCGTGCTCGCCTTGAGCACGCCCTTTTCACCGTGAATGAAGAGCGCCCACGGATAGTCGGGATCAGGCGGCAAGCCCCAGGAGCGGTGCTGCCAGTTGCAGTTGAAGTGCTCGTATTCGAACACCGCGCTTTGCGTGTCCGGGATGTTCGACTTGCCGTCTTTTTGCACAAAGATGCCGCCGCTCGACGAGACGCGGCGCGGCCAGCCGAGCCCGAGCATCCAGCGCGCGGTGTCCAACATATGCACACACATGTCGCCCATGATGCCGTTGCCATACTCCGTGAAGGTGCGCCACCAGCGGCGGTGCGGCAGACCGTCATACGGCCGCAGCGGCGCGGGCCCGGTCCACAGCTCGTAGTCGAGAAACTCGGGCACGGGTGCGACGGGCGGGTTGCCATTCGCGCGCATGTGAAAGTAGCAGCACATGTCCACGTGGCCGATCTTCCCGAGCAGGCCCGCGTCGATGATCTGCTTCTTCGCGTCAATGAGGTGCGGCGTGCTTTTCCGCTGCGTGCCGATCTGGACCACCCGGCTGTGTTTGCGCGCGGCGGCGAGGATCGCTTCGCCTTCGAGCACATCGACGCTGATGGGCTTTTGTAGATACACGTCCGCGCCGGAGGCGATCGCGTCGATCGCTTGCAGCGCGTGCCAGTGGTCGGGTGAGCCGATGATCACGATCTCGGGCTGCAGCTTCAGCAGTTCGCGGTAATCGGCGAACGTCGGCGGCGCTTTCTTCGACTTCTGCCGTTGCTGCGCGATCTCCACCGCACCGGCGAGCAGGTTCTTGTCGGGATCGGCGATGCCGACGATCTCGGCGGGCGCGACCTGGAGCAGCCGCCACGTGTCGCTCTTCCCGTACCAACCCGCGCCGATCAGCCCGACGCGCTTTGGTTTTTGATTCACGAGCTCCACGCCATGCGCGCCGAGCGCGGATACGGCGAGCGAGGCCGAGGCGGATTGCAGGAAACGGCGGCGCGAGATGGAGAAGCTCGCGTCGGAAAAAGCAGGGGAGAGCGCGTTCATGCGGCGAGTCTTGGCCTCGCGCGCGGCGAGATCAAGAGCTGCGCTTTACTTTTAGCTCGGCTTGATCGCGGGAGCCCGCGTGACACGCACTGCCCGTGGCTGCACTCTCGCTGCCATGCTCCGCAAAATCTGGATCGAGCTGCGCTCGTCGCTTTGGTTCGTGCCGGGCCTGCTCGTCTGCGCGGGGATCGTGCTCGCGCTCGGGCTGGTCGAGCTCGATGTGATCTTTTACCAGCCGCTGCGCGCGAAGGGCTGGCAGCCGCTGCTCAGTGCCGGCGAGGAAGGCGCGCGCGGGATGCTCGAGGCCATCGCGGGGTCGATGATCACCGTCGCGGGCGTCGCCTTTTCCATCACCATCGTCACCCTCTCGCTCGCCTCCACGCAATACACGCCGCGCATCCTGCGCAACTTCATGCGCGACCGCGCGAACCAGTTCGTGCTCGGCATCTTCGTCGCGGTCTTCAGCTACTGCCTCATCGTGCTGCGGACGATCCGCAGCGCCAATGACGAGGGGGGCGGCGGTTTCGTGCCGCTGCTCGCGGTGCTGTTCGGGATGCTGCTGGCGCTGCTGGCCATCGGCTGCCTCATCTTTTTCATCCATCACGTCGCCGCGTCGATCCAGGCCTCCACGATCCTGCAGGCCATCACGCGCGAGACGCTCGCGGCGATCGACGCGCTTTTTCCGGGGAAAATCGGCGAGGGAAAATCGCCCGCTCAACTCGAGAAACTGCCGCGCGAGGCGGAGTGGCATCCCGTCGCGGCGCGGGCCAATGGCTACCTCCAGCACATCGATTCGGAGCGTCTGCTGCGCTTCGCTGGCGAGCATGAGGCGGTGCTGCGGATCGAGCGCAACCCGGGCGATTTCACGGTGGAAGGCGCGCCGCTGGTCTCCGCCGATCGCCCGCTCGATGACGCCGGCGTCGCGGAGCTGCGGCGGCTTTTCGTCATCGGCGATTTCCGCACGGTCGAGCAGGACGCCGGCTTCGGCATCCGCCAGATCGTGGACATCGCGCTGAAAGCGCTCTCTCCCGGCGTGAACGACACGAGCACCGCCGTCTCGTGTCTCGACTACCTCAGCGCGATCCTTTGCCGCCTCGCGCCGCGGGAGATCGCGTCGCCTTTTCGGGAGAAGGAAGGCGAGCTGCGTGTGATCGCCGTGGCGCCGACGTTCGCGGAGTTCGTGGCCAAGTCATTCGACGAAATCCGCCTCTGCGCGGCGGGCAATGTCACGATCCTTTTGCAGATGCTCCGCGCAATCGAACGCGTCGCTTTCGACACCCGCGACACGGCGCGACGCGAGACGCTCCTCCTCCACGCGCGGCTCGTGCGCGATGCCGGTCATCAGTCGGTGCCGGCGAGCTACGATCGAGCGCGGATCAATACCGCGCTC
>Ga0105047_10016812_pt1 | contig 11448 bp, 8 predicted proteins | sample MAT04_FD_78384 | JGI IMG/M metagenome (GOLD analysis project Ga0105047, IMG submission 78384) | Freshwater microbial communities from Lake Fryxell liftoff mats and glacier meltwater in Antarctica - MAT-04 (megahit assembly) | ecosystem: Environmental > Aquatic > Freshwater > Ice > Liftoff... | reverse complement strand
TACCATCCAGAGCACGATCGGCTTTTCCGTCAGTAGTCAGTAGTCAGTAGTCAGTAGTCAACTGTTAACTGTTAACTGTTAACTGTTAACTGTTAACTGTTAACTGTTAACTGTTGACTGTATAGAGGTTATCAAAAAAGTGAGGTATACGGGCGAGGCCCAATGCCCAATGCCCAATGCCCAATGCCCAATGCCCAATGCCCAATGCCCAATGCCCCATTACCAATGAAAGATTTAACTCGCAGAGAATTTATGACTGTCACCGCATTAACCGCCGGATTTTCCTTGGCAGTTCATCCTATTTCTTTGGCAACTATTACCACAGATAAAACTGGTTTAATAGCAGGTGAAGTGAAAATCCCCGTGAAAGATGGGCAAATTCCAGCATACAGAGCAATGCCAGCTACTGGTAGCAATTTCCCAGTCATTTTAGTGATTCAAGAAATCTTCGGAGTTCACGCATACATTCAAGATATTTGCCGCCGTTTTGCTAAATTAGGCTATTTGGCGATCGCCCCAGAGATGTTTGCCCGTCAAGGCGATGTTTCTAAAATCACCGACATTCAAGAAATTATTACTAAAGTGGTTTCTAAAGTTTCCGACGCTCAAGTTATGTCAGATTTAGATGCTACCGTAGATTGGGCGCAAAAGTCAGGAAAGGGCAATATTAATAAGTTGGGCATTACCGGGTTTTGCTGGGGTGGCAGAATTGTGTGGCTGTACGCGGCTCACAACCCGAAAGTTAAAGCTGGTGCGGCTTGGTACGGGCGTTTGGTTGGTAATTCTACGGCTTTGACTCCGAAACAGCCGATCGACCTTGCAGCAACTTTGAAAGTGCCTGTATTGGGGCTTTACGGTGGCAAAGACGACTCAATTCCCAACGATACAGTCGAGAAAATGCGGGAAGTTCTCAAAACTGGTAGCAGCGGTTCCGAAATTGTGCTTTATCCAGATGCGCCGCACGGTTTTAATGCTGACTATCGCCCGACTTACCGGAAAAAAGAAGCTGATGATGCTTGGAAAAAGCTGCAAGATTGGTTTAAGAAGCACGGAGTTGTTTGAGAGTTTTGAGCAGTCGCTAAATCGCATTCCCAATCATTATTTGTAGGAGCGGGTTTCACAAACAATCTGTAATTCACATCCAGAATACCTATAAACCCGCCCTGACTGAACCCCAGAATTTTAGAGAGAATGTTATCAAGCGGCAAAATCAAGCCATTTCTTGCTGCAATCCCTGATTCAACTTAGCTTTCATGCTGAATGCAACAACACCAACTACCAGCATCAAAACAACAATTGTTCTCCAGTGAATCAAAAAAGGCAGACCCGCAGCTAAAAATATCCGTCTCGGAAAAAAGAGCAGAAAAACTAAAGCAATACTGCTGAGCAAAGCATTGCGGTTATTGCTGCAATACAGCCACAGGGATGTCAGAATCGGGAACAAACCTACATAATCGTAAATGTGAGTATATCCCAGAAACGTGAAGGATATACCCATCAGGATAGCCAAGACATCTTCTCGATTAATTCTTTTGCGGAACACCCACAGCAGAACCGTTAAAATTATCGCCACAATCTTGATCGCCGGTACCTTCAAGCCTAAAGAAGCGAACAGACTTTCCATGCCAACTTTATCTTGAAACCCCGGTTGATTGAAAGGCAAAGAGCTATAGCTGTCTTGAATTCCTTGATGCCACGCTGCCAGCATCCCAACGGGCCCGCCGTACAGCACCAATGGATAAGCGCTCATAATTGTAACCGTTGCGAAGGCTACAGCTAATATTTTCCAGTTCCGTTCTAGCAAAAACCAAATACCGAGCAATAGGCATATTTGCGGCTTAAAACTGGCTATACCTAAACAGATTCCTGCCAATACAAATTTTTGCCGTTGGCTGAAAAACCAAGCAGCCATTGTGGCTGCAAAAGCCATCAAAGAAGTTTGACCCATCCACACAACGTGGGTCGTGAATGGGTTGCCGATAATCATCGCAGCCATGATCCAACCGCCCAGTTGATTTTCACTATTATTTTGATGTTGATTGACGGTACGAACAGTCATGAAAATAATAGCTGCGATTGACAGCAAGTTGAGTCCTAGCCAGATGAACTTGGCAACCGAGTAATCGAAAAGACCGGCAAACATACACAGTGCTGCCGATTGGGGAGGATAAAAGAAACCGGCAGTTTCCAGACTGCCAATGTCCTTTATTCCTGCTACACTTTGAGTGAGGAAATCGTGGTTGTAGGGATTTAAACCCATCAGCCAAGCGCGTCCAGCAGCATAAAGGACAGCACCGTCAAAATTCAGTTGACTATCTCCTCTGCCAATGCCAAGTATTCCGAAAAGAATTAGAGATAGCGTACTGAGTGCTACCAGACCATAACAAAAGTTACGTTTAAACGATTCTTTCATCAGATTATCTCCTAGTTTGTACAAGTATAAGTGAGAATTCAGCAATTGTCTACGACTGATGCCTGGTTTTTTTATGGTTAACAGTTATATCTGCTAGATAAAGGCTAAAATATTAACAGCTAAATTTTTAATAAACTATATACTTAGTTATTGTCAAATGCAGAAAATTTAATTGAAGTTAATAAAAATATATATTACTAGGAGCCCAATAAGCTGTCGCGCATTTAAATTGCATATTCGAGGCGGGCGGGACACCTCACAAGAGTTTGATTGTTTTTTGACATACAATTTAAATGCAGAACAGCTTATTTGGGTTCAAAAACAGCAATATTGGCATTCTCAGCATTCGGGCCGGTGCGATCGCCCTTAAGACAGTTGGGTTTGTGGGCACAACATTGGTAGACTGGGCGGTGTAGAGTTATCGACAGGTAAGCCCGTGCTAGACGAACAAGCTAAAAAGACCATCTTGCGGAAAATCCCCCACGGATTGTACATTTGCGGTGTCAAAGACGGGGAGGAACTCAACGGTTTCACCGCTAGCTGGGTAATGCAATCTTCCTTTACCCCTCCCTTAGTCGTCAACTGCGTCAAGCAAGACTCAAAATCCCACGCCATGATCAAAGCCAGTGGTGTGTTTGCTTTGAGTTTCCTAGAAGCAGGACAAAAAGAGTTAGCCCAAAATTTCTTTAAACCGCAGCGCCGCGTTGGTAATAAATTTGAGGATGTAGAATTTTATGCTGGGGCCGAAACTGGCTGTCCGATTATTTCGGACTCTCTGGGTTACATCGAGTGCAATGTTGTGGGTGCTGTAGAACACGGCGATCACACGGTGTATGTCGGAGAAGTGGTGGCCGCCGGCGTTCACCGAGAAGGCAATCCGTTGCTGTTAGAAAGCACTGGTTGGAATTACGGCGGCTAAAGACTTCGCCGTTGGTAGTTTCGCCCTCAACCTCAGAAACCGGGTTTCTATGAGTTTTTGCGATGAGTAACCAGAAATATTCGTAGAAACCCGGTTTCTAGCCCCTGCGCGCGAAACCTTCAGAAACCGGGTTTCTATGAGTGTTGACGATGAGTAACGAGAAATTTCCTAGAAACCCGGTTTCTCGCTCGTGCCCGCAGTCAGGCGGCGCATAATTAATGAAAAATCGGCGACAATCTTGTCCGCGTTTTCGGAAGTTAAAATTGGGACGTGTACGAAAATACATTTTGTGCTAAATTGAGAGTCGGCAAGGTGTTTTAAAACTGCGTAATAGAGAGCTTCGCAAACATATTTCCCGGCTTCGTGACTGATTTCTGTGGTTGCTAAATCAGCGATTAACGGTTCGAGATTAACTGTTGTTTTCAGCATATCTGTATCGCAGCAAGCGCAGGATTCTAAGGTTAATTTTTGTCGGCTTTCTGCCATGCCGCAGCAGATGATGGTGTCGGGTTGGAGTTGGTTGATTTGGGCGATCGCCAAATTCGGTGCACATTCAGCATCAACGGGCAATTTTCGCAAAAAAGTGAGCGAGTAAGGCAAAGATTTAATCTGGGAAATTCTGGCTAATAAGTCATCAGAGGAGTTTGATTTTTGATGGGATTGCCAAGTGTCGAAGGATGTTAATAAAAATTTGGTCATCATAAATGATTGGGGAATGGGGAATGGGGAATGGGAAATTGGAAGTAATATCAAGTCCGTTAGCATCGTCCTGTATTCATCTCTCTCTGTGTTCTCTGCGTTCTCTGTGGTTAAATCATTCCGAATTGATATAACAAATAACAAATAACAAATAACAAATAACAAATTATATGCAATAATAGTTGGATTGATCATATAAGGCAAGTAAGTCAATGTCTGTCATCGCAGTAGTAGACTATGACATGGGCAATCTGCACTCGGTCTGTAAAGGCTTGGAAAATGTGGGTGCAGTGCCAAAAATTACGGATTCTCCTGCTGAAATCGAGCAGGCTGATGCGGTGGTTTTGCCGGGAGTCGGTTCCTTTGACCCGGCAATGCAGAATTTGCGATCGCGCAATTTGATAGAACCGATAACAAGTGCGATCGCCTCCGGGAAACCTTTTTTAGGCATCTGTTTGGGTTTGCAAATGCTGTTTGACAGTTCCGAAGAAGGTACAGAACCGGGATTAGGAATTATTGCCGGAAAAGTGCGCCGATTTCGATCGGAACCGGGGTTAACCATTCCGCACATGGGATGGAATCAATTAGAATTCACTCAACCAAATTTGCCACTGTGGGAAAATATTTCATCTCAACCTTGGGTTTATTTAGTGCATTCCTATTACGTCGATCCGGTGGAATCAACAGTGAAAGCTGCGGTGGTAACACATGGAACTCAGACAGTGACGGCGGCGATAGCTAAAGATAATCTAATGGCCGTACAATTTCACCCCGAAAAATCTTCCACTACGGGATTGCAAATGCTGTCAAACTTTGTCAATCAAGTGAGAGCAAAAGTAGGCGCTTAGGAATGAAATTTTAATAACTGTTACTTGTTGCTTGTTACCAGGAAGAGCCTGGTAATACCATTTTTCTAAAGATATGCTATAGATGAATTCTTAGCCCCCCCGCGAGTTCGGGGGGGTTGGGGGGGTAATATTTAGCGCTACTTTATGAAATTGGTATAACAAGCAACACCCGATTTATTCAATAAATCGGGTTTTTAGCTAAGCAGACGGGAATCCCCACACTATAATCGCTTCGATTTAGTGTGGGATGAAAGACGCGGTGAGACGAGGATTCCACCCGTCAACCAATTCAAAACTATGTTTTGAGCGGTGGGTGGATGACGAGACGAACAAATTATTTTATTCGACTTTTTTCAATACACCTTTTTAACCATTTCTGTAGCCAGTTGAGATTGGGCAATAAAAGTTAATACTTAACAATAGAAGTCTCTCTGAGTGTGCAAATAAAATATTTATTTACGTACTTGACATAAAGTAACGCATTCAACTATATTAATACTAATTGATAAGTCGCGACTGAAATTACACATTCACCGCTTAATGAAAACTTCTTACCAGTATCGATTACGTCCAACAAAGTTGCAAGCCACTGAGATTGACAGATGGTTGTCAATGTTATGTGCACAGTACAATTATTTGTTGGCAGATCGATTTAACTGGTACGAAGAAAACCGTTCGCCTGTTAATGCGTGTCCGCTAGTTTGCTATTTACCTGAACTGCGAGATAATCCCGATTATTACAGTCAAAAAAAGACGTTACCTCAACTCAAAAAAACTCATCCTTGGTATGCCGATATTTATTCTCAAGTCCTTCAAGATGTAGTCAAGCGAGTTAAGGTAACGTTCGATCGTTTTTTAAAAGGTGATACAAATGGAAAGCGTAGTGGTAGACCAAGATTTAAACAACGCAGTCGTTACCGCACGTTCACCTATCCTCAAATTAAAGACGGCTGCTTACAAAATAACTTAATTAACTTGCCGATGTTCGGAAAAGTTAAGGTTATTTTGCACCGTTCAATACCTGATGGATTCAAAATCAAAACCGTCTCTATTACCAAAAAAGCTGACGGTTACTATGTCACTCTCAGTTTGGAAGATTCAACAGTCCCGGATATTAAACCAGATTTCAATCCTCAAAAGATTGTTGGAATTGATGTTGGGCTGAAGGATTTTTTAACAACATCAGAAAACGAGACTGTGGCAATTCCTCAACATTACCGCAAAGCTCAAAAGCGCCTGCGAATTATTCAAAAGCGAGTCTCTCGACGTAAAAAAAGCAGTAACCGCAGGCAAAAAGCGGTGAAACAACTGGGGAAATGTCACAAAAAAGTAGCGGACAAGCGTAAAGACTTTCATTTTAAAACTGCTAACAATCTCTTGAAAAAATATGACGTTGTTGCAGTTGAAGACTTGAATGTTAAAGGACTTGCTCGTACAAAATTAGCTAAATCTGTGTTGGACGCTGGGTGGTCAAGCTTTCTGTCGATTCTAACAAACAAAGCCGTAAATGCTGGTTTGTTGGTAATCCCAGTAAGTGCCTATAATACTTCACAAGATTGTTCTGGTTGTGGTGAAAAAGTACCGAAAAAGCTGCATGAAAGATGGCATAACTGCCTACATTGTGGATGTAGTCTTGACCGCGATCACAATGCTGCGATAAATATAAAAAATAGGGCGGTGGGTCATCCCGTTCTTAAAGCTCAGTCAATGTCCGAAGCAATAGCTGGAGTCGCTGAGAAGCCTACACCATACTGTACTCAGTTGGTGTAGGAGTATGTCACTAAATCAGCTATTACAGTGAGCGATCGCCAATCTTATTTGAGACACTTTAAAATTACCACCGATCGCGCCTTCACCGGAACAGCTTTCCCCTTTGCATAAATTCGCCCTTGAGATTCCACAAATTTCGGTTCAGCAGTGTCAAGCACAGCAATCCACGGCAAACTTTGAAAGCGAGGGGGAATCACAAAATCGAGCGTCTCCCAATAAGCATTGAAAAACAACAGAAAACTATCATCAACAATCCGTTCGCCGCGAGCATTGGGCGTGGCAAGTTCTTTACCATTGAGGAAAATGCCGATCGCCTTAGCATATCCCACTTGCCACTGTTCATCAGTCATTTCCTTGCCATCGGGGTTAAACCAAGCAATATCGCTAACTTCAGAACCGTGAATGGCGCGCCCTTGGAACCACTTACGCCGCCGAAACACCGGATGTTCGCGCCGCAAGCGGGTTAACTCGCGGGTAAATTCGAGTTGATCGGCGTTTTTAAACTGCAATCCCCAATCCACCCAAGAGATTTCATTATCCTGACAGTAAGCATTATTATTGCCCCCTTGAGTGCGCCCCATTTCGTCTCCAGCAACGATCATGGGGATACCTTGAGACAGCAGTAACGAAGTTAATAAATTCCGCTTTTGTCGTTCTCGCAACGCCTGCACTTCGGGATCGTCGGTTTCTCCCTCCCCAGCACAGGGGTCTGGCAGGGGTGGATATTCTCCGTCTTCTAGCGGTTCCATCTGTTGGAATTCCACCATCGTACAGTTCCACGATCGATTGTAGTTTTCCCCGTCGCGACTGTCTTCGCCGTTAGCTTCGTTGTGTTTCTCGTTGTATGTGACCAGATCGTGTAGGGTAAACCCGTCGTGGGCGGTGATAAAGTTGATGCTGGCATGGGGTCGCCGTCCGTTACTTTCGTACAAATCGGAACTTCCGGTAAAGCTGTAGGCAAACTGAGAGAGGGTTTCGTCGGTTCCCCGCCAAAAGTCGCGCATCGTATCGCGGAAACGAGCATTCCACTCAGACCACAGCAAGGGAAATTTTCCGACTTGATAGCCTCCTTCGCCCACGTCCCAGGGTTCGGCGATTAACTTCACATCGCACAAAACCGGGTCTTGGTGGATGATGTCGAAAAAGGCGGCAAAGGTATCAACGCGATCGGTTTCCCGTGCTAAAACCGTCGCCAAATCGAAGCGGAACCCATCGACGTGCATTTCCAACACCCAATACCGCAAGCTGTCCATAATCAGCTTCAACACTTGGGGATGGCAGATATTGAGGGAGTTGCCGCAACCGCTAAAATCCATGTAGTAGCGGCGATTGTCTTCCACTAGGCGGTAGTAAACGGCGTTGTCGATGCCGCGAAACGAGACGGTCGGGCCCATGTGGTTTCCCTCTCCGGTGTGGTTGTAGACCACATCGAGAATCACCTCAATGCCCGCAGCGTGGAGGGCTTTGACCATTTCCTTAAATTCATTCACCTGTTCGCCGGTGTCGCCGCTGGCGCTGTAGCGCGAGTAAGGTGCGAAATAGTTAATCGAGTCGTAGCCCCAGTAGTTACGCAGTCCCTTGGCTTCCAGAAAGCCCGGACAGCCGATGAATTGGTGGACGGGGAGGAGTTCGACAGCGGTAATTCCCAAGGATTTGAGATGGTCGATGGCGGCGGGATGGGCGAGTCCGGCGTAGGTTCCCCGTAAGGGTTCGGGAATGTCGGGATGCAGTTGGGTAAAGCCTTTGACGTGCATCTCGTAGAGGATGGTTTTGTGCCAAGAAAGTTGTGGCTGAGTGTCGCCTTCCCAGTCGAAGGATTCATCGATGACGACGGCTTTGGGGATTAAATGAGAATCGTCTAATGCGCTGTAGGATAAGTCTTCGGCTTCGTCGTCCCAGTCATAACCGAAGAGTTCCCGTCCGTGATCCACAGATCCGGCGAGTGCTTTGGCGTAGGGATCGATCAGGAGTTTGGCGGGGTTGAAACGATGTCCTGCAGCGGGATCGTAAGGCCCGTGGACGCGAAAGCCGTATTGCTGACCGGGTTTGATGCCGGGAATGTAGCAGTGCCAAATGAAGTTGTAGACTTCAGTCAGCGGCACTCGGGTTTCCCACCCTTTTTCGTCGAACAAGCACAATTCGACTGCTTTCGCGTTTTCGGAAAATAGGGCAAAATTAGTGCCTTGACCGTCCCATGTTGAACCCAAGGGATAGGGTTTACCGGGCCAAAGTTTTAAATCCATAGAACCTAGTTTTAATCTTCTTCAATGAACAATCATTAGACTTCTATAGCAATCCTCGCATCAGTTTCAATAACTGGTTAAGAGGCTCTTGGCCTGGGAATCGATGTAAGCGAGGCTCTGTCTCGACGGAGATCATCGAGGCAGAGCCTCCGGATCTGCGTTACCAGGCAGAGCCTGGTAACGAGTAGAATCATTTAGGATTGCTATAGCAAAAAGCCTGTCAATGGTAGGCAAGATGCCTGCTGTTTACAGACTTTTTCGGAGAAAACTATTCAACTTGATACAGAATAAAGCTTTGATGCGGAAGGCTGACTTCGGCTTGCCCTGTAAGTTTTTCGGGCAAAGTCGAACCGTCCCCCATCCACTGAGGATCGGATGAGTCTAAGACTTTTTGCCAGTTTCCTTCTGGTAGTACAAGTTTAGTTTTTTGTGTGGTATCGCTGAAATTGAAGATTACTAAGACTTGACTTTCATCAACGCTTCTGATCAGGGTAATGATTTTTTCACCGTCAAAACTGTTGATATCAATGCTTTGGCGATCGCGACACTTCAAGGCAGGAATTTCTTGGCGAAGTTTAATCAGAGTTCGATACAACTCTAACAACACTTTATGCTTGCCTTCGCGCCGTTTTTCCCAGTTAAGCTTTGATTGCCAAAATGTTGTCTTGTCTTGTACGTCCGGCGGTTCTCCTGTGTGGTGAAATTCTTTGAACTCGGCCTTTCTTCCCTGGCGAACCGACTCGACTAAATCTGGATCGCTGTGGCTGACAAAATACAGAAATGGCGCTTCTTCACCGTACTCTTCCCCCATAAATAATAAAGGAATGTAAGGAGAAAGCAAGACCGTGCCGGCCGCCAATTTTAGTGCTTCAAACGACACCAAATGTGAAAGCCGTTCGCCTAACATTCGGTTGCCCACTTGGTCGTGATTTTGGCAACAAACCACGAATTGAGCCGGGTCGAAATCTCCCGCCGGACTGCCGTGGTAGCGCTGCCGAAATTCCGAATATTCTCCTGCATAAGCAAATCCTTCTTGCAAGACTTTCACTAGGGTTCTGAACTCGCGAAAATCTTGGTAATAACCTCGGTCTTCCTTGGTAATCAGGCTGTGCAAACAGTGGTGAAAATCATCGCACCATTGGGCATTGATATCATAGCCGCCTTTGCTGGGAGGATTGATAATCCGAACGTCGTTGAGGTCGCTTTCAGCAATTAAGTAAAACGATCGACCTTGCTGTTGGGAAATTTCTCCGGTTTTTTCGGCTAACTCGGCTAAAAAGTGCTTGGCGGAGAAGTCGTAAATCGCGTGAATGGCATCTAACCTCAGCGCATCAATGTGACAATCCCGAAACCAGTAGAGGGCATTTTCGATAAAGAAATTGCGAACGCCATCGCTGCAAGCATCATCAAAGTTGATGGCGTTTCCCCAAGGGGTACGATATTTATCGGTAAAGTAGGGGGCAAAATTCGAGGTATAGTTGCCTTCGGGGCCGAAGTGATTGTAGACGACATCTAGGACAACGGCAAAGCCTTTTTGGTGGCAAGCATCGACTAGGGCTTTCAAGCCGTTAATCCCGCCGTAGGAGGATTGAACGGCAAAGGGATATACGCCATCGTAACCCCAATTGCGATCGCCCGGAAACTCCGCCACGGGCATAATCTCGATCGCGTTAACTCCCAATTCTTTCAAGTCATCGAGACGGCCAATCATTGCCTCGAATGTTCCTGCTTCGGTAAACGTGCCTACGTGTACCTCGTACATAATATAGTCTGCCAGAGCAATCCCTTGCCAATCGGCATCGTTCCAAACAAATGCGCTTTGATCGACTACTTCTGAGGGGTTGTGAACGCCTTGGGGTTGACTGTAGGATGCTGGATCTGGTCGCGTTGTCTTTCCATCTAGTTGATAGGTATAAAGCGTACCGGGAGACACCCCTTGGGCTGTGACATTCCAATATCCTCTCCGTTTTTTTTGCATGGAGATGAGTTGTGGTTTTGGTGCTGTGATTTGGACGGCTACATCTTGTAGCAAGGGGGCCCATACAGTAAATTCACAGCGATTATTTCCCAGATACGTTGCGCCAATTCTCATATTTATTGATTGATTCCATGTAATATCGTATTTTTTACCCAACTTAACGATTCTATTTTTTTGATAAATTATTCGATCGTGTTTTGGATGCCAGCCGCAGGCGTTATCCTCGAAGTATGTTTCAACATCGGGATAGACGATCCCAATTTGCTTCGATTTTTCAGACCTTCCCTGGCGGCTTGACAGAAGTTTGACACTCCCCGACCTTAAGGTACGGGGATTCTTGGCTCAACGAGACCACTTAACCTAGATACCTTGCAGTGTCTAGCCCAGAGGTGGGACTCTCCCCAAGCGACTTCGGGTATGCCCTACCCTAGTTGGATTGCTCCAAGTTCTTTTTTAATTTGAAACGATATGTTGTCTCAAAAAACTGTCCGTCTAGCTCCTCTGAATCTTTTACCTACTGCGAGGTGGAGTCTAGAAAAATGCAGTAGAACCGCATAGATTCAATTTTCAAGGTTCAG
>Ga0105047_10016811_pt1 | contig 11448 bp, 13 predicted proteins | sample MAT04_FD_78384 | JGI IMG/M metagenome (GOLD analysis project Ga0105047, IMG submission 78384) | Freshwater microbial communities from Lake Fryxell liftoff mats and glacier meltwater in Antarctica - MAT-04 (megahit assembly) | ecosystem: Environmental > Aquatic > Freshwater > Ice > Liftoff... | reverse complement strand
GCGTCGCATGAGCTCGTTGTTTTGAACGCAATGACCGTCGTCCGTGATGGCCACGATGCCTGCGGCTTTGAGTGAACCGATGGGCGCGAGCTCTTCGCCGGCGATGCCTTTCGTGATGGCACCCGCCACGAACACATTGATCACGCCATCGCTTTCCGCCTTCTGCTGGACCAAGGCGACGGCCGCCGCGTTGTCGATGCTCGGCGATGTGTTCGGCATGCACACCACCGTCGTGAATCCGCCGCGCGCCGCGGCCCGCGTGCCGCTCGCAATGGTTTCCTTGGCGGACTGGCCTGGTTCACGCAGATGCGCGTGCAGATCGATGAGGCCGGGGCAAACGACTTTGCCGCTGGCATCGAAACGTTCTGCATCCGCCGCTTGCTTGCCCGCGTCGGCTCCAATGGCCACGATTTTCCCGTCGCGCAGCAACACGTCGGCGACGGCATCAAAAGAACTCGCGGGGTCGATCACACGCCCGCCGGTGAGAAGCAACGAACTCATGCGGCGGCGAGAATACGGTCGTCGCGCGGCAACGCAAGTGAACGGATGCGAACTCGTGCTTCTGCTTTGTCCGCAAGAGCAGTTGCCCCGCGCACACAGTTTGTTTAGGTTCCCGCCGCGTTTGAAAAGGTGAGTAACGCAATCATGGATCCAAAAGAAGCAATCGAATCACAGCAAGATGCAGGCACGCCGCCTGCGGATGAACCGTTCACGGGCGAGGCGGAGGAAATGTCGCCGGAGGAATTTGCCCAGATCAAGGAGAACGCCGCGAAGGCTGGTCCACTGCAGGAACAGTTGCTGCGCACGGCGGCGGATTTTGAGAATTTCAAGAAACGAGCGGCGCGCGAGAAGCAGGACGCGATCAAGTTCGCCAACGAGTCACTGCTCGAAAAGCTGTTGCCGATCCTCGACAACTTCGACATGGCGCTCACGGCGGCGAACGCACAGAACACATCGGTTGATGCGATCAAAGCCGGCGTGCAGATGATCGCGCAGCAACTCAAGAGCGCGATGACCGACGCGGGCCTGCAGGAGATCGATGCGGCCGGAAAGCCGTTTGATCCGAATTTTCACGAAGCAATTTCGCAGCAGGAGACCGCTGAAGTGCCGGAGGGCACGGTCGTGCATCAGGTGCGCAAGGGCTATCGGTTGCGCGATCGATTGCTTCGGCCGGCCAGTGTGGTGGTCGCGAAAAAACCATTCGCCTGATTCCCCCCAAGAATCCCCCGATGTCGAAACGCGATTATTACGAAGTCCTCGGCGTGCAAAAAGGCGCCAACGACGAGGAGATCAAAAAGGCTTACCGCAAGATGGCGGTGAAGTTCCATCCGGACAAAAATCCGGGTGATAAGGCGGCGGAAGATAAATTCAAGGAACTCGGCGAAGCCTACGAGATCCTCAACGATCCCCAGCAGCGCGCAGCCTACGACCAGTACGGCCATGCGGCGTTTGATCCCCGGCGGCGGGCGTCTCGTGCGGGCGGTGACTTCGGAGGATTTCACGATCCGTTCGAAGTGTTCCGCGAGGTTTTCGGGTCGCGTGGCGGCGGTGGCGGCGGTACCGGCAGCATCTTCGAAGAGTTTTTCGGCGGGCAGCAGCGCGATCCCAACGGACCTCAGCGTGGCGCGGATTTGCGTTACGACATGGAAGTTTCTTTTGAGGAAGCCGCGCGCGGAACGGAGAAGGAGATCACCGTTCAAAAGCTGGACCGCTGCGAAACTTGCGGTGGCACCGGCGCGGAAGGCGATGCGAAGTTCCGCACCTGCGCGACTTGCGGCGGACGTGGACAGGTCGTGGCGTCGCGCGGCATTTTCAGCATCGCGCAAACGTGCCCCGCATGTGAAGGCGCCGGGCGCACGATCGAGAAGCCGTGCCGCACTTGCCGCGGCTCTGGTCAGCGGGAAAAAACCACGAAGATAACGTTGCGTGTCCCGGCTGGTGTGGACACCGGCTCGCGGCTGCGCTCCGCCGGCAATGGCGAAGCTGGCAAACGCGGCGGCCCGCCCGGCGATCTCTACGTGATCATTCACGTGCAGGAGCATGAGATTTTCCATCGCGACGGCGACGACCTGATGTGCGAAGTCCCGATCAGTTTCGCCGTGGCTGCGCTCGGCGGAGAAATCGATGTGCCCACGCTTGAAGGCAAGGCGCACATCAAAATTCCAGCCGGCACGCAAAGCGGCACGGTGTTCCGGGTCCGCGGCAAAGGCATCAAGAATGTCCACGGCCAGGGAATCGGCGATCTTCACGCGCAAGTGTCCGTGGAGGTGCCGGGAAAATTGAACCCCGAGCAACGCGCGAAGTTGAAAGAGTTCGCGGATCTTTGCGACGAGTCCGTCAATCCGCGCAGCAAAAGCTTCTTCGAAAAAGCGAAGGAGCTGTTCAGCTGATTCTGTAGCGGCGGTCTATGACCGCCGTCATTCGGCACCATGCACCGCTTCTACTTGCCGCAAGTTGAGTGCACACCTCCAACACTCACGTTGGGCGGACGCGAGGCGCATCATGCGCTGCATGTCTTGCGCGTGCGCACCGGTGAGACTGTCACCGTGCTCGATGGCGCGGGCGGCGAATTCACCTGCAAGGTTTCTTCCACCTTACGCGACTCTCTGACGCTGCACGTCGAACAGCAGCGCACCATCGATCCGCTTCCCTGCGCCATCACGCTTGTGCAGGCGATTCCGAAGGGAAAGATCATCGAGTCGATCATCCAGAAGGCGACGGAACTGGGGGCCGCGCGAATCATCTCGCTCCTGTCCGAACGCGTCGTCACTCAACTCGACGGAGATTCCGCCGCGAACAAAGCCGAGAAGTGGCAGCAAGTGGCGGTGGAAGCAATCAAGCAATCTGGCAACGCATGGCTGCCGAAGGTCGAAGCGCCGGCCACACCGAAGAGCCTTCTGGCTCGCGGCGAACAAGCGGAGTTGTTCCTCATTGGTTCACTTCGCACCGACGCGCGTCATCCTCGCGAACAGATCGACGCGTTCGTTCGACAACACGGTCGCGCGCCACGAACCCTCTGCATCTGGGTCGGGCCCGAAGGTGATTTCACTCCCGCTGAACTCGACGCCGCGCAAGCAGCGGGCGCGTTGCCGATCCATCTCGGTCGCCTCGTGCTGCGCAGCGAAACCGCCGCGACTTACTGCCTTGCCGTTTTGAATTACGAGATGCAGTGGCTCGCAACAGAAGCGGGCAACAGGCGCTGAAGTGCGGGAATGTTTGTTGCCAAAGCCGACGCCCGATGTTCTTCTGCCGCAGTGAAAAGAATCGTGGGCCTCATCCTCAGAGCTTGTGGTCTGGTTGCGTTGGTTATCGGTGCCTATTTTCTCCTGAACTGGTTTGGCGCCGAAATTCTTCCGCGCTTATTGGGCCACACGCCGCGCAACAGTTTCCCCTTCCAGTTGGTTCGCGACATTGGCTTCGCTTTGACAGTTCTTGGAATCGCGTTCCGGATTCTCGCAGCTCGTCTGTTGAAAGAAAAAGACACCCCGAGACAGTGGACGATCGGGGTGACCATTTGCCTTGGCGGATTCGCAGCGTTGCACTTGTTGGCGGCAGTCTTTCACCAACTAAGCAGAGTTTCTTAGAGCCATTGCGGCGAGCGTTCTTGGCGCGTTCGACAGCGCCATGGTCGACAACCTGCACCAAAAAAATGTCTCGCGCACCAATCCTCGCAGCGTAAAAACGCTTCCACAGTTGAATTCACGCCCGGGACTTCGCAGTATCCCGCCGTTCCTCATTTACATGAAAGCAGTCGCTGTCAATCCACGCCAACGTGCCGTGGGCGTTATCGGAGATCACCCGGCGCCCAGAATTTCGTCACCCACTGAAGTTCAGTTCCGCATCCTTGAAGTGGGCATCTGCGGCACGGATCGCGAAATTTGCCGGTTTGATTACGGGAATCCGCCCAATGGGTTCGAACACCTCGTGCTGGGTCATGAAGGCCTCGGCGTCGTCACGGATGTGGGCGCCGGAGTGAAGAAGTTCAAGGTGGGCGATCTCGTGGTGCCGATGGTCCGTCGCCCTTGTCCGCACTCGCATTGCCTGCCGTGTCGCGATGATCGCTCGGACTTCTGCACCACGGGAGATTTCGTCGAACGCGGGATCAAAGAGCGTCACGGTTTCATGACAGAACACGTGGTGGATGAAGAACGTTATCTCACTTACGTCCCGCCGAATCTGCGCGATGTGGCGGTGCTCATGGAACCGCTCACGGTTGCGGAAAAAGCGTTGATCGAGCTGCAGCACATCCAGGGGCGATTGAATTGGAATTGTCCAATCACGGGGAAGCCGCAGCATCATTGCCACAAGGCGGTGATTCTCGGCGCCGGACCGATCGGCATTCTTGGCGCCATGGCGTTCAAGGTTGCCGGTTTCGACACTTACGTTTATTCGCGATCCAAAAAGCCCAATCGCAAAGCCGAGGTGGTCGAATCATTCGGCGTGCCTTACATCTCGTCGGAGGAAGTCACACCAAAGCAGCTCGCCGAGCGGCTCGGCAACATCGATGTTGTTTACGAAGGTGTGGGCGGGGCGAAGATCGCGTTTGAAGTGATCCAGGTGCTCGGCATGAATGGGGTGTTCATCTTCACCGGCATTCCAGGTTTTCCGCTGCCGCCCCTGAACGTCGACGCGGAATTCATCATGCGGAACATGGTGCTGAAAAATCAGGTCGCCCTCGGCACGGTAAACGCCGGGCCGGATGCGTTCGCGGCGGCCATCCGCGACCTGGCGGTTTTCGTGGAGCGCTGGCCCGATGCAATCCGTTCCGTGATCACCGGACGCCACAAAATGGAGAACGCGAAGGATCTGCTCATCGGCAAACCTGAAGGCATCAAGAACGTTTTGGCGTTCGACTGAGAAAGCCGCCGCCTACAGCAGATTGAACCAGTGCGGCCACCATGAGTGCGCGCGCAAGTTCGCCGCCAATAACCCTCCCAAGGGGATAAACATCCACAGCATCCCACGCCGGGCTTCCAGGCGAAGTCCTTTGACTTTGACCTCGATCACAGCCTCGGTGCGAAAGAGAGAGAACCTGGGCCACAGACGCGGCACACGCCGGCAATACACCTCGTAGGGCGCGCCGAGAACCGAGCGCAGGTCTCGTTCCTCCGCCGGGATCGTGCTGGCCAGATAAAACACCATTGCCACGCCGACGACAGTTCCGAAGACAACACTGTGCAAAAAGAATCCCATCGATATCGAGAGCAGGAGAGAACCGAGGTAGAGCGGATTGCGGCAAATCGAATACGGTCCATCGGACATCAGCACCGTCCGCTTGCGGCCCCCAATGTAGATCGTGGGCCAAAACCGAAACACGGCGCCTGCCACGAAAGCAAACCAGCCGGGTGCATCGAGAAGGAAAGCCGCCCATGAGCCCTCGACGACCAACGGTTCTGAGAACAGCACGACGGCGAAAGCCGGAAACAACAGCAACGCGCCCACCAGACCCCTCCAACGAAATCCCCATACCTTGAGCGATGGCATGGCGGTCGCAGGGCGCGGAACAGTAGACGTTGCTTGCATGACACAATAAGCTGCTCTTTTCCCCATGCTGCTCAACTTAAAAAATGTTCACAATTGGGTGACCGCACGGGGCTTCCAGCCCCACTCGCACTTAATTTTTTCGCTTCACTGCCGATAGACTCAGGGACGTGATATGCACATGCAGCCGATTTTAAAGATCGAGAATTTGCGGGTTGAGTATCGCTCCAAGGAAGTCGGACAAGACACCAAGGTAGCTCTGAAGGATCTGAACCTTTCCGTTTTCCCGGGCGAGACGTTCGGTTTTCTGGGGCCCAATGGCGCCGGCAAGACCACCACCATGAACGTCCTGCTCGGCTTCGTGAATGCCACGAGTGGCGACGCCTATCTATTTGGGCAGAACGTGCGCGAACCGATCGCACGGCAGCGCATCGGTTACCTGCCTGAGCTGACTTACTACTACAAATTTCTGACCGCCGAAGAGCTGCTGCGCTTCTACGCGCGCATCTTCAACATTCCAAAGAACGAGCGAGAGAAACGCATCGACACGGTGTTGAAACTCGTGGAACTCGACCACGCTCGCACCCGGCAGATCAAAACCTACTCCAAGGGAATGCAGCAGCGTGTGGGCCTTGCGCAGGCGCTCATCAATGATCCCGACCTGTTGATTTTCGACGAGCCGACGAGCGGTCTCGATCCCATCGGCCGCATGAAAGTGCGCGAGATCATCCAGCGGCTGAAGAACGAGGGCAAAACGGTTTTCTTCTCCTCGCACGAACTGGGTGAGGTCGAGACCATCTGCGATCGCGTCGGTATTTTGTATCAGGGCGAACTCAAGCGCGAAGGCAGGGTCACCGACATCGTGAGCGAGTTCAATTGCGACCTCGAACAGGCGTTTCTCCGCATCATCGGTTACACGCCGGGCGGAGCCACTGCGTCCACACCACTGCTTCATTCTCAAGCCGCATGAATGTGATCTGGGCCATCGCAAGCGTCGTCCTCAAGGAAATGATCCGCCGGAAGGATTTTTACGTGCTCTTCGTCATCACTGCGCTGATCACGCTGGTGATGGGATCAGTGAACATTTTCAACGACAAAAGCATCGCCGGGTACCTGAAGGAACTCTGCCTTCTGCTGATCTGGATCTGCTCGCTGGTGATTGCGATCTCCACGACCGCCCGCCAACTGTATGCGGAGAAAGAAAACCGCACCATTTTTCCGTTGCTGGCCAAGCCCGTTTCGCGCGCGCAATTATTGCTCGGAAAATTTCTCGGCTGCTGGATCGCGTCGGGTTTGGCGTTGCTGCTCTTCTACGTGTTTCTCGCCGTGATTGCAGGATCGCGTGAGCACCATTGGCCGATTGGTTCGTACTTCACCGCGTTCGTGCTGCACTGGGGCGCGCTGGCCGTCGTGGTGGCGCTCGCGCTGCTCGGCTCCATCATTTTCGCCGCACCCTCATCTAACATGACGATCTGCTTCATCGTCGCCATGGGAATCATTTGGATCGAGCCGCACCTGAACACCGTTGCCGTGGCAACCAAGGGCGTGCTCGGATCGCTGATGTATGCCATCTACTTCATCGTGCCACGAGTGGATTGGGCGTTCAGTATTCGTGAATTGCTCGTGTTCGATAATCCGCTGCCCGGCTTCGCGGTTTCCGGCGGCGCCCTGCTCTTCTACGCCGGCTACACTGCGCTGGTCCTGACCGCGGCGTGGCTGCTCTTCCGCCGGCGCGCCTTGCACACCTGAGCCATGCGGCCCCAACTCACATTGGTTTTGCTGCTCGTGGCGTGTTTCACCGTCGCCACTTCCGTCGATCCGAAACTGCACGTCGCCGCCGGCTCCGACGACAGCAGCGCTCTCACGCGCTTCATGGGCCAGGGACGGAAGCTGTTCGCCAATCACTTTTTCATTCGCTCAGACGTTTATTTTCACAGCGGCTATTACCCCAGCATGTTCGATCAGGTTGCGAAGGCTGAAAACCACCTCGCTGAAAGTGCTGCCGCACAAAAAGGTCACGAGCCAGCCGCCGCGGAGGAAGACGATCACGATCACAAACACGGCTCGAACTGCAACCATGACGAGAAAGAACACGACTTCCTGGGCAAGCCGAAGGATTTCATGGACGCTTTCTCGCGGCACTTCATCGTTTCCCAATACACGCACCTGCCAGAGAAAGGCACCAATGCCGCGCGAGAAATCCTGCCGTGGTTGAAGCTCGCGGCGCAGTTCGATCCGAACAAAATCGAGAGCTACACCGTCGGCGCGTTCTGGTTGCGCGACCTCGGGCGGAAAGCAGAAGCCGAAGCGTTTCTTCGTGAAGGCTTGCGCAAGAATCCGCACAGCTACGAACTGATGCTTGAATTGGGCCGCTGCTACTTCGACCGCAACGATTTCGAACACGCCCGGAACATCTGGCGGCTCGCCATGCAACGCTGGCGCGAGCAGGAAAATGCCAAACCGTTCGATAAGCAAAACCGTTTCGTCGTCGAACAAATCCTGAACTCCCTCGCTCGCGTTGAAGCGCGCCTCGGCAATCGCGAGCAGGCGGTCGAGTGGCTGAAGGTCGTCCGAAAAGTTTCCCCTTACCCCGAGGAGATTGATAAGCGCATCGAAGAAGTGCGCGCCGGACAGCTTCTGGATTCGCACTGATCCGCCAGGCAGTTGGTCTCGATCAGGACTCAACTGGAGTTTGCCTTGGTCCTTTTCTGGAAATACTCTCGCGGCATGACCCAACGGATTCTCGTCTTGTTCCTGCTCGTGCCTTACACGTTCCGCATGGCAGCGGCGGAGTTACGCATCGGCATCATCGGCCTCGACACCTCGCACGTGACGGCGTTCACAGCGCTGATCAACGACGAAAAAAATAAAGAGCACGTGCCCGGTGGGAAAGTCGTCGCGGCGTTCAAGGGCGGCAGCGCGGACATCGAGTCGAGCGCATCGCGCGTGGAGGATTACGCGCAACAGTTGCAGGAAAAATACGGCGTCAAAATGGCGCCGACGATCGAGGAACTTTGCTCGCAGGTCGACGTCGTGCTGCTGGAGAGCGTCGATGGCCGGCCGCATCTCGAACAAGCGCGGCCCGTGATCAAGGCCCGCAAGCCGATGTTCATCGACAAGCCGGTCGCCGGGTCGTTGCGTGATGCCATTGAGATTTTTCGCCTCGCGAAGGAAGCGAACGTGCCGGTGTTCAGCTCTTCGTCGTATCGCTATTACGATAGCCTCGTGGAATTGAAGAAGACCGACGTGGGTGAAATTCGCAGCGTGATTTCATACGGCCCGTGCTCGCTCGAACCGCATCATCCCGACCTGTTCTGGTACGGCGTGCATCCCACGGAGTCGCTTTACACGCTCATGGGCACAGGCTGCGAAACCGTTTCCCGCACCAGCACGCCGGATACCGATGTCGTGGTCGGAACCTGGAGCGGCGGCCGCGTGGGAACACTTTATGGGATTCGCGGCAAAGCAACGCCGCACAAGGCGATCGTCTTCGGTTCGAAAGCCGTTGCGGAGCAGAAAGGCAGCGGCAACTACACGCCGCTCGTTCGCGAGATCATGAAGTTTTTCCAGACCGGCATCGCACCAGTGCCGGCCGAGGAAACGATCGAACTCTTCGCCTTCATGGAAGCTGCGGACGAGAGCAAGCGCCAGGGCGGCAAGCCGGTAATGATTTCAGAGGTGATGGAGAAAGCGCGGCAACGCTAATCCCGCATTCTAATAGATCACTTTGCCGACGATCCGATCCGCCGGGATGACGCCCAGCACGGATGTGGCGCGATTGTCACCGATGACGAAGTAGCAATTCTCGCGCACCGTCACCGTGTCGAACTGCCAGGGAACTGTGCTCTCGGTGTAGTACTCGGGATGAGGCTTGCCGTTGATGACGAGTTTGCCGTCTTTGAATCCAACCGCTTCGCCGGGCAGACCGACCACGCGCTTGATGTACACTTCACCTGCCCGCACGCGGAGCGTCACCACGTCGCCGCGCTGTGGCTTCTCCGACCAGTAAGCGAGCTTGTTCACGTAGTGGCGGGTGCCTTCTTCGAAATTTGGGTGCATGCTGGTGCCCAGCCCCTGTACCGGCCAAAGCACTGAGGATCCCACGAGATAGCAAACCAACACCAGACCGAGCAGCGCGGCGTAGGTTTTTGTTCGGGGCGTTGGCCTGAGCCATGCGAGATTGAGCACCTTCGAGCAGTCCACAACTTCACAGCGGCGTGACAGCGAGAGCACTTAAGGGCTTTGCGCACTCGCCGCCCGGTCTTGGGCAGCCGCGGCGGGGGTTGCACACGAAGCCCACTATCGCGTCACCAATCAGGACACCATCGAGGGTCCTTCTTTCATCAGGCGCCCCTTCGTGCGACGCTCCGCTCATGCCAAAAGCGATCATCGAGGAACTGGCTTTCCACACCGACGCGCGCGGGCTCGTCATTGAACCGCTCGGTGCAGAACAACTGCCCGCGCAACGCAACGTTCACGTGGTGCTCACCGAATCCGGTGCGGTGCGGGGCAATCACTTTCACGAACACGGAACAGAAATCTCGGTCATACTCGGACCGGCGCTTGTACGCCTTCGCGAGGACGATTGCTTGCGCGACGTGACGATTGAGGAAGGGCGCGCCGCACGCTTCACATTTCCTCCGCGCGTGAGTCATGCGATGAAAAACATCGGCACGAAGCCCATGCTCATCATGGCATTCAACACCGAGGTGTTTGACCGCGTGGCCCCGGACGTAATCGCGGATGTGCTGATCGAGTAGATTGCTGCTCCTCAGCACCGGGATTTTAACGCAGTCCGTTTTGCTGCTACACCGGCGGCTGAGAACGTTAATTGACACGGGTCACGTCAACTGCAAAACATCCGCACCTATGAACGCACGAATACTTACAATCCTCACTGCAACACTGGTGAGCATGGCTGGGATCATGCACGCCGGCGAAACCATTCCCTCCGCCTCCTTTAGCGGCGCCTGGGCCGGATATGACACGAGCAAAAACGCCGGGGCGACGGGGGGCTCCATCGACCTTTCGATTTCCGGGGCTGAGAGCACGCGCTTCGCGAACGTCAGCGGCGTTATTCAGGTGCCGAACCTGGGGCGGCAGATAGCACCCGCTGCCGCGTTACCGATCTTCCGTGAATTCAGCGGGCGTGTGAACCTCCGCACTGGCGCCATCTCCGCCAGGTGCGAAAAGGGAATCATCCGCGGTCACGTCGATCGTAACGGCCACGGCGTGGTGGGCCGCTTGCGCGTGAACAGCGGACGCTACATCATTCGCGGCGCTTACTTCGCGGATGACACGAATACCAAGGGCACACTCGACTGATCATTTCTGGCTCAAGGCCGTCAAGAAGGCGCGTCGCGGGAAGCTGCGACGCGCTTTTTGTTTCCTTCACCAAGGGCCCGCGGGTGTCACGCTAACGTGGATGTGGCGACGGTCTGCACCAGGGGCGCATTGTCGAGGCCGTCGCGAACCGCACAGACCAGCGCCTGCGCTTCGTACGGCTTCCAAAGCATCACTGCTTCGTTCCGGGCTTCGGCGCGCTGGAGCGATTCGGGAGGCGAGCCGGTGGAATAGACAACCTTCAGCGCGGCATTCTTCTCGCGCAATTCCTCGGCCAGCTTGCACCCGCTCATGCCGTCTGGAAGCACGATGTCCGTGAGCAGCAACTGAATCTGGTGGCCATGCTCCTGCCAGATGCTGAGCGCCTCTTGCGCTGATCCAGCGTCGTGAACAACGTAGCCATACTCCTGCAACACCGTGCGCGCGAACTTGCGCACCGCGTCATCGTCCTCGACCACGAGGATCGTTTCCGTGCCGCCGGTCACGGGCAGTCGAATCACACGGTTCGATTCAGAGATTCGTTGCTCGGTGCCCGGCAGGTAGACACGGAAGGTGGTGCCCTTGCCTTCCTGCGTGCTCACCTCGACCCAGCCTTTGTGTTGCTTGACGATGCCATGAACCGTC
>Ga0105047_10016810_pt1 | contig 11450 bp, 5 predicted proteins | sample MAT04_FD_78384 | JGI IMG/M metagenome (GOLD analysis project Ga0105047, IMG submission 78384) | Freshwater microbial communities from Lake Fryxell liftoff mats and glacier meltwater in Antarctica - MAT-04 (megahit assembly) | ecosystem: Environmental > Aquatic > Freshwater > Ice > Liftoff... | reverse complement strand
CGACCTTGCCCCGACTCCCAATGTTTTCGCCGGCGGTTCCTGGACGTATCGACTCGATCCGCATGCCGCGGAGGACCTGCCCTACATCAGCGAGTTCATGGCGTCCAATACCCGCACCTTGAGGGACGAAACCGGCCAGTACGCCGACTGGATCGAGATCTACAATCCCTCCGAAACCACGCTGGACCTCGACGGCTGGTATCTCACCGACAGTCTGAACAACCCGACCAAGTGGCGCTTTCCGTCGACCCCGGTTCCCAGCGGCGGATTCCTCGTCGTGCTTGCCTCCGGTCAGGATCGCCGCATCTCGGGAGTTGCGCTGCACACCAGCTTTCAACTGGCCGCCAGTGGCGAATACCTCGCCTTGGTCCGGCCCGACGGAATCACCATCGCCAGTGAGTGGGCCCCCGCCTATCCCCAGCAGATCCCGGATGTCTCGTTCGGTGTCGCCCAGGTCGCCGTGGGCGACGTTTTGGAGGCCAGCGCCCAGGACGTCTACTTCACCCGGGCCACACCCGGCGCGGCCAACCTCGGCGGCAACGCGATTCCAGGCCCCCGCATCGAGGACGTGCGACACACTCCAAACGTCCCGCTCGATCACGAAAACCTGACCGTCACCGCCCGCGTCGCGGCGTCGTTCCATCCGGTCGCCAACGTCACGCTTCGGTACCGCATTCTGTTCGGCGCGGAAGCCTCCACTCCCATGCGGGACGATGGCACCCAAGGCGACGGTGCGGCCAGCGACGGGGTTTTCGGAGCCACCATACCCGCCAACCTTTCCACCAACGGCCAGATGATCCGGTATGCCATCGCCGCCACCGACGTAAACGCCAACGCCTCCCGCTGGCCCCTCTTCACCCAGCCCACCGGCACCGACGAATACCTCGGCACCATCGTCCAACCCACCCAGCTCTCGAGCAAACTCCCCGTCTTTCATCTCTTCGTAGCCCCGGGACAAATGGCGGGGATCGATTCGGAAAGCGGCGGACGGGTCTCGTTCTTCTACGACGGAGAGTTCTACGACAATCTCTACATGGAGTTGCGGGGGAATACATCGGCCGGTCTCAACAAGAAATCCCATCGCCTCGAGTTCAACCGCGGCCGGGAATTGCGGCATGCCGGTCCCGGTGGAAGAACCCGCCGATCCTCGCTCCTCGCCGAGCACCTGGACCCCGCCTACCTGCGCCAGCACCTCTGCTTCTGGTTCCTCAACCAAATCGGCGTTCCGGCCCCGTTCCATTACCCGGTGCGTGTCGAAATGAACGGGCAATTCTACCAACTGGCCTTTCACAACGACGTCATCGGCCAGGAACAGATCGAGCGCATGGGCTACGATCCCCGCGGCGCCCTCTACAAGGCCGTGGGTAATCTGACCCCCGACTTCGCCAGCACCGGCGTCTTTCAGAAACTCGAGCCCGAAGGGGATCCTTCGCGCACCGACTACCTGCAACTCGCCAACGGCATCAATGAACGTTCTTCCCTCGTGGTCCGGCGCAACACGGTCTTCGACCTGCTCGATGTCCCTCAAGTCATCAACCATCTCGCCGGCACCCGGTGGTGTTCCGAGAACGACGACGTCTGGGCCAACATGAGCTTCTACCGGGATACCTTCGGCGACGGCCTCTGGCGCAACATCCCCTTCGATATGAACGCGTCCTGGGGCCAGCTCTACGGCGGCAGCAACCCGCTCGAAGCCACCGTGGATTCCTCGAAGAGTCATCCTCTCTACGGCGGCTCCGGTACGGAGGGCCGTTTCAACCGGCTCTACGATGTCATCATCCAGCTGCCCGAAACCCGCCAGATGCTGTTGCGTCGCCAACGCTCCATACTCGACCAGAGGGTCCAGCCGCCCGAGACCCCGGCCAAGGACCGCATTCTCGAAAACTACATCCGGCAGATGACCAATCTCATCTCCGCCGAAGCCAACCTCGACCGCGCCAAATGGGGCTTCTCCCCGTGGGCCCCAGGCAAGACCTTCAGCGCCGGGGTCGGCGATCTTCTGAACCAATTCATCGGACCACGACGTCGTCACTGGTACGTCACCCATTCCATCACCAATACAGCCCGGCCCATCGGCATCACGTCCGCCAGCAATGCCGGCATCCCCCTCCCGCAACCGCCTCAAGCCTTCCTCACCATCAACGGCGTCGAGTTCAATCCCGCCTCCGGGAATCAACTTCAGGAGTTCGTCGCGCTCAGCAACAGCACCCCGTTCGCCCTCGATATCTCTGGCTGGAAACTGGACGGCGGCATTCAGTTCACCTTCCGCCCCGGCACCGTCGTCCCGTCCAACTCCGTCCTCTACGTCTCACCCGACGTCCGCCAGTTCCGCGCCCGTACCGTCGGCCCACGCGGCGGCCAGGGCCTGTTCGTCGTGGGCCCATCCTCCGGCCAGCTCTCCGCCCGCGGTGAATCGCTCGCCCTTCAGAATCAGTTCGGCCAAACCGTGGCAACCCACAGCTACCCCGGAGCCCCCAGCCCGGCTCAACAGTTCCTGCGGATCACGGAAATCATGTTCCATCCCGCACCGCTCGCCGGAAACCCCACGCCACCCGACGAATTCGAGTTCGTCGAACTCAAGAATATCTCAGCTTCTACCACCCTCGATCTAGCCGCCGTCCGAATGACCGGCGGCGTCGAGTTCTCGTTCACCAGCAGCGCCTTCTCCCAACTCGCCCCGGGCGCCCGAGTTCTCGTCGTCCGAAACCTCGTCGCTTTCCAATCCCGCTACGGCACCACCCTCCCTGTCGCCGGGACGTACACCGGCCAACTCGATAACGGCGGCGAGCGCCTTCAGCTTCTCGACGCCCGGAACGAGGAGATTCTCGACTTCTCCTACGCCGATGACTGGCACGTGCTCACCGACGGTCTCGGGTTCTCGTTGGTGGTCGTCAATGAATCCGTCGAGCCCGATGCCTGGAGCCGGGCGACCCAATGGCGGTTGAGCGGCCTCCCGAATGGCACACCCGGCCACGCCAACGAACCCCTTCTCCCTCCCATTCCGCCCATTCTCATCAATGAAGCCCTCACCCACGGCGGGGCCTTCTCCCCCGCCGACGCCGTCGAACTGCACAATCCCACCGCGGCGCCCGTGGATCTGGGCGGCTGGTGGTTGTCCGATGACTTGAAGACACCGGCCAAGTTTCGGTTCCTCGATGGGACCATCGTCCCGCCGAACGGCTACCGGGTGATTAAAGAATCCCAGTTCGGCGCAGGCCCCACCGGCTTCGCCCTCGGTTCCGATGGCGACGAGGTGTGGCTCTTCAGCGCGGACCGGGAAGGCCAACTGACCGGATACCTGCACGGGCACCGTTTTGGCGCGGCCGACGAGGGCGTCAGCTTTGGCCGTCTCGTGACCCGCGACGGCCGCGAGCATTTCGTCGCACAGCAGTCCACGACCCTCGGCTTCGAAAACTCCGGTCCTCGTGTGGGCCCGGTGGTCATCGGCGAAGTCATGTATCATCCGCTCGACGACACCATGGACGACGGCGGCGGCGAGGCCGAATACATCGAATTGGTCAACCTGACGGCCAACCCGATTCGACTCTCCGACGACGCCACTCCGAGCAACCCATGGCGGATTCGCGGCGGCGTTGATTATGATTTTCCGACCGGTGTGACCCTGGCAGGACACGAGTCGGTGCTGCTGGTGAGCTTCTCCCCGACGAACACCGTAACCGCCTCAGCGTTCCGCGCCCGCTACGACCTGGGCCAAGACATCCGCCTCTTCGGCCCGTACTCGGGGCGCCTGGACAACTCCGGGCAAAACATCGAGTTGAAGAAGCCCGGGCACGGCCTCAGCACCGAACCGCCCTGGGTTCTTGTGGACGATGTCAACTACCACGACGTGGCTCCCTGGCCGGAAGGCGCCGACGGCTTAGGGCTGTCCCTCCAACGCTCGCCGCTCTCGGCCTTCGGGAATGATCCGGACCATTGGGTCGGGGCAGCACCCACTCCGGCACGCGAAACAAACCAGGACCCAAAGTCCCCCTTCATCGTGATTCACCCCGTGAGCCAGAGCGTGCTCTCCGGCGGCCCGCTCACCCTCAGCCTCGCTGTCACCAACACCGCGACGCTGCCCCTTACGATTCAACTTCGCCGTAACCACGTCACCCTGCCCCCGAGCCCGTCGACTTCCTTCACCATCCAGGCTCACACCTTCTTCCTGACCCTCACCGGCACCGACGCCGCACCACCCTGGTCCCAGTACTCGTTCGTTGTCTCCAATCCGGCCAACCCCACCGGCGTCTTCTCAGCAACCGCATTCATCTCCTACCTCGCGGATGCCGACGCCGACGGACTTCCTGACACCTGGGAAACCAGCCATTTTGGCGCCCTCGACGTCAGTCCGGTCGCCGATCCGGATGGGGACGGACTCGACAACCGAGAGGAATCCATCGTGGGCACGGATCCGCGGGTAGCCTCAAGCCGGCTGAATCTCGAGGCCTTTCTCACGCCGGAAGGTGTCGTCCTCCAATTCCACGCCGTTTCCGGCCTCACCTACACCGCGGAATACGCCGACGACCTCGGCTTTCCTGTTTGGCGGAAGCTCTCCGACATCGTGGCCGAAAGCTCGGGCCGCGAAGTCCGCATCACCGACCTGAACATGGTCAAACATCGCATCTACCGGCTCGTCACCCCCCGCCAGCGGTAACAGCAACCTATTCCTCGGAAACGGGGCTGAACTTGAACTTCTGCCCGCCGACACTCGCCTCGGCCATGAGCCCCCGGTTGGCCAGGGTGAACACCATCACGCCCGCCACGTACTTGGCGTTCTTCGAGACCCCCTCGGCAGCCGCCACCGCCCCCACCTGGGCGGTCATCTCGAATCGGCTTTCCTTGAACTGAGCCAAGGCTTCGGCGTTTTCGAACAGGATCAACTCCGCGAATTCCTGGCCCCCAATCTGCGCACCGACCGTGATCTGGGACATCTTCACGCTGCCCACGAGTTTGGCTTTCTCAAACACCAAACCGCTTCCGTGCGCGCCCCCGAACACCAAACCGCCCTTCCCGGCCTTCGGAAACACCGCGTGCCCGGCGGCGGCATCGATCAGGGACCCAATCCCCGAATCGGCTTTCTTGAAACGTTCCACCGCGGCTACAACCTCGGGCTTGAGCTTCGTCACCTCCTTGTCGGCCGCCACTGCGGACGGCCCGCTGAGCCAGGAAACCAGTGCGATCCCAAGAATCGAATGAACGATTGATAAGCGCTTCATAAACCGCAACCGAACACGCGGACCGCCACCCCGTCAAACCCCGAACCATCCACCCACCCCGACGGTCCCCGTCTGCAGCGCCAGTCTGCGATTGCCTCCACCCCGGCCCTTCACCTCCCTCCCATGCCGCTCCGCCATGAACCTTCCCTCAGAACGCCCGGAATCGGTCGGGACAGGCCGTTTCGGCACCACCCACTGGAGCGTCTTCCTTAAGGCGGGAGACTCTCAATCCCCGGACGCCCACGCCTGTCTCACCCACCTCTGCCAGACCTACTGGTACCCACTCTACGGATGTGTTCGACGTCATGGCTACTCCCCGGCCGATGCGCAGGACCTGACTCAGGCCGTTTTCGCCAAACTGCTCGAAAAAGGTCAGATCTCACTCGCGGATCCAGCGCGCGGCCGTTTACGAACCTTCCTCCTCCGATCCCTGGAGAATTTCCTCCGCACCCAACATCGCGATCGCAACACCCAGAAGCGCGGCGGCGGTCAGGAAATCATCTCCTGGGACGCCCAGACCGCCGAGGCACGGTACGCCGACGAACCCATCGAATCGAACTCCCCCGATGCCCTCTTTGATCGCCACTGGGCCAACACCCTGATCGAACAGGTGCTCCGCCAGCTTCGCGACGAATTCGCCGCCTCGGGCAGGGTCGAACTCTTCGATGCTCTGGAACCTCACCTCTGGGGGGACGACACCGCCACCCCCTACGGCAAGATCGCGCCTCCCCTCGAAATGACCGTCGTCGCCGTGCGTGTCACCCTCCACCGGCTCCGCCACCGCTTCCACGAATTGTTCCGGGCCGCCATCACGAACACGGTCGAAGACCCCTCGGATGCCGAAGACGAACTCCGGCACCTCCGCCGAATCCTCGCCGCCTGACCCCTCACCCGCCGGGACACCGAACTCCAGGGATTTCATCGTCCAGCCGGTAACATTCCGCCTGAAACCGGGTAGAACCTTCGAAGAACGTTGGAACCTTCTCCACCCGATCACTCCTGCACTCGCAGTTGTTGCCGCTGTGGAGTGCCCCTGCGCCGTCACGCCTTCGGCAGCGTCTGCGGCCGTTGCATGATCGAATCCGCCTCGTCCTTCAGCACCCCATCCCCAATCCCCGCCGCCCCAGCCCGCCCTCATCGAAATCTCCGAAGTCGCGTTTGGTGACTATTTCCTTGAGCGGGAAATCGCCCACGACGGCATGGGGGTCGTCTACCGCGACCGCCAGGTCACCCTCAACCGGACGGTCGCCATCAAACTCCTCCTGCTCGGCCGCCACGCCAGCCACGCAAGCAGCCGGCGCTTCCACCGCGAAGCCCACTCCGCCGCCGCCCTCCGCCATCCCCATGTCGTCGCCGTCCACGAAGTCGGCGAACACGGAGGCCAGCACTTCATCGCCTTGGAGTTCGTCGATGGGAAAAGCCTCGCCGAATGGGTGCGCGCCGGCCCGTTGACACCGCGCCTCGCCGCCGAATACACCCGCACCATCGCCAACGCGGTCCACTTCGCCCATTCCCACGGCGTCCTCCATCGGGACTTCAAACCCTCCAACATCCTTGTCGATCCCTTCGGTCAGCTTCGCCTCACCGACTTCAGGCTCGCCAAACGACTGGATGGCAGTTCGGACCTCACCGAAACCGGCCGCCTTCTCGGCACTCCCAACTATCTCACCCCGGAAGCCGCCTCCGGCTGGAACGACAAGGTTGGCCCAGCCGGCGACATCTACGCCATCGGCGCCATCTTCTACGAACTCCTGACCGGCCGCCCCCCGTTCCTCGCCGAGTCCATCCAGGAAACCCTGCTTCGTATCCGTGACACCGATCCCGTGTTACCCCGAACTCTGAACCGGCTCATCCCCATCGATGCGGAAACGATCTGCCTGAAGTGCCTTTCTCGAAATCCCGATCAGCATTACCCCACCGCCGCCGTCTCGGCAGCTTCCGTCGAGGAATGCCCCAACTCGTTCAAATCGGCTTCCACGACGCCTTCGTCCTCGGCGTCTCCTTCAGCCCCGACGGCTCCCGCGTCTTGTCCCACGCCGAAGACCGTACAGCACGCATCTGGTCAACCGGGTTCCTTTCCGAATCCGCCCGCGATGGCCTCAACTTACCCATCCTCGTTCACCAACAGTCCGTCCTCTTTTCCCGATTCACCTCCGACGGCCGGCAGGTCGCCGCTCTCACTGAGGATTCACGCCTTCACTTCTGGGACGCCAGCCTTGGCTCGGAGGTCATTGATCCTATCCCCCTCAAATCTCCCGGAGGCATTTTCGATTTCCATCCCACCGGCCCGGGCATCGTCGCCATCCTCACCAAGGGCGTTCGCGTCGCCCCCGAACCCGCCTTGCTCACCCACGGCCTGCTCATCGCTGATGCCGCTCAAACCGCATCCGTGCGATACAATGCCGGTGGAAGCTTCCTTGCCCTCGCCACCACCGACGGACGAATCCTGTTCTGGGACACCGCATCGGGTCGCATGCGTGACACCGTCATCCGCGCCAATGGCCTCGCCAGTGCGATCATCCTCAGCGCCGACTCCAGCCGCATCGCCGCCATCCTGCCCGGGAACCATGTCCGCGTCTGGAATCTCGCCACGGGCGAGCCCATCACCCCGCTTCTGGGCCATGCCAGCTCCATCTACTCAGCCCACCTGAATTCCAATGGCACGCGCCTCATCACCGCCGAATGGGGTTCCGCCGCCCACCTCTGGGACGTCAACACCGGCACGCATATTAACTCTGGCCTCGCTCCTGGTTCCCGCCCAGGCCCGGTGGGTCACCGAGGTAATCACCCTCCAACCCGGCTGGAATGCCGTCTGGCTCCAGGTCGATCCCACCAATCGCGCTCCAGCCAGCGTCTTCGCGAATCTCCCACTCGCCAGCGCCTGGACTTGGTCCGAACGCCTCTCCGCAACGGACTTCATCCAGAATCCCGAGCGAACTGGCTGGAACCGTTCTCAGTGGCTTGCCCACTTTGCATCCGATTCCCCCGAGGCCCGCCTCGCCAATCTCTTCGCCGTCCTCCCTCAACGCGCCTACCTGCTCAAAATCGACGGCATCCAGCCCGTTCCCTGGAGAATTCAACCATCCCGCTGAGCTCTGTCGTGCTCGGTACCAATGCCTGGGGTGCCTCAGGCATCTTCCGGGAAATCTACTTCGATCAGGGCAGCCCCAACCTCGCCAATCCCTACGTGCCCGACCAGCCCGATGTCATTGCATCCTCCGGCATCGGGCTTGAGGTGGCACCGGGAGGACCCGGGAATTACGGGAGCCGCATCCGCGTTTTCCTACTTCCCCCCGAGACCGGCACCTACACGCTTGCCATCGCCAGCGCGGGCGAGGGCCAACTCTGGATAAGCCCCGATGACAACCCCTCCCGACTCGCGCTCGCACCTACTACGATCTCCTCCGCCATCCCAACTTCGACTGGATCCCGCGCACCGAGGAAGCTCTCGTTGCCGGCGTCCCCATCCAAGTCAGCTACCAGGACGAACGCCGCTTCGTCCGTGCCGCCGCCGCCCGCGCCCGCGCAGGCTCCGAAATCGTCAACCGCACCTATCGCCTCCAGCATGTCGACAATCCGTTCGCCCGACTCCTCGGCTACCAGGACTCCGATCCCGCCCGCAGTTGGGGTGTCTCAGACTGGGCTCACCGCGCCGCCACCGGCGCTTACTTCGACTGGGTCACCGGCAATGCCATCCTGCCTCCCATCGACTCCGACCCCTCCCACACCGGGATTCAGAGGATCGACCGAACCACCGTCGTCGAACTCGCCCAACTCATCGCCGAATCCCAATCCATCGTCAGCACCATCATCGGTGCCGACGCCGGATTCAACCCGCTCGGCCTCGCCAATGGCGTCGTTCCCTTCGATATCGATCCCACCCAGGTCCTGACTTCGTTCAACCGGAACACCCACTTCGACCAACTCTATGCCCGCGCCGTCCAAGCCCTGAAGAACGCGGAAACCACCTTCAACCGCGCCACCCTCCTGAGCAGCGAACTCCGGAAGCAGCAAAATTCCGTTTCCGACTTCTCGGTCGCCGTCAGCAACTAGGAACTCGATTACCGCAACCAACTCATCGGCATCTTCGGGTACCCGTATGCCGGCGATCTCGGCCCCGGCGGCACCTACCCCGATGACTACGTCGGCCCCGATCTCGCCCGCTGGATGTACATCGACACCCTCGAAGTCACCCCCGAAAACAATCCCCGAAGCCCCAGGTTCACCGGCCTCTCCACCTCCGTCACCCAACTCGCCGCCACCTGGAACCTCGCCCTCTCCCAGAACTCCCAAAACGTTCTCGATCCCAATCGACCCACCGAAACAGTCGATATCGAGTTCCCCATCTCCGACGGCGAATACGGCTTCGTCGCCCCGGAATCCTGGGGTTCCCGACGTGCCGAAGGTTCCCTCCAAACCGCCCTCCGTGACCTGGTCAATGCCAAGGCCCAGCTCGTCGGCGCCTCCACCGCCTACGCCAATCACGTCACGGCAATCGAAGGGCAGGTCGACTTGATGGCCCAACGGTTCCAACTCAGCGCGGATCAGATCAAGATCCAGCGCGACGGCGACAGCGCTTTGACCGGACTCGAGGCCGTCATCGGGATCGCCAAGGGCGTCATCACCGCGAACAAATCCATCGCCGACGCCGTCAAGGCCACCGAGGACGGACTCTTCGAGGCCATTCCCAAAATGCTCGGCCTCTCCAATGACGTCTTCGCTCCCCTCCGCGGCCTAGCGGCACTCGCGGGATTCTTCGCGGGCCGCGTCGGCATCGTCCTCGCCGCCTTCGCCGAGGAACTCGCCACCGCCACCGAGCTCTCCAAGAACGGCGTCGAACGGCGCCTCCAGATTTCCCTCGAAGCCAGGGAGAACGACTTCCAGCTCACCGAACAGGTCAAGGAACTGGAGGGACTTGTCCGCGCGGAGGCCTCCCTGCGCGTCGAGGTCTTTCAAGCGCGCCAGGCGATCATTCAGGCCGCCCGCAATTTCGAGTCTGCCCTCGCCCAGGGCCAGCGCCTGCTCGCCCAGCGCACCGTCTTCCGCCAGCAAACCGCCGGCAGCATCGCTGCCGATCGCTACCGTGACTCCGCGCTCCGCGTCTTTCGCAACGACTCACTCCAGAAGTACGACGCCCAGTTCGAACTCGCCGCACGCTATGTCCAACTCGCCGCCACCGCCTACGACTACGAGCTGAACATCGATCCCAGGTCCGCGGGCAACTCCCTGCTCACCGACATCTCCCGCGAACGCAATCTCGGGGAACTCATCAACGGAAGCCCCGTCGTCGGTCGCGTCGGACTCGCCAGCATCCTCGGTCGCCTCCGGCAGAACTTCGACGTCGCCAAGGGCCAACTCGGCCTCAACAACCCGCACGACGAGCGCTCCCGCTTCTCCCTCCGCTCCGAGCTGTTCCGCATCCTCCCCCAGGGCACCAACACCATTCCGGCAACCACCTGGCATGACACCCTCCAACAAGCGGTCGTCACCAACCTCTGGGATGTCCCGGAATTCCGCCGCTACTGCCGGCCTTTCGCCCCGGAAACCGCCGGCCCCCAACCCGGCCTCGTCCTCCGCTTCGCCACCACCGTCGCCGCCGGCCGCAATCTCTTCGGCCAACCCCTCGGCCCCCTCGACTCCAGCTACGACCCGTCCGAGTTCGCCACCCGCATCCGCTCCGCCGCAGTCTGGTTCTCCGACTATGACGCCGCCGGGCTTGCCAGCAAACCCCGCGTCTACCTGATCCCCGCCGGCACCGACCGCCTACGCGCCGCGGACGGCGATGACTTCAGCGTCCGCGACTGGCAGGTGCTCGACCAAAAGATCCCGTTGCCCTTCCCCATCAGCAATGCGGACCTCGCCAACCCCAACTGGCTCCCCGCCACCGATTCGCTCGACGGAAGCTTCGCCGAAATCCGGCGTCACTCCGCTTTCCGGGCCTACCAGGACGCCGGCTTCGACACCTCCGAATTCACCGAAAGCAGCCGTCTCATCGGTCGATCGGTCTGGAACAGCCAGTGGGTGCTCATCATCCCGGGCGCCTACCTGCTCGGCGATCCCCAGGAAGGGGTCGACCGTCTCGTGAATTCCGTCAGCGACATCAAGCTCTACTTCCAAACCTACAGCCTGAGCGGCAACTAACCCACCGCGCCCGCAACACCCCCGTCGCCATGCACACGGCTCCACCGTCGCTCTCCATGAACCGCCCCCAACTCAACCCTCCGACACCCGCGG
>Ga0105047_10016808_pt1 | contig 11450 bp, 6 predicted proteins | sample MAT04_FD_78384 | JGI IMG/M metagenome (GOLD analysis project Ga0105047, IMG submission 78384) | Freshwater microbial communities from Lake Fryxell liftoff mats and glacier meltwater in Antarctica - MAT-04 (megahit assembly) | ecosystem: Environmental > Aquatic > Freshwater > Ice > Liftoff... | reverse complement strand
CTCCCACTGCTCGTCCGACAACTCAAACCGCCGCATGACAATCCTCCTCCTTGAGGCAAAATTCACACGCGTGGTTTACCAGAAATCCCCAAATTCGCAAAGAGAATGTCAACACGCCCTAGTGATTTGCCAAGTCCGCAATCATCGTCTTCAACGGCTCCACCCCTTCGGTGGTGATCATTTTCAGCATGTGCGCGAATTGCTCGTCGTCATGGCGCACCTGTTTCAAGATTTCCAGGCCCATCGAAATGATCGACAGCGGCGTACGCAGATCGTGGGCGAGTTGCCGCAGCCGGCCGGCTTCGGTCGAGGTCACGTTCGAGTTGGTGGCCGAATCGGTCATGGCTTCCGTTCCAAATGATTCAAAAGGACCTGCAACGCGGCGGGGTCAGCCGGTTTGGTGAGGTGGTGATCAAATCCCGCCTCCCGCGTGTGTTGTTTGTCTTCGTCCTGCCCCCAACCCGTCAAGGCAATCAGGAACACCTCGCCGCCCCACGCCTGTTCACGAATCTTGCGCGCCGCTTCAAAACCGTTGAGCTTCGGCATGCCCAAATCCATCAAGATGACTTCGGGCCGATGTTGTTCGGCGGCCGACACTCCTTCCAACCCATCGTGAGCCATGAAAACCTCATGGCCCAAAATCTTCAAGACCATCCGCAAAGTTTCCGCAGCGGCTTTGTTGTCATCGACGACCAGAATCCGATACATCCGGGCCTTGTCAGGTTCCCTGGTGGTCATGCCCGAGGATGATTCTTCAACAGGCGACTCGGTAGAAACGGGCAGGCGGACGCTGAATTCGCTGCCGTGGCCGGTCCCCTGGCTGTGGACATCAATCTGCCCGTCGTGCATCTCCACCAACCGCTTCACCAAGGTGAGGCCGATACCCAGCCCAGTATATCCCTGTTCAATCGGCCGGTCGATCTGGGCGAACATCTCGAAGATTCGACTCTGCATTTCCGGTGGAATCCCCAGGCCGGTGTCGCGCACCCGGACGACGGCGAAATCGCCTTCGCGCCAGGCGTCGAGTTGAATCGTCCCCCGTTCCGGTGTGTATTTCGAGGCGTTGCTGAGCAAGTTGGAATAAACCTGAGCCAGTCGATGGGGGTCGGCCAGCAGATAAATCGGCGTCTCGGGCAGCGAGACTCGCAGTTCATGCCCCGCCTCATCGATGAACGGCTGAGTCGCTTCCACCGAACTTTTGATGACATCCGTCAATTGAATGCGGGTTTTCCGCAGTTGCAGTTTGCCCAGCGTGATCCGGGACACATCCAGTAGATCATCGATCAGGCGGACCATCTGCCCCGTCTGGCGTTCCATCATGCTCCGCGTCTGTTCGATCATTTGCGGATCGCCGGCCGCGTGCTTAATCACTTCCAAGCCGGTGCGAATCGGGGCCAGTGGATTACGCAGCTCGTGAGCCAACGTGGCGAGAAACTCATTCTTGCGGCGATTGGCCTCGGAGAGGTCCGCCGCCACTTCCCGCAAGTGGTCTTCCAGATGCTTGCGCTCGGTAATGTCGGTGCTGGTGCCGAACCATTTCAGAATCTTGCCGGCATCGTCGTGAACGGGCAGGGCGCGTCCCAGAAACCAGCGGTACTCGCCCGATTTCGAGCGAACGCGGCGTTCGACTTCAAAGTTTTCGCCCGTCGCCAGACTTTCGTTCCAACGTGTCTGCGAACGCGCGCGGTCATCCGGGTGAATCCAGAGATTTTCGTGATGGCCGAGACATTGCTCCGGGGTGCAGCCGGTGTAGTCGTACCACTGCTGATTGTAGGACTCCAGATAGCCATCCGGGCGGGCAACCCAGACGATTTGCGGCATCGCATCGGCCAGATGTCGCAACTCGGCTTCACGCTCCCGCAATTGGAGTTCGGCCCGCTTCTGCTCGCTCACATCGCGGAAAACGAGGACCACCCCGCTCATTGCCTCGCCGCTGCGAATCGGCGCGCCGCTGTCGTCGATGGGGCGGCGGCTGCCATCCTTGGCGATCAGGATCGTATGATTCGCCAATCCAACAATAATTCCCTCGGCCAGCACGCGGCGGACCGGGTTCACCACCGGTTCCTCGGTCTGTTCATTGATGATATTGAATACATTTTCTGTCGGTTGACCGATGGCGTCTTCCAGCGTCCACCCCGTCAATTCCCTCGCGACTGCATTCAAAAATGTGACTCGCCCTTCCATGTCGGTCGTCAACACGGCATCGCCGATGCTCGCCAGCGTCACCTGCCATTGCCGGCGGCTCTCTTGCTCACTGCGGAGCGCCCGCTGGCGGTCGATGCCGATGGCCAGCTTTTCGGCAATCGATTTCATCACATCCAGAGTTTGCGGTTCGAGCGGCTCACGGGCGAAGATCGACATCACGCCGATCAGTTGCGAGCCGATCAGCAGCGGATATCCCGCGAGCGCGACCAGACCCTCTTTCTTCGCCCACTCATGTTCCGGAAATTGTGTGTGCTCGGCGAGGGTGTTCGTCAGGAACGGTTGGCGCTCTTCCGCGATTCTTCCAATCAGGAATTGATCGATCGAAATGCGGTCGGGTGGACGATGGAGCTGCTGATCCAGCCCGGCGTTGCCTTGCTGTTCCAAGGCACGCGCGGCTTCATCCAGAACCCAGATTTGCGCGGAGGCGACTTGCAGATTTTTCACCAGCGCTTCCGCGGAACTTTGCAGCATCTCCGGCGGGCCATCGGCCGTTGCCACCGCGCGGGAAACCTCCGCAGTCAGAGCGAGCAGCCGCATTCGTTCGTCGAGCGTTCGCTCAGCCGCCTTGCGCTCGGTGATGTCCTGCAAATACGCCGTGAACTTCGGGGGGCCATCACCACGAATGACGGTGACGGCGAACTCGACCGGAAAGACTCGGCCCGAGGCATGCAGCGCCTCCAACTCCACACGCTGATTCAAAATCACTGGCTCGCCCGTCTTCATGTAGCGAGCCATTCCCAACTCGTGTCGGCCGCGCAGACTGGGGGGGACGATCGCATCGGCCAGCTTGCGGCCGAGAACGTCCGCTTTACAGTATCCGAAAATCCGTTCCGCCGCGGGATTGAATTCGACGATCTGGCCCGTGTGATCACACGTGATGATGGCATCGAGCGCCGCTTCGAGAATCGCCTTATTCATCGCCTCGCTGCTGCGCAGCGCCGTCTCCTGCCCGCGATCGACCGTCACATCGCGAAAGACAAGCACGGATCCTAACAGCTTCCCATCGATGCCGCGGATGGGGGCCGCGCTGTCGGCGATGGCGCGTTCCGAACCGTTTTGCGAGATCAGAATGGTATGATTCGCCAGGCCGACGATTGTCCCTTCCGCGAGTGCGCGCAGCGCAGGATTCTCCACGATGTTCCGCGTCGTTTCATTCACAATTTGAAAGACGGTTTCCAGCGGTTGCCCGCCGGCTTGTTCGTTCGTCCAGCCGCATAACTCTTGTGCCACAGGATTGAGAAACGTGACCTGCCCGCCGACATCCGTCGTGATGACTCCGTCACCAATACTCGACAACGTGATGCTCAGAAGTTCCCGCTCTTGAAACAACGTGGCCGCGGATCGTGCCCGCTGGTGCAGCATACGGTGCGAAAGCAAGCCGTAAGCCGTCACCAGCCCCAGGCCTAGGATGCCGGTCAATAAGCCAGTTGTCATGACCGTCTGATAGGTTTGCTTCGATGTGGCCGCACGTTGGGCGAGCAGCACGTTCTCCGCCGCGACGAACTCTCCGATTTCCCCGCGCAACAGGTCCATCGAATCTTTGCCACGATTGGATGCGATGATGTCACTCGCGGCCTGGAAACCTTCCTCCCGTCGCACGCGCAACGCGTCTGCGAGGAGTTCAAATCGCTCATTGATCCGGGTTTGCAAGTTGGGAAACCGAGCTTGAGCCGCGGGGTTGTCCACGGTCAGTTCCGTCAGCCGCGTCATCAGCGAAGCGACTTTCTCCCGACTTCCCTCATACGGTTCGAGATAGGAGTGTTGGCCGGTGATCAGGTATCCGCGTTGGCCGGTTTCCGCATCTTTTATCTGCGAGAGGATGCCTTCCAGCGTGTGCAACACCTGATGCGTGTGGTCGACAATCAAACTGTCTTGGCGCAGGCGTTGCGAGTTGTACGAATTGAGGCTCACGCTGCCGATCAAAACCACCACGACGAGCGCCAGAACCGACAAGGTTTCAACGGGCAAGGAAAAGTGCGCATGAGGAGATTTTCGCATGTACCCGTTCGCGGAGTAAGTATCAACCAGAATTCACCCGGCTGTATTATGCGCATCAGCCGTGACGATTTCACGCACCTTTCGTCGATTATTGAGGTCTCGGCGCGAGTCGAACCGTAACTGGTCGCTGATCGCGCATAATTCGGTTATGGATGTTCATTCCACGGTGTTTGTCGCGGACGAATGCTCGGGGTCGCGATCTATTTCTGATCAGGAAAAGCGACTGGATCGCCGCGTCCGGTTGGATTCAGTAGGCTGAGCAACTTCAAATCAGCGATGTGGTCGCGTTCCCCCATTCCTTTTCATCAGCAGTCGGAGTCAATCCGCAATGCGCAGGGTGTTGTCGACCTGGATGCGGGCCGCGGTGCGTTTGCCGCGACAGCTCGCGGGCATCAATCCGTTCGCGGGAGATTGCCTGCCGAGTCGGGTGCCATTGTTCAGCCCGTTTTCCGGCCGGCCAACGCTGCCAATTCCCCATCCCTGGAATTATGACGAGCCGATCCGACTGCTCGAAACCTATTTCTGGGGAGCTGATGAGATCACCGGCTCGGGCCGGCACAATCGCTATCTCGAAATTCCCGGCTGTGCTCCCATTCTGGTCAGCCGCGATCCTGGCGTGATTCGGGCCATCACCACCGACACGGGCGACCGCCCCGGACAATTTGATCGAGACACGCTTCCTTCAACCGGGATCGCCCGCGCGACCGGCCCCGATACGCTGCTATTCGCGAACGGACCGACGTGGAAACGGCAGCGCATGCTCTCGGCGTCTCCCTTTGGTAAGACGACTCTCTTTCAACCCGAAATGTTTCAGGAGTTCGCGGCGACTTTTCGGCAGACCGTCTCGCAGCGACTCGCCGCGCTGCAGCAATTAGTCGATCAAAGCGGTCAACAGACGGTGCGTGTCCGGCTGGAACCGGAAATCAAAGTTGTGATGCTGGAGATGCTGGTCAACAATTTTTTCGGCACCGAGATCTCCTACGACGATTTGCGGAACCGATTCGTGCCGGGGCTGGAACGGGTGATCGATCACATCGTGCGAGATACCGTGGTGAATCGCCTGCGGATTCCGATCACCCGTTATCCTCGTTGGACGCGATCCATCGCCCAGATTCAGGACGATTACGCCAGCTTCGAGCAACTCACGGACTTGGTATTGGCCACCCGCAAAGAGGGGCGCGGTCTGTGGCGGCAATTCAAATCGGACGCGCCGGACGCCGCGCTGCGCAGCAATCTCAAAGTCTTTCTCGCGGGCGCGCTGGAAGCGACAACCTCATATGCCAGTTGGGCGATTTCGCATCTGGCCCGCCATCCCGCTGCCCAGGATCAGGTCTTCAAGGCGGTGCAGGGGATTGACGAGTACACGCCGGACGAACTGGAGCAGGCGACGTATCTGGGGCATGTCCTGAACGAGACTCTTCGCTTGACGCCTTCGCTCTATTTTCTGCCGCGCCGGGCGACCTGCGAAACATGGGTGACGACCGCGGACGGCCGCAAACTGTGCATTCCCGCCGGCACGCATGTTCTGCTCGATATCTGGCATGCGAATCGGCATGAGGATCATTGGGGTGTTGCGGCGACTGGCTACCCCGCGCTGGAGTTCGCCCCGCAGCGCTGGGCCGATCTTGCCGCGCAGGGCCGCGCGACGAAAGAAACGCTGCATTTCGGCTTCGGTCATGGCCCGCGCGTCTGTCCGGGAAAGCATCTCGGCCAGATGGAAGTCGGCCTGGTGGTTGGTGCCTTTGTGAAACTCTTCAAATTCACCGCCGAGCAACCCGACAATCCGGAGAAAGCCGGCGTCTCCACCAAACCCCGCGACGGCACAGTCGTGCTGTTGGAACGCCGCGCGCTGGTGGCTGCGAAGTCGCCCCCACATGATCGACATCAATCCTGCGACTGACCGGAATCACACCACGTTCGGCAGATGTATTGCACTCACGATATCGGTATCGTCGAACATGAATAGCGAGCAGCACTTTCAGGAGATGGTCTGATGGAATATCGGCAATTGGGCGGTTCAGGATTTCGCGTTCCCGCCTTGAGTCTGGGGACGGGAACTTTCGGCGGGAACACGGAACTCTTCAAAGCGTGGGGGCAGACCGATGTCGCCGAGGCGAAACGGTTGATTGACATCTGCCTGGAATCCGGGCTGACAATGTTCGACTCAGCCGACATTTATTCCAAAGGCAAAGCGGAGGAGATTCTCGGCGAAGCGATCAAGGGTCGGCGCGATCAGGTGTTGATTTCGACCAAAGGGACATTCCGCTCCGGTGTCGGCCCGAATGATGTCGGCTCGTCCCGGTTTCATTTAACGCAGGCGATTGAAGGGAGTTTGCGACGACTGCAAACCGACTACATCGATCTGTATCAACTGCACGGTTTTGATGCCATGACCCCGATTGAGGAAGTCCTGACCACGCTCGATGGTTTTGTGCGGGCAGGCAAAATTCGTTACATCGGCTGCTCGAATTTTTCGGGCTGGCATCTGATGAAGTCGCAGGGGATCGCCGAGAAATACGGTTTGACGAAATATGTCGCCCATCAGGCGTATTACTCACTGGTCGGTCGCGATTACTAGTGGGAATTGATGCCGTTGGCGCTCGATCAGAAAGTCGGGGCGATGGTCTGGAGTCCGCTCGGCTGGGGCCGACTGACCGGGAAGATCCGCCGTGGGCAGGCGCAGCCGGCCGTGAGTCGCCGCAATAGTTCCGTATCGAACGACAACGGCCCGCCGGTCGCTGACGAACATGTCTACAAGATTGTGGACGCGCTGGATGCCGTGGCGGCGGAAACAGGCAAGACGATCCCGCAGATCGCTCTCAACTGGGTGCTGCAACGCCCGTCCGTCTCATCGGTGATCATCGGGGCGCGCAACGAGGAGCAACTACGGCAGAACCTGGGAGCCGTGGGTTGGAACCTGACTGCCGACCAAATCGCCAAGTTGGATGCCGCCAGCCAAGTGACGCTGGCGTATCCCTACTGGCATCAAAGTAACTTCAAGGAACGCAACCCAGCTCCGGTGTGAAACGGGAATCGGTTTATTACCAGTAGGGTTTGACGAGTCATCGAGGCGAACCATTCTTGCGCGGATGGTGCAGAGACGGTTCGCCTCGTCAGAGCACTCAGCAAACCCGACATTTGAAATGACGTTCGCCTGACATGGGTAACGACCGGGGAATCACCCGAATGGGACGAACCGGAATTTTGCCTCACAGCATCTTCTGGCTGCGGAACCAGTCGATCGTTTCCTGCATCGCCTGCTGAAAATCAACTTGCGGGTTATAGCCCAGGTCCCGGCGGGCTTTGTCGATGCAGTAATCGAGATTGAGGCCCAGGAACTTGATGCGGGCGTTGGACAGCAGCGGCGCTTCTTTTTTACCGAGCAGTTTCCAGGTCCCTTCCATCACCCGCGCGAGGAACTTCGCCACGCCAAGCGGAACAATTTTTGTCGGCTGCGGATAGCCAGCGAGCTTCGCGGCGGTTTCCACGAATTCTTTTTTGGTCACCAGCCGGCCGTCGGTGATGTTGTAGACCTGGCCCACTGCGGCGTCGTTGTCGATGGCGAGAAAAATCGCCTGCGCCAGATTTTTGACGAACGTGTTGTTCATCAGCTTTTCCGGCGAACCGAGAAATGCGAACGCGCTGACTTTCAGTTTGGCCAGCAACCTTGGCAGCACGGTCCGATCGCGCGGCCCATAAATGAAACCGGGTCGCAGCACCACCGCCGGCAGCTTGCGGTCACGAATATGTTGCAGCACAAGTTTCTCGGCTTCGACTTTGGTGAGCGTGTAACCATCGATGCCCGTCGTGCTCGGCTCTTCGGATTCATCGGTGCCGTAATGATCGCGCGCCTGATAAACGCCGAGCGAGCTGACATGCACGAATCGTTTCAGCGTGCCGGTGGCCTCGGCGGCGGTCAGGAGTTGCTCCACGCCGTCGACATTGATCACGCGGTAACTTTCCGTGGGTCCCCAGTCGCCGACTTTCGCCGCACAGTGCGCGATGACGGTGACATCCTGCACCGCTTTTTTGAGCGACGCGGGATCGCCCAAATCGCCGGCGATCAGTTCGGCTCCCCAATCGGCGAGTTGCTTCGCCGCGGCCGGATCGCGGACGAGGGCACGGACGCGGTAGCCGCGCTGGCGGGCCAGTTCAATCACATGGCTGCCGACCAATCCGGTTCCGCCGGTGACAAGCAACAAATCGTGTTCGGTTAATTTCACGAGACAAGTTCCTGAGTAGAAATCTGATGCGGAGAAACGACGGATCGGCTCGGCTCATCCCGTCGTGACAAAGTTGATGGAGTCGATGGGGCAGGTGGCGACAGCAAATCGGCGATGACCTGCGTGGCATCCAGCCGCGAGAACGTTCGTGCCGCCTGCCCGAGTTGCAGCCGGCGGTTGTCGTTGGTCAGCAACGTGGCGAGCGGTTCGCGTAATTGGCGTTCGGTTTCATCACTTGTCGCGGCTTGCTCCACCATCACGGCCGCGTCGCGATTCACAAAAGCGCGGGCATTCGCACGTTGATGGTGATCAGCGGCGAAGGGATACGGCACGAGAATCGACGGGCAGCCGAGACACGCCAGTTCGGCAAGTGTCGTAGCCCCGGATCGCGAAATGACCAGATCGGCCTCGGCATACCACTGGGCGATCTTCGGAAAGAAATCGGCAACGGTCGCAGGAATCGAATGCTGACGATATGCCTCGCTGATCGCAGCCGCGCGACCCGCACCAGTCTGATGCACGATCCGCCAACCACGGAGTTCCGTTTGTATCCCGGCGAGGGCCGCGACCACCGCCCGATTCAACGACTCCGCCCCCTGGCTACCGCCGAGAATCAGCAGCGTCTTGGGGCTATGTTCAGTTTCCGGGCGACTGTGCTGCGCGATGGCCAGAATGTCGCCCCGCAGCGGATTGCCGGTCAGCATGATCGGCGCGTGGCGCGGGAGATGCGCGCGGGCTTCGTCGAATGTCAGGGCAATGTGTCGCGCCATGCCGGCAAGCCAACGGGTCGCCGCCCCAGGCACGGCGTTTTGTTCGATCAGGAGAATCGGAATTCCCCGACGGCGGGCCGCCCACACCGTCGGCACGCTGATGTATCCACCGAGACCAATGACCCAGGCGGGGTGCTCGTTGGCCAGTAGTTGCCGCGCGTCTCGCCAGGCCCGCCAGTTCCGCCGGAGAAATTGAATCGGCGATTTGCGGACCAGCGACAGGGGTTCAACAGGCAGCGCATGATGTTCAAACGGCGTGGACGCGAGGATGGTTTGTTCCAGCGGACGTGCGGACCCGACAAATCGGCACTCGGCCGCGGGATTCCGTCGGCGCAGTTCCTCAGCGATTGCGATGCCGGGATACAGATGCCCGCCGCTGCCGCCCCCCGCGAAAATGTAAGTCGTGCGTCCCATACCTGCCATCCTTGAACTTCGGGAGTATGGCGAGGGGGCCAAATTTCGGAAAGCCCAATGTCGGCAGCGACTTCGAGACATCAGAACGTTGGAGATCTCGCTGGCATGACGATGTGCTGCGTCTCCGGCTGTTCGGTTATCGTGAGCGAAAGATTTAGCCACAAAAAGCACAAAATTCACAAAAGGAGCAATGAATACCAGGGACTTGAGTGGTAAGTGAATTCTTCACGTTGCTTTTTTTTGTTTTTTGGGCTTTTTGTGGCAAAATTCTTCCGTACGGAATTCCTTTCAGGTCTGATGCGTTCGGTAAAGGCCCACTCCTTCAAGACTGTGCAGGCTACAGCGGCAGCGGGCGCGAACCCGGACTTGCTTTCCTTGGTCTAAGAGATATAGTTTCTCCCACGGTCGGAGAGGTGCCAGAGTGGCCGAATGGACCGCATTGCTAATGCGGCGTGGGCCAAAAGTCCACCGCGGGTTCGAATCCCGCCCTCTCCGCTTGGGAATTCCCCCACCGCAAGTGCTTAATATTAAAGCACTTGCGGCGGCGTTGAATTTGGCACACGTCACTTGTGCCATGAAAGTGCCAAATTCGATCGCCGATCTTCAATTTTGACTCTCAGGTCGTCGCCTGATTGGATTGTGGGTCGGTCTCCATGAACACATCCTTGACCCCGGCAGCGATCTGGCCGCCGGCCACAACGGGAATCGACACTCGATTCCTCTGTCGTCGTGATTCCTGGGCATCGAGGTTTTCGTGCCGCCGGACCATCGCCGCATCGGCGTGCCCTCCCCGTGTCATACGGTATCGCGAGCGCTCGCGCGCGAGCGCAAATGACAGAAGTTGTTGCGAGTTAATGACTTGCTGATTTCGCGTCCGACACGCTTTCCGAGACCGAATCTGCGCGATCGCGAACTCCGGAGCAACAGGTTAACAGAAATGCCACTCTCGGAGAGAATCCGGAGAGAACTTGGTTAACAGAATTGAGAGCGCTGTCGCCCTCGATTTCGGCAACTTAGGGTGTCTCGGCAAGTTTGCTCCCATCCATTCCTCGACGCGGACCCGTTCACCGGCTATTTTGTCCACACTCGGCGGGGTGCAAATAACCTGATCTCCCACCATACCTAGCGGATTCAGATCCACGGCGATCTCATGGCAATTCGGTTGCTGCATCCGCTGTTCAGTCTCTTGGCGTCCGTTACCCGGCAAGAATTGGCTCGGCAAGTCGCTTACCTCAAGGCGGAAAACCAGATCCTGCGAGCCAGGCTCCCACAGCACATTGTGACGACGCCTAAAGAACGCCAGCGGCTGCTTCGGGCCGGCCGCAAATTGGGAGCGAAATTGCAAGGGTTGATCTCGATCGTCAGCTATCAAACATTCTGCCGCTGGGTGCGCGAAAGTAGAGCGAATGCCCCGATTGAGAAGTCCAGCCGAACTTCGGGCCGCCCGCGGACCGCCGACGAGATTCGGGCTATCATCTTGAAACTGGCCCGCGAGAACGGCTGGGGCTATACCCGGATTTTGGGCGAACTGAAAAAGCTCGGAATCACGACCGTCTCGCGGTCGACAGTCAAGAATCTCTTGAAGGCGAATGGCCTGGAACCAGGACCGCAGCGCGGGGACGGCACCTGGGATGAATTTCTGGTGCGGCACGCCGAGACTTTGTGGCAGTGTGATTTTCTGACGGTCAAAGCCGTGACTGCGACCGGCGTTCGGGATCTGTTTCTGCTGGTCTTCCTGCATGTCGGCTCGCGGCGGTTGTTCGTCTCGCCGGCCACTTACAACCCGGATTCGGCGTGTGTCAGCCAGCAGGCACGCAATTTCCTGATGTCTGACTTGGTT
>Ga0105047_10016807_pt1 | contig 11450 bp, 7 predicted proteins | sample MAT04_FD_78384 | JGI IMG/M metagenome (GOLD analysis project Ga0105047, IMG submission 78384) | Freshwater microbial communities from Lake Fryxell liftoff mats and glacier meltwater in Antarctica - MAT-04 (megahit assembly) | ecosystem: Environmental > Aquatic > Freshwater > Ice > Liftoff... | reverse complement strand
TCATGGCGATCAAACGCTCAATGAATCCGGGTTTTGCCGGAATCGAAAATGAACTTTACTTCAGCGAAAACTGCATGATGCTCTTCGGCGATGCCAAAGCCGTCATCAGCAGCATTGCCAAAGAGTTGGCGGATGGACAAAAGTAGTGACGGCTGACAATCCATGGCTGCGATTCTCATCAAAAACGGCACGCTGATCGACCCTTCGCGAGATCTTTTCGAGAAGCGCGATCTGCTGATTGTTGACGGCAAGATTGCTGCCGCGGGAACGTCAGGCGCCGCGAACGCGCGGGTGATCGATGCCACGGGGCATTATGTCACGCCCGGACTCATCGATATTCACGTTCATTTCCGCGAGCCGGGAGACGAAGAGGAAGAAACGATCGCCTCCGGCGCCGCGGCGGCAGTGGCGGGGGGATTCACCACCGTCTGCTGCATGCCCAACACCAAACCGGCGCTTGACACAGAAGCATCGATCGAATTTGTCCTCGAAGAATGCAAGCGGGTGGGATTGGCGAATGTATATCCCATCGGCGCGATCACCAAGGGACGTGAAGGCAGGGAACTTGCCGAAATCGGATCGATGAGAGCCCGCGGTGCCATCGCCTTCAGCGACGATGGCGTGGGCGTGAACGATTCCAGCGTCATGCGCAAAGCGCTGCAATACTGCAGGATGTTTGACTCGGTCATCATGCAGCATTGCGAGGATCACGCCCTGTCCGGCGGATCCATGCACGCGGGACTGGTTTCCACTGTACTTGGGCTGGGTGGAATCCCCGCGGAAGCGGAACAGTTGATGATCGCCCGTGACCTGCTGTTGAACCGCACCATCGGCTGCAAGTATCACGTGCAGCATATTTCAACGGCGTGGAGCGTTGAAATCATCCGCCGCGGCAAGAAGGATGGACTGAACGTCACCGCAGAGGTATCTCCGCATCATCTGCTGCTGACGGATGAATCCTGTCGCAGCTTCGATACGAACTACAAGATGAATCCGCCGCTTCGAACCGCCGCGGATGTGAAAGCGTGCATCGAAGGCGTGATCGACGGAACCATCGATATTCTCGCCACCGATCACGCCCCGCACCTTGCGGAGGAAAAGGAACTTGAGTTCCCCTACGCCCCCTTTGGCATCAACATGATCGAGTGTGCATTGGGGTTATACATCAAGGCGCTGGTGGAACCGGGTCATATCGACTGGATGAAGCTCATCCGCATGATGAGCACCCGCCCGGCGGAAATTGTCGGGCTTGATCGCGGCACGCTGCGTGAAGGCACGGTGGCGGATGTGACCATCATTGATCCGCAAGAGCAATGGACAGTTGACATCGAGCAATGGCGCAGCAAAAGCCGCAACACGCCATTTGACGGCTGGCGATTGAGAGGACGCGCCACGCACACAATCGTCCGAGGCGACGTAAAATACGCGCTGGCGTCAAAGTAGGATATGCCCGTCTCAAGCAGACGCGGTGTGTCGAAGACAACGTTGATCGTCAGCAAGCCTCGAATTAAAATTAATTATTCCGCGAGCACATGGACGATTAATAGTCTGAATAATCCGTGGCGAAACACTGGCACGGTCACGAGTCTGAACATCAATACAACCGCGGGCAAAGACTCGCGCAATTGTGGATGCGACCGTGACCGTGCCTGTTCATTTGGTGGGCGATGCCCAAACCGACTCGCTCATCGCTCCGTGGACAACAGGTCAAGAATCCGCAGTCGCAGTTCATTCCCGATGCTCGAAGCGTTGTTAAAGACCCCGGGGTGGGTCTGGTCGTACTCCGCGACCTTTTTCGCAAAGCCGTCACCAGACAGTTCTGACAGCAGTTGGGCGGCGTTGTCCGCGGACGATGGGTCGAGCTTATCCAGCTTGCGCTTCAGAATGACAGCGTATTCAAAATCCTGCACGCCTTCTCTTGCCGCTTCCCAGTGCTTGGACGTCGTGATGCTGTCGGGAGCGATGTAAACCGGGGTAAAGCTTTGCCTGCCAACCGCGAGGTATTCGTTCCACCCGCCTGCGCCGCCCGCATCGCCATAGGCCCAGAATTCCGACCCGTTTCCACCCGCTGCCAGCGCGTGCCAAGGTTGAAGGCGGTAATACCCCGGATCAAAGTGACGGGTGGGCCCGCTGCACATGTAGAACCAGAGTTGCCTGCCCTCAGTGCGAAGCTGCTGGTAGAAAGCGCGGAGTTCTGGGCTACCGCTGTTGTAATGTCCAAGCGTGGGGGAAATCACGTCGGCAAGCTCCAACGCCTTCTTCGCATTCTCGACTTCATGCACGCCGGTTCCCACCGGATCGACAAACAGCAGGATGTCCCGTGTGCCTTCGCGGAATGGCTTGGCGAAGTGATATGTTGTGAGGAAATCTTCCGGCCCGCCCGGTTCGTCCATCGTCAGGATCATCACCTGACCCGCCGCAAGCCCCAGGGTTTCGCGGTTGTGCCTGGCCCAGTCGGCCGCCCATTGCCGCACAAGCTGGTCGAACGCGGGTGTCCCCTGTGCCAGCCCCGCGAGATTGCTCCTTGGATTGATACCTGCGAACGCCATGTACTGCTTTGCGCCAGGCCAGAACTTCACGAACTTGTCCCAGTGGGTGTAGTCGATCGTGCCCTTCAGGTTGCCCTGTGCGTCGATATCCGATGGTTTGGGCATCGGCACACTGCCCGGCCCGCACCAAACGGTGCGGGCAAAGTGTGCCTGCATGTCTGCCCGGGCCGAGTCAACATTCTCGGGGGTGATGTCATAGTTCAGGTCGGTAAGATAATCCCACATGCCCATCGAGCACGACATCTGCTCGGGCATCGATATGGGCGCTACCGACAGCTTCAGGTCGATTGTCTGCTTGAAATTGTCTGATTCCACGATGATGATGCGCCCCGCGTGCATACCGGCGTGCGCCTCGGTGCGGGGATTGAACGACATCCACACCTGACGTGTCATGCCTGCGGGGACGATGGTTTCATACACCCCGTCTGATGGATGAAGTTCAACCAGCGCCGATGCAACGGGAGTAAGCTCGCGGGTATCCACGGTCTCAACCTGATAGACCCGGGTCACGTCCTGCGGCAAGCCCTCGAAGCGCACGCGCACCTTTTTTGCCTCGGGCGATGTGTTCGTCAGGTTGAACACCTCGGCGCGATGCTCGTTAAGCATCATTCGAACCGACAGCGGCGGCATCGGGCCAGCGGGTGTCTGAAAGAGGTCGAGCATCTGATAGGGAGGCGTATGCCAGAGCGTCAGCGGTTCAAATTTTGCCTCCGCTAGCGCCCGCCCATGCAGGGCGAGCACTTTCGCGTGCAACTGGCTCACCGGAAGAATCGCCCGGAAGCCCGCAAGCGCTTTTGGAGTAACATCCGTTTTCAGTTGCTTGACCAGCACCGCCAGTTCGTTCAGCAGGACTTCCCGCGCCGGGCCGGAAACGGACTGCTCAACGATCGATTTAACCCTGTAAAGGTCGGTTCGAATCCGCTGATAAACACCCAGTTGAGTGAGGCGCAGGGGGTCGATGACTTCTGCGTCGGAAGCAGGCTTTAGTTTCATCGGCTGCGTCTGGAGCGAATCATCTGCACTGTACACCTCGATCTCATCCACGAAAAAAAAGATCGAGGACGGAACAACGTTGAAGCGCACATACCGGCCGCGAGTTGCAAGCTGGGTGGTCTTGAAGCTGCACTCCGCGTACACATTGTAAGGCGGTGGTGGTGTTCCTTCCGCCAGACGGATCAAGTCGTCAACCGTGAAGAAATGCTGGCCATCTTCGCTGACCTGCAGCAGTATGGATGATGGGAACGACACGCCCGAGGCATTGGCAGCCGCGTGCAGCGACACCCCGCCAATCGATTGCACCTGCCCAAGATCCACCGTAATCGCCACCGGACCGCGGGTGTGCTGCCAGCCAACGCAGCCCTTCTGTCCCCAGAGCGAACTGCCGCTGGGCGTCTTCACATACACCCCATCGGTCAGATCCGTCGCATCGCCATCGTCAGTGCATAGCGGATAATTCGGAGCGACGGAGAACACATAGGACTTTCCCGCCGCCAGGTTTTCCTGCACGCCCTTCCCCTCAGCCGGCAGCACGAGGCATAAAGATGCCAAAATACTCAGTAACGCCGCGACCAAGTTCCAGCGGATCATGCGACTTCTCCGTAAAGGTGTTGTTGGAACAATCTGAAGTTTCCGCCGATGCCTGTCAAGGGAGCGATCATCTGATAGCCATAATTCATCGTTTCTGAGGCCAATTTCACAGGATCGCGGGAGGGGTGACCAATAACTAGCGTCACGATGCGGAGTTTGCCTGTCCCAAAATCGCAGGAAATAGACGAAAATGACGATGAAGAAGGGTAGGCACGAACAGTTGGGCACGGATTTCGCATTGACAGGCGTCGGGACTTACTGTTAGACTGTTTTTTCGGTTGGTCTGTCGAACGAGACTGCTGGGGCGCTGATTGGTTTGCGTTTCGGATGCATTGCTTGCTCGGTTTTCCTGCCTCGGGCTTTTTATAGCCCCTTTCTCACCGAACCTTGGAAAGTGAAAGAACAAGGTTCAATTGGCCCCAATTTGTCATGTTGACAGGAGAACCCCATGGGCCGCAAGTTGTACGTTGGTAACCTTAGCTATCAGGTGGATAGCAGTGAATTGCAGCAGATCTTTGGACAGTACGGAACTGTCGAAAGCGCAGAAGTCATCGCCGACCGTGAAACCGGCCGCAGCAAGGGTTTTGGATTCGTGCAAATGGGCACGGACGAAGAAGCCAATGCCGCGATCGAAGGCCTTAATGGCAAAGATCACGGTGGTCGCGCCCTGACCGTTAACGAAGCCAAGCCGAAAGAAAATCGCGGCGGTGGCTTTGGTGGCGGTGGTGGTGGTGGCGGCGGTGGAGGCGGTGGCGGTCGTGGCCGTGGTGGCTACGGCGGCGGCGGTGGTGGCGGCGGTGGCCGCGACCGTGGTGGCTTCGGCGGCGGTGGCCGCGGAAACCGCTACTAATTTCCGCTTCGTCTTCTGAGACGAATTAGAAAATCACCCGGCCCGGACGACGCAAGTCGCCCGGGCCGGTTCTGTTTCTGGGGCTCCGACCGCGAAGCCGCGAAGGCACGACTCGCTGTGCTCATCGAGCGACGCGGGTCTGAAAATAATTCCGCAAGCTTACCATTGATGCGGACGGTGGAAGGGCGTCTTCGCCACAAGAGATTGGGGGGTCAGTGAATCCCTGATCGATGAGTCGGGTCGCTTGTGCGGCGGACGCGGTATATTGTTCGACAGCTTAACGAGAGGCCCAACATGCCAACAGATCAGGAAAAACGTGACAAGCTTGGAAACATCATCAATGATTCCAAGACTGCTTTCATGGTGAGTCGAACGCCAGAGGACACTCTGCACGGCCGCCCGATGGCAACCGCCGAGGTTGGCGAAGACTTCAACAAGATCTGGTTCGCCAGTCGCCGCGAAAGTGGAAAGATCGAAGAATTGAAAGCCGACAATCGCGTCTTCCTCGGTTACACCAACGCCAGCGGATCCGAATGGGCAAGCGTTAATGGACGGGCACGGATCGTCGACGATCGTGCAAAAGTGCAGGAACTCTGGAGCCCGTTATGGCGAAACTGGTTTAGCGGTCCGGATGATCCCGAGTTGATCCTGATCGAGGTGCATCCTGAAACCGCAGAGTATTGGGATTCGGGCAGTAAGGCCATCGCAATGGTGAAGTTCGCCATCGCTGCGGTCACCGGAAAACACCTGAATGAAGGCGAGCACGAAAGGGTGAACCTGTAGGGCTGATCTTTATACGTTCCCTTGGTTCATCAAGTTTCGACCAACAGCCGCTCTCCACGGAAGGGTAGTTGCAAGTATCCATCCGGGGAGAGCCGATATTCAACACCAAGTGGCAGCGGGTTGAAGTTGGGTCCGTGACCAACCGGCAGCCCTTTTGCAATCGGGATCTTCCGTCGCGCCGAAAGCGTTCCGAAAATCTCCTGCGTAAATTCATCCAGTGAATATACTTTCCGCAGCGGCACACGCGGGCGGGTGGCGAGGCGGGTTTTCACCTCCGCTAATGATTCACCTTCCTGCAGGGGCTTGGCGCAGTCGTTGTGTTCGTCGGTGCATTTGGGGAAATCGCCCAGAATAATCGCCGCTGCCCCGCCAAATCCGCCGGATTGATCGATCTGGGTGATATAACGGTCGATCCGATACGCGGCTTCGCCAAGGTCCTCAAAGAAGAGAATCTTCCCATCGACAATTGGCTGATATGCGGTGCCCATGAGCGACGCCCACAGCGTGAGATTTCCGCCGATAAGCTCCGCGTCAATCACGCCGGTCGGCGCAATGTCCAGGTAAGTCAACTTTGTTTTCTCCCAGGCGAATCTGGCCCCGCCGATGCGGACGCAGGAGAAGATCGCCGCCAGCGTTTCCTCTGGCATCGTTGTAAAGTTGGCAGCCGCGGGCATGGGCGCGTGCAGGGTCTCCCAGCCCCAGCGGATGCGGACATACTCATGAAGGACGGTGACATCGGAATAACCCACCAGCAGTTTCCCGGGCGGCACACCATGTCGTGCGGTGAGTTCGTCCAGCAGCGGAAGCAGGCGGGCGGCGCCATAGCCGCCTCGTGCCATCCACAACACTTGGATTTCAGGATCGCACGCGAATTCAAAAATCGCCCCCGCTCGTTGTTCATCGGTGCCAGCAAAGGTGAAGTGCTGTTCCAGCGTCTGAGGATGCACTATGACATCAAAGAAATGATCGCGAAGAAACTCCACGCCAATCTGAAACTCAAGTGATGGGACGACCGAAGAGGCCGCGACAATTCCAATCCGGGTGCGATCGCTCATCGTGTGGAGAGTTTACCCCCCCGCGATAAGCTCGCATAGGAGGTCTAGAAAGCTCGTAACTTGCACGTTTTTGCGAGAGGTGCGTAAGATAATGACTTAGAACTTGGATTTGCCTACCATGCGAACATGCCTGACGAAATGGTGCTGAATTCCCGCGCGAGCGTGCGGCTGGCTGACCAAGAATTGGCCGTGCTGACGGAAATCGGGCAGATTCTTTCCTCGACGCTTGAACTACGTGCTGCCTTCCCATTAATAATGCAGTTGATTTCCGACGGCTTGAACCTCCGGCGGGGGACTTTAGTCCTGCTCGACGAATCGACAGGACAACTCAGCACCGAAGCAGCACTGGGTCTGACAGCGGACGATATTGATCGAAACCGGTATGCGGTGGGTGAGGGCGTCACCGGCCATGTTGTTGCCACAGGACGCGCCCGCGTCATTGCTGATGTGCGACGTGAGCCGGACTTTCTTCATCGCACTTCGCGGCTGAAATACACCCCGCCAGAGGAGGCGGTGAGTTTTCTGTGCGTGCCGGTGAAGATCGAAAACCGCACCGCGGGCGCGCTCTCGGTGGATACGCCCTTCATCTCGGACGACCAACTGGCGCACGATCATATCTTCCTCGATATCGTCGGCGCGTTCCTTGCGCAGGCGATTCAGTTAAACCGCATGATCCTGCGGCAGAAGGAGGAGTTGATCGAGGAAAATCTGCAGCTTCGGGCGCAGGTGAAGGATAAATACCGCTTCGAAAACATCATTGGCGATTCACCAGCGATGCATGATGTCTTTGGCACGGTGGGGCAGGTGGCGAATTCCCGCGCCACGGTGCTGCTGCTGGGCGAAACCGGCACGGGAAAGGAAATGATCGCCAAGGCGATTCACTATAACTCACCGCGAAAAGATAAGCCGTTTATCCGCGTGAACTGTGGAGCGCTGACAGGAACGTTGCTGGAATCCGAACTCTTCGGCCATGTGAAGGGCAGTTTCACCGGCGCGATCAAGGACAAGATCGGCCGCTTCGAAGCAGCGGATGGCGGGACGATCTTTCTTGACGAAATCGGCACGATGGAGCCTGTGCTTCAGGTAAAACTGCTTCGGGTGCTGCAGGAGCGCGAGTTTGAACGAGTCGGTGATACGCAAGTAGTGAAGGTGGATGTGCGGGTCATCGCCGCGACAAACATCGACCTTCAGGAGGCGGTCGCGCGCAATCAGTTTCGTGAAGACCTTTTCTACAGACTAAACGTCGTCAGCATCTATCTGCCACCCTTGCGCAACCGCCGTGAGGACATTCCGCGGCTGATTGACTTCTTCCTGGATAAATACAACAAGCTCAACGATCGCAAGCTCACCCGCATCAGCCGCGAGATGCTGAACGTGATGATGCGTTACCCCTGGCCAGGCAACGTGCGTGAACTGGAAAACGCGGTTGAGCGTGCCGTCGTTCTCGCCAAGGATGAGGACTTCACTGAAGATCTTCTCCCCTTAAGCCTTCGAATGTTCGCCTTGCAGCGGCGGATGAACCAGCCAAGCGAGTCGATCGAGGTGCTTGCCGTCCGTCTCGCCGAAGCTGCAATCGCCGAATATGACATGCGCGAAGGTGAAATCTATCAGATGGTGATCGATCAGATCGAACGCGCGCTCATCGAGAAAGCTCTTGCCCGCTGCGGCAACGTGAAGACCAAATCCGCTGATTTTCTCGGAATTAATCGCAATACGCTCAACAAGAAGGTGAAGGATCTGGGAATTGAGGCGGTGGAATGAAAGCGTGCGCGAGTCGGCATGGTCCTCTCGATCTCGGATTACCCCCGTAGCGTGAGCATCCTGCCCACGAGTCTGACCTCAGGCTCGTGGGCAGGATGCTCACGCTACGGGAACAGCGAGAACGAAAGAACCGCGATCCAAATCGGGTCGCGGTTCAAGTTCGGCATCAAAATACTGGCGCGGGCTTACGAGCCTGCTTTGTACTTTGCATCCATCGCGGCAGTGACATCGTTGGTGATGTCGATCGCCGGGTTGCTGAACAGCACGTTGCGGCTGATGATCACCGCACGAAGCTGGTCCAGGGTGATCTGCTCAAGATTTTCCGGCAGCTCCGGGCGCTGCTCGGCGATCACTACGTCCACCTGCTTGCTCGTCGCCACTTCGGCGATGATCGCGGTGATGCGGTTGAAGATCGACAGCATCTGCTGCTTCTGTTCGCGGTCGGCATCCAGCTGGGTGATCTGCTCCCAGGTCTTGTACTCGATGGCGGCCTGCACCAGCTCGCGGTTCTTGTCGCCATACGCAGGCGCATCGGGCTTCAGTGCATCGCGGGCGTTCTGGATGTCCTTCAACTTCTGCTGCCGCTCAAGCTTCTGCTGACCAAGCAGCTTCTGCTGCTGCTCCATCTTGGCGCGAAGGTCCTTGACTTCCTGACAATCCGAGAAGACCTTGGCGGGATTGCAGATTCCGACGCGCGGCGTCGCATTTTGCGCGCCTGCGGGCAACGATAGCCCAAGGCACAGAATTGCGAGCAGCGGTACGATCAGAGAACGTTTCATATTTTTCCTCGTCCTTTCAATTGCAAGACACTTCACATTGCCCGTGGTGAGACGGATAATTCGCATCCGATAATCGGCATCGCTTCACTATCACAACACCCGGATGGACCTCTTCGTCCCAACATCATCCACGAACGCACCAAAAGTTACTGGTTGAATCCCAGCGAGAAACTGATGAATTGCGTATCGTCTTCGCTATCTTTGTGAATCGGAACGGCAAAATCAATCGCGATCGGCACCTGTCCCAGTACGGGAAGGGTCAGCCTGATGCCCGCACCCACGCTGGCACGGATTGTGCCCACCTCAAAGTCGCTCTCAACGGTGCCAACGTCAGTAAAGACAACCCCGCGGAAGGAGTCGCCCACCAGCGGGAAGCTGACCTGGGCGGTGCCGGTCGCGAAGAAATCGCCGCCTACGCGGTCGTCGTCAGGCCCGGAACGCGGCGAGATGCCGCGGAAGGAAAACCCGCGGACCGACCCGATGCCGCCGCCGTAATAGCGTTCGAAAAATGGCGCATCGCCGGTGAAGATGTATCCGGTGTCGGCATGCAATTCCAGAATGGTTCTGCGATCCAGCAAATCTTCGCGGAGCGGATAGTAATAATCCCAACCCGCGCCGACTTTCTGGAAGTCAAAGTCGCCCCCCAGCAATCCCACCACTTCATAGCTCAATGTGGTGGTCGTGCCGTGCGACGGCAGCAATCCGCGATTGGTGGTATCCCGCTTCAATTGGAAGCCGAGGGAGGTCAGCGTGCTGGTGCCTTCCTCATCGAGCATTTCCTGAGCGCGGATCGGGCGGTCTTTAATATTGCCGATGTCGATCTTTTCTCCGCGAAGAGTGACGGCGGCAGAGTAGACGTAGTTGAACCGCTTGCCCAGGGTCACACGTCCGCCAAGCCTGCGGTCGTCATAATTCTCGCGGACACGATTCCGAAGATACAGTTCGCCGGTGAAACTATAAGGCTGATCGAACACCCATGGATCCGAGAATCGAATCGATGCGTTCGTCTGCGTGGTTCCAGGTTCCAGGGAGACACGAAACTGCTGTCCAGCGCCGACAAAGGCTTCGCCGTTGAACATGTCCTGAAACTGGTGCGGCCAGCGGGCGATGTCGAAGTTCTTCTGTTCGTAGGTGATGTTTGCGCCAATGCCGCCGTTGGAATTTAGACCGCCGCCGATCGAGAAATTCGCGGTGTGGGTGTCGCGGTCATCCGCCTGCACGAGGATGTCGCGTGAGTCTGGATCATCGCCGATAGGCGTGATGGTGATCCGAGAGAAGAAAGGCGACGCCTTCAGGCGATCTTCCGCATCGCGCAATTCGCCGGAGTTGTAAAGCTGCCCGGGCGACACCCGAAGTTCCCGCAAAACCACCTTGTCCTGCGTCTTGCTGTTGCCCCGCACCAGGATCCTTCCTACGCGGAAGGGCTTGCCTTCGGAGATGTCGTAAACGAGATCGACCTTGCCGGCGTCGCGCTGGAAGACAAGCTTCACCGGGTTATCCCCTTGCCCGATGCGGAGATAATTCGGATCAGTCGACTGCGGCTGATAGATGTAACCAAGGGGGCTGTAGGCGCGAACCACTTCGCGCACATCGCGCTGCAGCACGTCGTTGTCAAACGGGCGACCTTCCACCATCTTGAGGTTTTTGCGAAGCTCATCCTCTGAGATCGTGCTGTTGCCCTGGAAGACGATGCGATTGACGGTGTATCGAGCGCCTTCATTCACCACAAACTGCACCTGAACTTCGGAATAGTCAGGCGACCAGATGAGTTTGCGACCCACTCGCGCATCGAAAAATCCATGCTGCTCGTAATACCGGCGAAGCAAGGCAACATCGTCTTCGATCACTTCAGGATCGAACGTGCCTGCACGGAAAATCCAGATCCAGTACTTTGTCTGGGCGACATCCTTCAGCCGGTCATCCGAGTAGGAGCGATTCCCAACAAAGCTGACCTTTCTCACGCGCACGTTGGGGCCTTCCACGACCAGGAAATTCACCTCTCCAGTTGAAGCGAGTTTTTCCTCGTCAATGTCAACGTGGGTGAAGGCATAGTTTTTCGAGCGGTAAAGCGCTGTGATTGCCTGTT
>Ga0105047_10016806_pt1 | contig 11451 bp, 8 predicted proteins | sample MAT04_FD_78384 | JGI IMG/M metagenome (GOLD analysis project Ga0105047, IMG submission 78384) | Freshwater microbial communities from Lake Fryxell liftoff mats and glacier meltwater in Antarctica - MAT-04 (megahit assembly) | ecosystem: Environmental > Aquatic > Freshwater > Ice > Liftoff... | reverse complement strand
CCGGCGACTTCCAGTTGATTGACAATTTCGACTCCGTCCACTTTGAGATCGAATTTAGAGACTTGATCCGGTGCCTGGCGGAAGTTGGAGGCCACGACCAATGCGTAACGGGAACCGTTTTTGCGGATTGTGCGCGTGACACACGCGACGCGCGTGCGCGGGTCTTCCCGGTTGTTTCCATCCGTGATGCAGAAAGGCATTCGCGCGCAGTAGTCGCCGTCTTTCATTACGTGACCAGCGATCCCGAAATCGCCGCCTTTGAGTCCGGGATAACGCAGGTAAGTCTCCTCAAAGACGCGTAGCACGGGTTTGTTTTTGGGATCAAAATACTCCGCAAAACGCGCCATGGTTTCCAAGCCCCGGACAATAGCCAACTGGTCATCCATCGGGCGGTGATCAATTTTGTCGTCAGCCTTGATCCGTTTGATCGTGCTCCACCACATCATGTAATCATTTTCCAGTCCGACCATGCGGCCCCAGACCAATTCAGCGTAGATGGTCTTGGGGCTGCAGATGCATTCGTCGGTCAGAAAGGGCGTCACTTTCGTGGCAACCTTACAGTCGTAGCCGTCCTCGAGTCGGTAGTGGCTCATGCGGCCTACGGGGATCTTTCGGCCGAGTGCGGCGGCGGTGCGGCGGTTGAGAATGATGCTGCCAGCCACGGTGATATCCCAAAATTTATCCGGGTGGAGTTTGCTCCAGATGTATTCCAGTGTTTGGGTGCCGGGTTTTTTCGCCGTGAAAATGTCGTGGAAATCCCGGTCCTCCATCCAGTCGAAGAAGGGGTAGCTGTAAATGTTGATACAGTCCGCGATGTCGAGCAGCGACTTGCCGCCGGTGAGCTTCACATTGCGAAACTGAAAGTCTTGGAAGCTGGCTTTCCGCACGAATTCCAAAGGGCGGCTCTTTCCAAGGTAGGCGTCGGTAAACGTGCCGTATTGGGAAAAAGCGGAGAAGAACGAAATGTCGCCCGAGCACACCCGGGTGGCAGGCGACTTCCGCGCCTTGATCAATTGATGGATCGCCACCATCCGGTCCGTGAAGCGCTGCATGGCTTCCTCATTCCAGTGCGGGGAATCGTAGAGCGCTCGCAGGGTCATGGATTTGCCTTTGATGGGCTCGCTGACGCCGGTGAGGGAAGTTTGGTCGGCGTCGGGAAATGCTTTCTCAAACGTCATGCCCCAGATTTCCCCCTTCTCGTTCTTCAAAGGTGCGACCGATTGTTCAAAGTTGGTCTGCACCTGAAACACATTCTGAAAACGGGAATCGCACAGAACGCCATCGTCCAGTTGCTTTAGGATGTCCTCCAGCGGAGTGAGCCAGAATACTTTTCCATCCTGATATTTCCCTAGAAAAATACCGCCGATTTCCTGCAGCGCATAACGCATGAGGCGGTTTTTCTCCGCTTCCCAATTTTCGCCACCGATGGCATCTGCCTGGACGATCGGATAAACCCGCATCCAGTAAGCGAGTGGCACCGTTTCGTTGTAGTGATAATTGATCGCTTTCCATCCATCCGCGAAACGGATCGGTTTCACCCGGCTGAGATCAATCCTCGGAGGGGCTTTCTGCGGGGCACTCGGAAGGGTGGTGCTGGGTTTGGTGGGTAGTTGTGCTTCGGTAGCTGACGATAGGAGGAAGAAAGCGACTGCGGCGGATCCCGCAGGAGACATTATTTTGAAGAGCATGCAGGTTTTTAAGGTCTCGTGGCTTGAATTTTCATGAACTTTTTAGCCGAACCGGCGAGTGCCACGTATGCCTTGACGGTTTTCGATAGGCCATCGTCTGCCAGAATCTGTTCGGATATGCCAGTGCTACTCCACGGTCCGGTTACTTCATTTGCCCATAGGCAGGTCAGGGTTAACTCGCTGACCGCCGAATTCCGTCGGGAATAAGTGAGGGTGAGATTGGCCCCTTCCACGGCGATGATCCCCCAACTGCTGGCGGGTGTTTTTGGGTCCTGAGTCAGCGCAAACTCCAGCATGTTGACCAGGCCATCCAGATCGGGATCAGCCAGGTCGGCGCCATTCCCGGAATTGCTGGGGCTCCCGAAACTCGACTGTCTCCACTCATTGCTGTCCACGGCGGCCACTGCAATTTTTATACGTGCGCCGAACACCATGTCAGAACCATTCGCGGCAACTTGATGCACTTCCGCCGACAGCACGTTGGTTCCGTTGACCAATCCAATCGCCGGGCCGGATACTGCACCCAATTCCTCCGCCGCATCGCCGACCGAGGCATTCGCAATCGCATTCCATGCACCGCCCGGTGTGTAGCGTTTTGCGCCAATCAGATTCCCATTTAAATAATACGCGACTCCATCATCAACGATCTGATCAATCACGACCGTCGCTCCCGAAGTGGGTCCGCTGTAATTAAAAATCCTGCGAAAAAGATAAGTGATCGGCGGCGTGGACGCGCTTCCCACTGCGGTTTGAATCCCTGGCGAAGGAAGCGTTGCGGTTTCAAAACCAAATATTCCCGGACCGGGACTCCAGGTTGAGTCGTCAAACCCATTGGCCCTCCAACTCGTGCCGGGATCATTCACGGGAATGCTCCACCTCCAGGTACTTCCGTAATTACACGCGGTAAAATTACTCACCAGCGCATAGCCGGTTATCGTGAACGTGTAAGGCGAGCGTGCCGAGTCGTTACTCAGAATTGACACCGCAGCCTGACGCAGTCCTGTCGAAAGGGGATCGAAACGAATGGTAAAGGAAACCGATTGATTGGTGCCGATCGAAGAGCCCGGTTGGCTGATGACCGTGAAATCGCTGGCTTGAGGTCCTGTAATGGCGACTGCGGGGCTGCCGGTGAGAGTCGCGGTAAGCTTTCCTGTATTGTGAATGGTGAAAACCTGATCCTTGCTTTCTGCTGTCACCGCGAGTTGACCAAAATCGCTACCTTTAGCAGAGGAGGTGGAGGTGCTCCCGTGGGCAATGGAAATTCCATTTCCTTTCACGTTCAGAATCGCCACCTGTGCCGGCGGCGTCTGATTCGTCACCGCTGCATGGAACGCATTGGCAATCTGCTGATAGCCGTAAATGTAAGGATGCACAGGATCATACCACCAGTCGGTGGCGAGGTGAGTGTTGCTATTGCCATTGAAAGGAGTGCCGTAAGTGACGTTCCAAATATCGACCAACGGGTAACCGTTCCGCGCTGCGTAATCGCGGATTTTTGGATTGATCATGTTTCCAATAATATCCTGACTCACAAAGGCCGACGACGGGGGCCAGGCGGCCGTGGCGAGGAGGAACTGGGGAGGGACGGCGCGGCCTGCTTTATATTGCGCGATTAGGTTGTCATAGTCTTGATCCCACAGGCTCAGACCTGCGGTCTGATTCACCAGTTGGTTGTGACCGTCGTTCGTGCCGAGCATGATGATGATGATGTCGGCATTGAAATTTTTACTGGGAATGAACTGCTCGCGATTAATGTAGGCATCGCCCGAGCCCTGACCCAACGATCCCCGGCTCAGTAGAGTCGAGCCCGACGCACCAAAGTTTTGCACCTCATAGCCGCTGCCGAGCAGTGACTGCAGAACGGCCGGATAAGCCGCCTCGGGATGACCTTCCTCGCGAGCGCCCTGGCCCCAAGTAATGCTATCGCCGACACAGGCGACTTTGATGACCGCATGGACCGGCATGCCCAAGAGCATGCTCACGAAAATTGTGCCAAAGATGCGGATGCGACGCCAGAGCGCTGCGGAGTTCATGCAAGGGGGATTGCTATTCATGAAAGGTAGGGGACTGTCGCTGCTTTCGCAGTTGCAGAAGTACCATTGGCCCGTTGAGGGGCGTTTTGTTGACCCTGATTTTAAGCGACCTTCTCGTCTCCACAACATGCGCGAACGCGCCTATTGGGGCCGTTTACCTTTCCGTAAACCTGACTGCCATTTCACGTCGTTCCTAAAGCAAATCTAAAACGAGGAAAAATATTCGCCTTATGCCCGCAGGCAGTGCAACAGGTCGCCGCGCTCCTTTTCCTCGCGCTCGCCTCTCTTACTTCAGACTCCGGCCAGTCTCCACAAAGTTCGTCCCATCCCAGAGTAGGGTCAGGGTCGAATTGGGAGTGGTGATGAAGTTGCCAGAAAGTTTCAAGTTCCCCGTGCTGTTCGTCACGATCGAGGTACCGGTGAAGAGCAAGATGACCATCCGACCTTTTACGCTGGCTATGGGGGTGATGGTCGCAATGCCAGTGTTGCCAGTGACGGTGAAAACGTTGCCGCTGCCATACAGATCGACCGCAAAGCTGGATCCCTGCGCGCCAACGCGTCCGTCGAGCTGACTGATGATATTCCAAACACCATTGATTCCCTCGATGTAATATCCGCCCAACTGACAGCGGCTCGTGCTGATGTGATAGCGATTGCCCTGCGGGGTATTCGCCTCCGGGATCTGCGCTGTATCCCGGATGCCATAGCCATTCACATTGCGAATGGTCGCGTTGATCGCGCTATTCGTGACGTTAACCCCGACGGAGATACCGTACCGTAGTCCGCGCACCCGCCCTCCACCGCCAGCGTGATCATATTGTTCGACGAGACATTCACTGGCTGGTTGTTGTAAATAGAGCCCGAGCGTGTGGCTCCGGTGATCATACCGTTGATCACGTTCCCCCAGCAATTATCCAGCAGCCGCGCGCCGTAGTTGCAGTCTTTGGAAATGAAAGTGAACACATTGTAGCTGGAGGAATTGAGATCAAAGCCGGGTTTGCCACCGTAAGCTCCGTAGCCGCATTTCTGCACGATGAAGTTGCCCTGATTGTAATTGAGTTGATGAAAATTCCGACGCCTCCGCTCCAGCAATTCACCGCGGCTATGTCATCGAAAAACGAATAGGTGATGTAGGTGTAGGGCATCCCCCAGCCGGCGATGTCCACCGCATTGTTCAGCACGTTCGCGCTGTTTCCATCGAGGGTAAAGCCACGCACCGTGAGGTGAGAGTAATTGGGCGAGGAGTTGCCGTTGGCGGTGTCGCCGAGCTCTAGGACATTGGACTCAACGCCGTCGGGCGTTTTGATCGTGGTCACGGCGGAGCCTTCGCCGACCAGGGCAAAGTTATTTTTCCGAATGGAGAGATTGGCGCGGTGAATACCCTTCGGCACCCGTACGGTGCTGGCACGGGCACTGGCACTGGCACTGGCACGGGCACTGGCACTGGCAATCGCAATCGCATTGGCAAAGGCGGTGGTGTCATTAGTCACGCCATCGCCCATGGCACAAAACCACCTTCCATTGACCGCGCCATCGAACACCCTTTTCCAGCGTCTCGTTCCGCCCACGCCAAGGTCGAGCACCGTTCCGTCATTGTCGGCAGCCGTCGAAGCCGCATCCCAAACGAAGACCCCGCCGCCGCCATCGCCTGCAGCATAAACCTAGAAACGTGAATAGAAAACGTTGAGTTGACGCGTAAAGTCCTTGAAATAAGATGGATAGGACAGAAATATGATCTTGGATTGGGTCACCCTTAGGGTGAGACGGAAATTGGAGTAAAAAATGAGGTGAACGCGTGGCCTGTGGGTACGCCTGGAGGGCGTTATTATGCGGAGTTTGATCAGGACGTGCCTGTGACTCGGGAAGGGCAGTTGATCTTCTTTACGCAGTTTCTGCATGTTGGCGGAAGGTGGGAGCAGTTTTTGGAACGTTGTCCGTTGCGCTATCATGGCAATCGAGGCAGTGAAGTGGTCAATGTGGTGGGGACCGCAGCGCTCTCGGTCTTGTGCGGGCACTGGCGATACGCGCACATCAACGCAGTGCGGGCCGATCAGTTCAATCCGGGGCTATTGGGGATGACTGGTACGGTGAGCGAGGATGTGGTGCGACGAGCGGTGCGGAGGTTGAGCGAGACGGGCGGGCCGGAGTGGTTAAGCGGCGAACTACGCGCGTGCGTGGAGCCCGTGCTCAGTAGTTCGTGGATCTTGGACATTGATGTGACGGTCAAGCCGCTCTATGGGCATCAGCAGGGAGCGCAGGTGGGTTACAACCCGCACAAGCCCGGACGCCCCAGCCACGCGTATCACAGCTAGTTTATCTATGTCCTGACCGCGCCCAGAGGCCCTCTTTCCGTTTTGATTAATTTCTAAATTTCGGCGACGGAACTTCCCAACTGAAGTCCGCAATCAATGGACGATGGTCGCTTCGCAAGAAACTGCCAACCTCCGCACGAACGGGAACCAGCATGCTCGAAGTATAGAGAGCATCGATTCGTGCGACTGGATACTCGGTCGTGCAAGTGCCTCCCCAGCCGCGTCCGGCTACAGGCCACACATCTTTCAACATCGTACGAAGCGGGCCCAGTGACCACGCATGACCCGCAGTATTAAAATCGCCGCCGAGTAAAATGGCGTCGGGCCTTTCGCGACCATCGGTATTTGCAATCAGCGCTGCGAGCTTTGGAAACTGACCGATTCGCACCGCGTTACATTGCGTCAGAACATCGCGGTCCTTTTTCTCCCAGGGATTCAGAACCAGGGAAGGAAGCATGAGCCTGACATTTCCAATCAGCAGCCTGCGACCTTCTATATCAACCATTGCGAGCTGGGGATCGCTCCACGGCCCTACACTTTCTGCCGGCAGTAAACGAAAAGGATGCCTGCTTAGAATCACCAGCTCACCCGTTTGCACGGCGTGCGGCCAGACCGTTCCGAAAGTCTCCCTGTCTTTGGGGCTGAGCTGCCCCTGGTATTCCTGCAGCATGCAAATATCCGGCTCCAAAGTGCGCAAATCACGAATGGCCGCAGCCATATCCAGAGTCCCTCCCACGTTCCAACTGACAACCCGCAGCTCTCCCCGCGCCTGTGAGCTTGGAATCAGTGCGCGCAACATCGGACGCACCTCGTGTGTAACTATAATAAAGAGCAACACCGCAAGCCAGACGACAGCGGTGAATCGTTTTATAGACGGCGCGCTACTCAATATCGCGAGTGGAATGAGCCCGAAAAGCCACAACACAGGTGGCCAAATCGTCAGGAATTCGCCCCATGGATTTTGATCTCCCACAAAAACGTAGAGCGCCGCGAGTGTGACTGCACAAAAGACCGTAAATCCTCCAATAATCCGGCGAATCAGCACATCTATCCGCTTCCGCTTTGGAGTATGAATTGAAGACGAAGGGTGTGGGACAGGATTGGCATCCATGATTTTCGCGTGTTCCGCGTGTTTTTCGGACAACCGTTTTGAATAGTCACGGCTAAGTATTCCATGTCTTTCCGTCTGTTCCGTGGACCTCATTTTCGTATTACATTCCTGTCATTCATTGACCACTTCTGAATAGTTACGGCTGAGCAAGGATCTGATATTACATGACCGCGTAGAATAATCCCCAGCCTCCAAGCGCGAGCTCGAAATAAAGAGTAGTTTTAAACAATATATTGGTATACGATCTATGCTCCCCCCTTAACCATGAAACCTTCCCCCCGGCTGGTTTGTTCCCTCCTGCTTGCAGCATTGTCTGCACTTGCAATTACGCCTACTGCTGCCCAGCAGACGGTCTTGATCAATTATGGTGATGTTTGGAAATTCAACATCCCGACGAGTGACCCGGGTGCCAATTGGCGCCTGTTGAGTTTTAATGACACCAGTTGGGCTTCCGGCCCGGGTTTCCTCGGGTTTGATACGGCGACGATACCATCACCCGGAATCCGCACGGCTGTAGGAACCGCCAACAGCGCGCCGATGGTGTATCTGTTTCGTAGGACGTTTTCGCACATCGGCAGTACGACTGGCGCGACGTTCAAGATCGATCAGTTCGTGGACGACGGCGTGTCGTATTATCTCAACGGCAATCTGCTCGGCTCGGTGCGGCACATTCCCGGAGCCTGGAATAAAGCAGCGGAAACTTCGGTCGGCGACGCGGCGGAGGAGTTGAACGCAATCAGCGGTCAGGCAGCCGGGCTCCTTTTCGGAACGAACGTACTGACAGCGGAAGTGCATCAAGTTGGCCCCTCCAATTCGGACATGGTCTTTGGCGCGCGGCTGACGATCACTTCGGGTCCACTCACGAGCGAAGAGTGGCGGTTGCTTACGTTTGGTAACTCCAGCAACACCGGCAACGCGGCCGATCTCGCCGATCCCGACAAGGACGGCATGGTGAATCTCTCGGAATACGCGTCGTGCAATGACCCCAACAAACCAAATAATGCGTGGGGCACGGCCGCCATTCAGGGGAGTAATCTGACGCTGACTTATCTCCGTAGAAAAGCGGCGCTCGGCGAGGCAACGATCAGTTGCATCTGGTCCAGCAACCCCAACGGACCATGGAGCAGCGTGGGCGTGACCGAACAGATTCTCACCGACGACGGCACCACCCAATCCGTCGGCGCGCAGGTGGCGCTCAATGGCGGCAGAACGAAGTTTTTCAAAATCGAAATTAGGCGTCTCGTCACGCAGCCATCCGCGCCAGCGTCGCTGAATGGAAGCGCGGCCTCCGCCAGCCAGATCAATCTGACATGGTCCGACACTTCCAACAACGAAAGCGGATTCGACCTCGAGCGGCGTGTGAGCGGAGGGACATTCAGCCCGAGAGCCACCGTCGCAGCAGATATCACGAGCTTTCAAGACACCGGGCTGGATTCCAACATCACTTACATCTACCGCGTGCGCTCCACCAATAGCGCAGGCGATTCGGCTTTTACGAGCGAGGCGAGAATCACAACGCCGCTCGCCCCTCCTCTCACGCCAACCAACCTCACTGCTGCCGCAATATCCACGAGCCAGATCAATCTCACCTGGACGGATGCCTCTACAAACGAGACGGGATTTAAAATCGAGCGTCGTGTGAGCGGCGGGAGCTTCAGTCAGATCATCACCCTTCCCGCAGACACTACGAGTTTTGCCAATAGCGGCCTGAGCGCTGGCACGACTTATATCTACCGCATCCGCGCAACGAACACGGCGGGAGATTCCGATTACACCGCCGATGCCCGCGTCACCACCAGCGCGCCGCCACCAGCCAGCACCAATATCCCAAACCTGAATGTGCAGGCGGCAGTCATTTACTCGAAAGGCTATCCCGGCTTCATGGACATCGAGGTTTACCAGCAGGACGGGCGCTACTACGTGCGAGATAAAGTGAAAGCGGCTGATTACACGGACTCACGTCCGCGTCGCTATTACTATGTGGACATGGAAAATATCGGCTCGTCTTTGGAGCAGGGCTATCCACTGCCAGATCGCGGCGGCATTTATCAAATCCAATGCAAACGCTGGGGCTACGGCGCAGATCAATGGCAGCGTCCCGGACAGGAAGCCGCCATGCAATGGGTCATCAAACCCGGCCCTCTCGGCGTCGCTGGTGAACTGAATATCCCGGCGAGTTTTACCTTCGATACCAATGACTGGCGTGATCAGCATCACCTCCGCATCCCCACATTCGCGCCCATCACCGGGAAAGCATCGCCCACCTACCGCTACAATGCCGACCAGACTTGGGATGACATTCTCAACCACGGGGCAACCCACACCGCGATGGCCGTCGGGCCAGGTGGATATTCTCAGGCAATCCTCACGGCGGGTGATCCGATCGATGCGATCGGCGAGCAAGGTTTCAAGGCGCTCTCACAGCAGGAAGTGAAAAACTACGCCGCGCAGGTTCCGGCTTTCGGCTACTACTTTACCGATTGGGAAAAGCAGGTCGGCTGGCACGGCACGAACACGTATTGGAGCATTGATCTCCAGGATGAGCAGATTCTGCGAAACTATTACGTCTATCTCGAGGAGTTGAACCGCCTCGCACCAGCGCGCAAGAGCGGCGATTACTATCGTGCGCTGAAATGGAGCAACAGTTTCTATGAAGAAGGCGAGGCCACCCCTTTCTCGCAGCGATTTCTGGATCAAACCAACAATCCCGAGGCTTGGACGATGCCTGCATTTCGCAATTTCACCCATTTCGACGGTCAAACCCGCAGCCTTCGCGAGCAATGCCGGGTTTATACGATCGACTGGTATTTAAAGGAGAACATCTACCCCGACCGCAGGCGCTGCGCGTTGTATCAGGTTTACGCCAATATATTTGATACGATGAATGCGAAACTCATTACCACGGCGGACACGACGATTATGGGTTTTGCCTGGTGGGGCACGGACGGAGATATTCCCTACCGGCAGTATCTGCGCATGGATAACGGTTGGATTTACTACAATGGGCGTATTCAGCAATCTGCATGGTGGGTGATGACCGCCACCTACATCAGTCACTTGTTTGGAGACGGCATGCACTGGTGGCACGACAGCTCGCCGAATGGCAGCGATCGCAAGCAGCAACCCACCTCCTACGGAATGGGCACATTTACTTGGGAACCCGATTCAGCAGGCACACCAAACCCGCTGGTGATGGCTGACAATTCCGTGCCGAAATATCCGCGCGAACCCCGCTTCAACATTCAATACAGCAAGCTCGCGGAATATCGCCTCAAGCAATACGAGAGCTTTCTCACCAAGTCGCGCAGCGTGGTGGAATACAGCCTCAATGACGCAGCAACGTGGATCGCCGGCGTAGGCAATGAGCGCCGCGACATGCTTCAAAAAGCGAACGACAAAAACCCGATTTGCTACAAGTGGGAAGACGGCGACCTTGTTATGGTTTTCCTCGCATGGCCATTTGCCACCCAGCCCGAATGGAACGTCCGTCTCCGCATCGCTCCTGGCGTCGAACGCACTGTCACCATGCACAAGCAATGGCCGATGTTGCGTGTCTTTAGTAAGAGCAATCCGAGCTACGGGTTGTAGCTGGGATTTGTAAGCTTACCTGCATTTGTTGGGTATGCGGAAAGCTCCTCATGGCTAATTCACCTGGACTTTATAAAAATGAATCCGGTTGGTCTGATAGTCGCCGATATAAGCGAGACAATGAGGGAGGGCAGGACAATGTAGTTGCTCTTGCCAGAGCATGGGAAATTGCGTCCAGCTCGCCAAAATACTGCCATAATCTGGCTACATGCTCCGCAGCCCGTCCTCCTCTCCAATGCCGATGCATTCCGGAACTATCTCCTCATCAACACCCCGCAGTTGACCCTCTACGACCTGCCTGTGGTCATGGGCCCAAACCGTATCGCGGAGCTCATCGATGAATTCCCCGCTTTCCTATCACTCTCGCGCCTCCCGTCAGCCGATGCGCTCCAGCAACATCTTGCCCGTTGGAAAGCCGGGGCGAATGAGTGGAATCTCAAGCGGAAGAAAATCCCGGCCTTGGAAATTCCTGCTGGCATCTAGGAATGGGGGCGTTTTTTCTATCGTTAAAAGAGACGGACGGTTTTCAGTTAAATGGATGCGTATAGAGGGTTGTTTTTTGAGTCAACGGAGGAGTTTATCTCCGCCGCCCAGTGCGTGGAGGCCGTCTCCTGCGCAGCAGGAGCGCCGCGTAGCGGCGAGGCCGGAACGCAACGGGCGGCGGATCGCGTCAGGGGGCCTGGCGGCGGCAGCAGGAGCGCCTCCATCAATCTCCAAAT
>Ga0105047_10016804_pt1 | contig 11451 bp, 6 predicted proteins | sample MAT04_FD_78384 | JGI IMG/M metagenome (GOLD analysis project Ga0105047, IMG submission 78384) | Freshwater microbial communities from Lake Fryxell liftoff mats and glacier meltwater in Antarctica - MAT-04 (megahit assembly) | ecosystem: Environmental > Aquatic > Freshwater > Ice > Liftoff... | reverse complement strand
TGGGGCGCGGCATACTGCGCCCCACAAGCACCAAATCAAGGATTCAAACCAGGATTGAGGCCAACTCCCCGTCGTCATTGTCCGCCCGGCTGAGCCGACGCAAATGCTGCAATCGCCGTGACACTTCCCATGGCTTAACTTCGTGCCTATGGGACGCAGCAGGCTGCATCCCAATGGTTTAACGATCACAAACATCGCCCTTTAATTTTTGCTGAACCTGCGAGTGAAATTCACTAAGTCAGTCTTCAAAAGAAATTGACTGTCAGTTGACTCTAGTTTTCGCTAAGTAACGAAAGATTGAAGGCATGCAGCGGCCAATGCAGGATGAAAGCCAAGGGGCAACTGAAGGGTTTGGGAATTCTTTTTGCGAAGTTGGGCAGGATGTGGGAAATCGGACAAAGCAACTTTGGATCATGCACGACGGAGGCGCCCGGCGGTCGGTTTTGGGTGCTTGTCCCACCAGCCGGTGGGGATGGGATGGTGGGTCGCGGCAAGGTAGGTTAATGCAGCGCCAGCAACAAAGATGAGTTTGGGCAGACGAAAGCACATCTGGGGGTCATGAACGACGACGGCGACCCAGGTTGTCTGTTGAACCCACTTGCGCTGTTCATCCGTCCACGCTTTCTGCGGCATGGGCATCACCCCGCGCTACAGGTGGGCCTTGATCGTCACGACCTCGCCGTTATACATTTCTTGCCACGTTTGGGTTTCATCGAGCGGGGTGGCGGCAAGCACGTTGTGTTTATGCGTGCGCGCAAAGGGACGCACCACCTCACCGTGTATGGGTTTGCGTCCACGCCCGCGGTAGACCGCAACCTCACTGCGCCGGAGCGTCATGTTTTGAGGTCGTCGGATCACCAGGGCTTTGCACCCGTTCTCTAGTAGCTTGACCGGCGGAAACTTGCGGTCTGCGGTGACCACATCCTCGTCGCTGACTTCCGATCGTGCGGCTTGAATCAACGCTGCCATTAACGCGTCATCACTGTTTGCGGCCCGGCCTTTCCCACGAACGATTTTGAGCGGGAGTGTCACCGCCTGTTCCTTCACATGGCCCACCGCACCCACCATCCCCAACGTGTCATACGCTTTTACAGGGCGTCCTCCTATCTTCAGCGCGTCCCACTCTCCTTCTGACGCCACCTGTTCATTCAACCGTTTCAACATCTCATTCGCCTGCCACACGCCCTCCGCGGCTCCACGCCATGCTCGCATCGTCGCCTGCCGATCTAACCCACTGGCACTCACGGCCGGAATGATTGCGCCTCGACTCCCCAGCAATCGCCCACTCATCACCGTCATCAACACATGCCAGATGGCCAGGTTCGTTCCGATGTTCACTCCCTTCACCAGGTTTGCCACGAACTCACCCGATACACTTCCTGCGGTATTGAGGTCTTGCTTTTGGTTTTCACACATCGAAGCTTGCCTCAATACCTCTTTTTTAGTAACTACTCACCCCCGGATTTTGAGACTGGATTTACAAGATTTACAGGATGGAAATCCTCTCCCAATCTTGTAAATCCTGTTCATCCTGTCCAAAAGACCTGAGTAGTTACCTTTTTTAGCGAAAACTAGAGTGAGTCACAGTTTGGCTTACTCGCTTTGAATGGCCGTTCGTAAAAATCTTTGAGGACAGGAGCGATGACACCACATGCCTATTCTGTCAAAAGCGGCCTTCAAGTCTGCACAAGTGTTGACTCACATCTCCATCTAATTAAGCATTGCGGCAAGGCCCTATTCTGAGCTAAATATAAGTGTTATCGACATGCTATCTAAGTAATTAATTCTCAAGTCGGCAAAATCGCAACGGAACCCGCGCGTTTTGGCCGCTGTCATACCGCGTGGCGTGTTGCTTGTATTGCTCTAGCAACGGTTCAAATCCACCCGGCTTTAAATCGCATAGACTTTCCGCCCAAGCCAGTCACAGTTTTCACTCTGCCCAGTTGATTTCCGCACGCCACAAGATTTGTTCATAAAAACATGTATTCCTCCATCGAAACTACCACGGCCCCTCGCATTCAAACCCATTCTCAGAAGGCCCTTGCGAAGCAAACTTTGCGCATCGTGCTCGTGCTGGCCCAGGTGCTTTCGGCGCTGGGCATGGCCATGGTCGGCGTTGTGCAGCCCCAATTTGCACCATGGGCCGGCACGCCCGCAATGGTTTGGGCTGCCCCAGCCGTCGCTCCAGCGGCCCCGGCAGCGCCTCAGCCCAACACCGAAGTCTCGCTGGAGCTGTTTTCGGACGGCGCAGCGCCGTTTGATGCGCTGGATGCCGACGGCAACAACGACATCGTGCGCACCTTCGACTCCCTAATTTACCGGGTCGATTGGAACGTCAACGAGCAGGATGCGACCAATGTCGTCATCCGCCTGACGGTTCCAACCACCATGACCTATGTGACGTGGCCCGATTACTACAATGCCAAACGCGTGATGCCGCCTGGCTGTCTGACCAGCGGCGTGTCGCCGCCGTCGAGCCTGAGCGCCGACCGCAAGACTCTGGTCTGTAATGTCGGCAGTCACCTGGAGGGCTCGGCCGGCACGTTCTTCCCGCGCCTGTTTGTAGGTGCCCAACTCAGCGGGCAAGTCTTCGACATGCGGGCCGAGATCGACACCGATCAGACCACGCCTGTCACCTCCAACCCGGTGCCGGTCACCATCGCAGCCATTCCCGCCTGGGATTGGATCAAGAGCCAGCCCGATGTCTACACCTCTATCACCCGCACCGACGGCATCACCGGCAATATTTATATCTGGCCGATCTATGTAATTCCGGGAAGTTTTGGCGGGAAAGGCAGCGAGCCGATGAACGACGCGGTGCCGATTCAGTTCTACGATCAGGCTTGGAACCTCACCCCCAACGCCACCTTTGTGAGCAACCCGGCGCTGTATGCCGGCTACCCCAGCAATCGAAACGCGTGCGGCGGTTACGACAAGGTCTCGGGCAGCCTGCCTTTCGGCGACAGCACTGTGCCCGGTGCCACGGCCCAAAATACGACCGTGGGTGCGTGGGCCGGCACCGAAACCATTGCCTGCACCGTGAATCCCAATAACCAATCGCCAGGCGATGGCCAGTTGGTGCGCATTGATATTTCCGGGCACAACACGTTTGAGATTGCGCCCAAGACCTCGGGCGACGGCCTGAACCTCGGCGTGGCCATCGCCATGCAGATCGCCTTTTTTGCGCCGAGCATCGAGCTGAATACCAAAGCCGCAGCCACCTCGAACCGCACCTTTCTGACCAACACCATTATGGCTAGCCCGCCGGTCAGCCGCGTGCTGTATGCCATCACGCCGACGATTGATCCGATTCAGGTGAGCGGCTCCGTTGCCACGGTCGATGAAGTGACCACGACCAACAACACCGCCCAGGTGCCATATTTCATCAACACCTCAACCGGTGGCGGCGGCGTTGGCGGCGGCGGCACGGACACGCGTGTGTCGATTGACACTTACTTTGTCAACGGACCTTTTCAGCAGGCCTTCTCATACGATGATGCCAACCACATTCTTTTTCGAGATGGGCCCACAGGCCGTTCTATCTTTGGGCGCGATATTCGCGGGCCTGTGTTGGGTGGAACTGGGTCGGGCCGCTACGATATCAACGCGTTCCAAACGGCACGCAGCCAGGTGCAAACCCTGCAAATGCGTCTGTCGACCGACCGATGCAACAACGCAGAAGACACGCTGGATTGCGCCTCCGTTGCCGGCGGGGTCAACGTCATTCCGCAGGCTCAGAACTATTTCAATTACATCAACTCGTGCCAGTGGGTCGACACCCAATATTTTGAGTTGGTGCAAATGCCGGCCATCATTCCCGCCACCGGCATCATCAAAAGCCGGGCCTCAAGTGCGCCATCCACCGGTGAGGTGGTATCTGTCACAGCTACAAACCCGCTGGTTCAAGTCATCTACGGTGATAAGATCGGCGACGGTGACCGATATGGCTCAGGGTCATGGGTGCGTGAACGCGGCGTCTATTCCTATGTGGTCGAAGTGGCCCATAGCGCCACCGGCAGCTTCGTCGGCAATGGCAATGTGCTCACCGACACCGTCACCTGCAACACCAGCGATGCTGACGCGCGCGGCTGGGTGCCGGTGAATGGCAACCTGAGTGTGTTCCAAACCACCCCCGGCAATGGCGTGTATGACGGCATCAACATGATTCGTCTGCGCACGCTGGAGCCAGTGCCTTTTCAAAGTGTCAACGGGGGCCGCTATGGTCTGGGCTTCGTGCTGTTTGTGCAGGGTCGAGCCAAGCTGGATCGCCCCACCAACCCGGCTGGTGCCGATATCTATACGCATGCCTCCTACGCCGAGGGCGACTGGCGCACCGGGAATGCGCCGCCGACCACCTGGCACAACAAATCCTACTCAGTCACCAATGCCTTTGATCCGCCCGGTGCCATTGAGGATCGCTACGATTACCTAGACCCGAATGCCTTTGCCGGCCCGCCGCACGCCGTCCTGCCCAACAACGCCAACGGCGTCTACCGCGCCTACCACGACCGCATGCAAATTGTGGAAGCGTATGTGGGTCTGACCAAGCAGAATGTGGCCGGCAACGCGGACTATGTAGATGTCGGCGAGCTGGTCACCTTCACCCTGCAACCCAGCATCGTCGGCTCGGCCGTCGACACCTTCACCAATATCTATATCCAGGATCCACTGCCAACCTACTATGAATTTGTAACGGCAACCGTCGGCTCAACCCCTGGCTCAACCTTGCTGCAATCAGGTAGTTCGCTATTGTGGCGCTTCGGGCCCATCACCCAAAGCCAGCCGGGCGGCTGGAGCGATCTGGTGACCCTCACCGTGCGAGTTGGCCCGGCCTTGGCCGATCAGTTACTCTACAACGGCGCAACCGCGGCCGGCACCCGCGTGGACAATTCCACATCCAGCAAGTCATCCTTCGGACTGGCCTACATGGTCGGCTCCTATCACCGGCTCCAGATTCACAAGACGGTAAACCAGCCACTGGGTTCGTGTTCGCAGTTTGTGGCACAAAGCGATCCCTCGCCCGTTCCCTGGGACACCCGCTGTGCTCGCATGAACAAGAACGGCGACATCACCTTTACGCTGTATCTGACCGACACCGGGGCCGAGCGATTGGGCACCCTGCAAATCATCGATGCATTGCCCTTTAACGGCGATGCGCTGGAGCCGCAGACCACCTTTAGCGGCACGCCCAGCGCGCCCGCCAACACGGTGGGCGATGGTCGCGACCCAGCCTCGGCATTTGCCGGGACCAACTTCCTGCGCTTGATCCGGGTGAGGCCTGTGACCGCCGGCTTTACCTCCACCGTTTACTACACCACCGATCCAGTCAACACGGTTCAACGCGACGCGCGCACATTGCCCAACAATTGGGTGCTCCTGGCCCACATCACTGGCACTGCTGTCGTCACCGGATTCCCCATCAACGCCACCGCCTTCCGCGTGGATATCGCCGGCAGTGTGGTGGGTCAGGCGCAATCCATCGACCTTGTTATGGGTACCAACGGCAACAAAACTTACGACTTGTATACCAATAATTTTGGGGTCCGGTCCAACCAATTGCGCCTGCCCGTTCGGTCCAACGATGTCAGCGGCATGCCCGAGTCCGATCTGGTGCTGCGCAAATACACCAATGGCTACGATGCCGACACCGGCACCGGGCCAGCCATCCAGGTCGGCCAGCCGGTGACCTGGACCTATGTGGTCACCAACAACGGCGGCATCTCGCTCACTATTGCACCCGGCGATCTTCACGACGACATTGAAGGCCCCATCAACACCACCGCCTTCACCCTTACACCCGGCAGCGCCCTGACGTTGACTTACACAGGCACTGCGACCGCCATGGGCCAATACACCAACACGGCCGAAGTGACTGGCACATCGGCCGTGCCCGGCAGCCCCATCACGGCCACCAATCTCAGCCACTACTTCGGCATCACTCCGTCCATTGTGCTGCGCAAATACACCAACGGCTACGATGCCGAGGTGGGTACCGGGCCGTTGCTACAAGTTAACCAGCCGGTGACGTGGACCTATGTAGTGACCAACACCGGCAACACAACGCTGGCCGTGGCGGCTGGTGATTTGCGTGATGATCACGAAGGATCAATCAACCCGGCAGGTTTCACGCTGGCACCCAACGCCACCTTAACCCTTACCCATTTGGGCACGACCACCGCCGGCCAATATGTCAACACGGGTGTTGTCACCGCAACCCCCATCTTTTCTTCCAGTGTGCCGATCACGCCCGACTTGCCCGGCTTCCCGGCCGCATCCATTGCCACCGCCCTAACCGCCACCAATCCCAGTCGCTACTTTGGCGTCACGCCATCCATCGTGCTGCGCAAATACACCAACGGCTATGACGCCGATGGGTTGAATGTGAACGCACAACCGCTTGTCAATGTGGGTGAGCCAGTGACTTGGACCTACGTGGTCACCAACATCGGCAATGTGACGCTAACAGTCGCGGCCGGCGGTTTATACGACGATCCCGAAGGACCGGTGAACGCAGCCGCCTTCGCATTGGCTCCCAGCGAATCGTTGACCTTGACCCACATTGGGACGGCCGGCGCGAACACCGCCACAGGTGGCCAATACACCAACACCGGCACCGTGACCGGCACACCCACACTCGCGGCCCCCGTGCCGGCCGAGCCCGACTTGCCGGGGTTCCCGAGTGCTTCATCGATTACACAACTGGTGACGAGCACGAACCTCAGCCACTACCGAACCCCGGTCGTGAGCCAGACCGTGACGGCCGGTTTGGGAGACTTCGTGTGGAATGACCAAAACCACAACGGCATCCAAGACCCCGGCGAGTCGGGCATCGCGGGCGTGTCGGTGCAGTTGCAGACGCCGACTGGAACCTTGACCACGCGAACCAACGCCAGCGGCTACTACAGCTTCACCAATCTCCTGCCGGGTGTGCCTTACACCATCAGCTTCACCGCGCCCAGCGGCTACACCTTCACATTGCAAAACGTGGGCGTGCCGGGGACCGACAGCAACCCCAATCCCTTCACTGGCATCGCGGCCGCGGTGACATTGGCACCGGGTGAGTTCAATCCCACCATTGATGCCGGCGTGTGGCAACCCATGACGACGCTCAAACTCAGCAAAACGGCCGATATCGGGGGCAAGCAAAATGTGACGATTGGCAATCTCATCACGTATATCCTCGTGATCAGCAACGTGGGTCAAACCACAGCATACAACGTCGTGATCACCGACCCCTTGCCCATCGCAACATCGTATGTCACGCCGACAGGCCAGCCCATCGGCCAGCCACCCGGTAGTTTGAGCAACAATACCTTGCGCTGGGCTTTGGCTTCACTCGCGCCGAATCAGAGGGTCACCCTCATGTTCACAGTGCGGCTGAATGCGGTCAATCAACAGACCAGGATCACTAACCGCGCCTACGCGAGCGCCGATGGAGATCCAACGCCGGGCGTCGGCCAGCCCAAGATTGTGGCGAGTGACGAGGCCGTGGTTGTCGCGGTACCCACGGCCATTGTCTTGTTGTCGTTCAAAGCCGTGTGGCGAGATGAAATAGACGACATCGGGGCCGGCCAGAGTGTGCGCGTCTCCTGGCAAACCGGCAGCGAGATCAACACCTTTGGGTTTGCCCTGTATCGCAGCGCCGATGGCACACGATCTGGCGCCATTCTGGTGACGCCGGAACTCATTTCGTCCAAGAGCATCAACACTAGCGGGAGCAATTACGAGTTTAACGACACCACGGCCCAAGCCGGCCTGACCTACACTTATTGGCTTCAAGAATTGGAGACCACTCGCAAAGTGAATGAGTATGGGCCGGTGAACACGGCGGGATTGGAGATTCATCAACTCCCCATCGGCCGCCTCTTTCTACCCGTTGTGTTGGGACCTTAGTTAAGATCAAGATACATGCGACATGCTCCGCATCGCTAAATGATGCGGAGCATGTTGCGGCAAGCTTCAATCTGCATGAGACCGGCTTCAGACCCGCTATGCTTCGTCCCTGATTACCTTATAGGCTGTTGGCGAAATCGAGTTAGGATCAGGGCACGATGGGATTGACAAAACGCAAGGCGTCTCCGACGGATTTGACGGATGAGCAATGGTTGATCTTGAAGCCACACTTGCCGGGGCCGAAGAAACGGGGTGCTCCGCGACGAGTGGACTTGCGCGAGATCATGAATGCGCTGGTGTATGTGGCTCGCACCGGCTGTCAGTGGCGGATGTTGCCGCATGACTTTCCCGATTGGCAAGTGGTGTATGACTACTTTCGGGATTGGCGGGATGATGGAACCTGGCAGCGACTTAATGATGTCCTGCGAATCGAGATCCGGGTCGGGCTGGGCCGCAAGGCGGAACCGAGCGCGGCCATCCTGGACAGCCAAACGGTGAAATCCACGGAGATGAGTCGGGAACGCGGCTACGACGGGGGCAAGAAGACCAAAGGGATCAGGCGGCATGCCTTGGTGGATACGAACGGATTGCTGTTGGCGTTGATGATTCTGCCGGCCAACATTCAAGACCCCGCCGGTGCGCGCCAATTGTTGGCCGCGGTCAAAGATCAGTTCCCGCGTTTGAAGAAGATCTGGGCTGACGCCATTTATCGCGGCACCCTGATTCCCTGGGTTTCATGGTGTGCGGTTGGGTGCTGGACATTGTCAAACGCACCGACAAAGCCAAAGGCTTTCAAGTGTTGCCGTGTCGGTGGGTGGTTGAACGCTTCTTTGGCTGGCTGAATTGGTCGAGGCGCTTGAGTAAGCATTACGAACGCCGTTCGGACTCCGCTGCGGCCATGGTGTATTTGTCCATCACCCATACCATGACTAAACGCCTGGCCCGTCAGACCACGATCTTCGCCTGTCGGGCCTGACCTTGTCGCCGTGCGTCTGTTGCTCGTCATATGCTTCTATTTTTACCTTGAATTCATCGATCCTGATCTCGCCCAGTTGCCGCTGATGTCACTCAGCATGACTGCAAAAACCTATCAACCCCCTATTTCGCCAACAGCCTCTGAGGTCATCAAGGCTTGTTAAATGACAGGCGCTGGTATTTGCGAGCGCCTGTCGACGTTAAGCACGATCTGGCCGATGTCGCATACAGCACACGATATTTGGATTAATTTTTCTTAATCAACCAATATTGAGCCGTTAACAAGCCGGACGTAGTGTTCTTCAGGTCTGGTTATCTGATCCCAGCAAGCATGGCAATCATTAACCCGAATGCTTAGCCGAGATCACAGAATGCTCCAACCTGAAAAACGATCATGAAGAAAATCAATACACGACTTGCTGCGATGACGGCACTCTCCGTCCTGGCAGCCTCTTTGGCCACCCCCAACATCACCCTGGCTCAAACCCAGATCAACGGCTCCGGTGCCACATTCCCCCAGAAGCTGTACGAGGAGTGGGCCTTTGCCTACGCCAGCGTCGATAGCGGCGTCAAAATCAACTACGGCGGCGGCGGCTCTGGCAAGGGCAAGACCGACATCATCAACGGCACGGTGGACTTTGCCGGCAGCGATGCGGCCCTGACCGATGGCGAAGCCGGACGCAAGCCGCTGGTGCAAATCCCGACCGTGGCCGGCGCCGTTGTGGTCATCTTCAATGTGGCCGGTGTCAAAGACCTGACCCTCGACGGCCCCACTGTTGGCAAAATCTACGGCGGCCAGATCGAGAAGTGGAATGACCCCGCGATCCTCGCGTTGAACCCCAGCGCGAAGTTGCCCAACTCGCCCATCGTCGTGGTGCATCGCTCGGACGGCTCCGGCACCACCAGCATCTTCACCAATTATTTGACCAAAGCCAGCCCCGAGTGGATCGCCACCGTGAAGCCCAGCGTCGGCACCACTGTGGATTGGCCGGTTGACAAGGTGAAGCGTGGCCTGGGCGGCTCGGGCAACCCCGGCGTCGCCGCAGCCGTGCAAAAGACGCGCAACGCCATTGGCTATGTCGAGTTGGAATATGCCACCAGCCAGAAGATCCCTTACACCAAGATGATCAACGCCGCCGGCAAGACCGTCGACGCCAGCGCTGCCAGCACCATCGAGGCCCAACTCGACGGCGTGTTCGACAAGCGCCTGGCCGCCAGCATCCAGAACAGCAAGCGCGAGGGTGCCTGGCCCATCGCCGGCTACACCTACATCATCCTGAACAAGGACTATGCCGATTGCGCCAAGGCCGCCAAGCTGCTCTCGTTCATCACCTGGAGCATCACCAGCCCCGAAGGGCAGGCCATTGCCACCAAGCGCCAGTTCGCCACACTGCCGGCCTCCATCGTGCCGCAAGTCGGCCAGGCCATCAAGAGCGTGACCTGCAACAACGGCAACTCCGTCTTCAAATAAGGACGCGTGGTTGGTTGCTGGTTGCTAGTGTCTGGTTGCTAGTTCTACAAGTTGCGCATCAGTAACCAAAACCAGCGACCAACCACCAGCTACCAGCAACCACTATGTCCTCAACTCGCTTAAGCCGCTTGAACCGGTCGGCCAAGCCCAGCACTGGGCTGGCCCGGCTGCTCCGCCACGGCGACATCCCGTTCAAGCTCATCATCTGGCTGTCCTCGTTTCTGGTGCTGGCGCTGATGATCGGCTTCGGCGTCATGCTGTGGATGACCTCGGGCGAGACGCGCGCCGCCTATGGCACGGACTTCGTCTTCGGCACCGAGTGGAATCCACCCGGCGACATCTTCGGCGCGATTCCATTTATCGTCGGCACTCTGGCCACCTCACTGATCGCACTGCTCATCGCCGTACCGTTGGGCGTGGCCATCGCCATCTTCCTCAGCGAGTTGTGTCCACCGCGCCTGCGCCGGCCGTTGGGGTTGATGGTGGAAATGCTGGCCGCCATTCCCAGCGTGGTGTATGGCATGTGGGGCATCTTCATTCTCATCCCCACCGTCGTTCAGCCCATTGGCGATTTTCTATCGGCCACCTTTGGCGACCAGATTGCGCTGTTTGAAGGGCCGTTCTTCGGGTCCAGCATCCTGGCGGCCGGCATGATCTTGTCCGTCATGATTCTGCCCACCATCAGCGCCATCTCGCGCGATGTGCTTCTCGCGGTGCCCTTCTCGCAACGTGAGGCCTCGCTGGGCTTGGGCGCGACGCGTTGGGAGTTGATCTGGCAGGTGCTGTTGCCCTACGGCCTATCAGGCATTCTCGGCGCCATCATCCTCGGCCTCGGCCGCGCGCTGGGCGAGACGATGGCCGTGACCATGACCATCGGCAACGTCACCCAACTGCCCACCTCGATCTTGAACCCCGGCTACAGCATGGCCAGCGTCATCGCCAACGAGTGGGGCGAGAGCCGCGCCGGCCTATATTCCAGTGCTTTGCTGGAGATTGGCCTGTTGTTGTTCATCATGAGCCTCGGCCTCAACATGCTGGCCCGGCTTCTGGTGTGGAGCGTCTCGCGGCGCAACCCCGAGCAGCGCGTGTAAACCATCATGATGACCACAAAT
>Ga0105047_10016803_pt1 | contig 11452 bp, 11 predicted proteins | sample MAT04_FD_78384 | JGI IMG/M metagenome (GOLD analysis project Ga0105047, IMG submission 78384) | Freshwater microbial communities from Lake Fryxell liftoff mats and glacier meltwater in Antarctica - MAT-04 (megahit assembly) | ecosystem: Environmental > Aquatic > Freshwater > Ice > Liftoff... | reverse complement strand
GACCCAATCGGCCGATCTCGCCCTCAGCCTGGGCCGGAGCGATCAAACTGATCAATTCGAGTTGATCATCCGGAGTGCGTACAGGTACATCATCCATCGCAACGTGCGGAAGCACGCCCGACGTTTGCAGGACGGTCTGAACGACTTTATTCGAAAGAACTTGCTCTCTCATGGCCCTTGGCCTCCGCCGATCAGTTCAAAATAGCGTAGCTCATGGGAGGCGAAGAGGGAAGTAGATTCTTGATGGGAGGCCATAATGCCAGAAAGCCCAGGAATGGTCGTTCCTGGGCTTTCTTCGATTTACTCGCGGTCACGGCCCCGGCCGCGTCCTCCGCGGTCGCCCCCGCGGTCGCCCCCGCGGTCGCCCCCCCGACCACCGCGATTGCCGCCCCGGCCTTGATCGCGATGTTCTTCGTGCGGACGCCGATCCGGAAGTTGCTTGACCGGTTCGGCCGCTGCCGTCACCTTCACTTCGTTGCCGTTGTTGTCAAACCCTTGCAGTTCCAGGAATTCCGGCGAGATGCCGGGGACGCCTTGAACCATGATCTGCATCTGGCCGATCTCTTCCCAGTTCAGCAGCTCTTTCCGCTTTTTGTTGAGAAGGTAATGAGCCACCTCGACATGGCACTTGGCGTTCAGCTGACGAATTGTCTTCCGGTGGGCCGCCATCTGGAAGAGCCGCATGATTTCGATGCTCATGCTCTCGCTGGTCTTGATATAGCCCGTCGCGCGACAATGCGGACAGTCAGAGTAGATACTCCGTTTGAGCGACGGCCGAATCCGCTGCCGGGTCATTTCGATGACGCCAAACGCGGAGGTCTTGAGGATCTTGGTGCGAGCCCGATCGCGACGCAGGGCGTTGCGGAGGGCCTGTTCGACATTCCGGCGGTGGCGTTCTTCCTTCATGTCGATGAAGTCGTTGACGATGACGCCGCCCAGGTCACGCAGGCGCAGTTGCCGGCCGATCTCCTTGGCCGCCTGTAGGTTCATCTGGTAGGCGGTCTCCTCGGCGTTGTTCTCGGCCCGGAAGTTGCCGCTGTTGACGTCGATGGCGACGAGAGCCTCGGTCTGCTCGATGACGATCGAACCGCCCATCGGCAAGGCAAGTTTCTTCTCATTGATGCGGGCGAGCTCATGATCGATCCGAAATTTGGTGAAGATCGGTTCGGTGTCGGCGTGATGCTTGATGCGGTCGGCGTAACGCGGCATCACGATCTTGAGGAACTCCGCCGCCTGGGTAAAGGCATTGGCTTCGTCGACCCAGATGGAATCGATGTCGGCGGTAAAAATATCGCGGATGGTGCGCGTGATCATGTCGCTTTCGCGATAGATCTCGACCGGGGCCGGCCGTTTGAGCACCCGGCTGGCGAACACTTCCCAGAGCCGCACAAGATACGACAGGTCGTTCCGCAATTCAGCCTTGTTGCGGTCGATGGCGGCCGTACGAATGATGAAGCCGATCCCCTTGGGCGGGTTGAGCTCGGTGAGGCTCTGCTTGAGCCGGGTGCGGATGCTTTCGTCTTCGATCTTGCGGGAGACAGCAACGCGGTTCAAGCTTGGCATCAAGACGAGATAACGGCCGGCGATGCTGATGTAGGTGCTCAGGGTCGGCCCCTTGGTGCCGATCCCTTCCTTGATGACCTGGACGATGACTTCTTGACCGCGTTTGAAGATCTCCTGGATGGGCGGCTTCGGTCGGCCGCCATCGCGGCTGAAAGTGCCGCCGCGGCGCTGGCCCGGTCGTCCGCCGCCATCACGTCCGCCATCACGCCCACCGCGACGTCCGCCTCGGTCACGGTCGCCCCCGCGATCGTTACGCCGTGGACCGCTGCCGCCGCGCGAATAGCCTTCTTCGCCCTCCTCGTCGTCGCCTTCCATGATGTTTTCGATTTCTTCGGCATCACGAGCGTCGTCGTTCGGCGCCTCTTCCGGGGACTCGGAAACCTCCGATTCGGATTCCATTTCTGATTCGGATTCTGATTCTGATTCCGAATCTGATTCAGAGAACGCTTCGACATTCTCCCGCACCGGCGCCGGCGTCGGCTCCGGGCCTTCGGATGAGCCGGAGAAGCGATCATTCGGCGCGAAGGGATCGAAATTGATGCCCCCGTCGATTTCGGGTTCATCACCCGTCGTTCGCCGTTCGGCCGAGTTCATGAATCGAGTCTTGTCGTCATCCGTCGGCGGCGCATCGGCGGCTGGTGCTTCCGGGGCCGACTCGCTGGCTGGCGCTTCTTCGCCTTCGGGTTTCTTCTTGCCGCGCCGGCGTGGCCGGCTTTCAGCAACTTCTTCCGCCGCCGGTTCGCTCGGAGCCTCACCATCCGTCTCGGGCTTCTTACGCGAACGGCCGCGTCCGCCCCGCCGGCGAGGAGCCTCACTTGGGGCCTCTTCCGGGGCGGCTTCTTCCTCCGGCGCGGGCGGCGCCGATTCTTCGAGGATGCCGCCGCCAAAACCATCATCCACCACGGTCGGACCTTCGATGATCGGCATGCCCGGTTCGAGCCAGCCGGTCAACTCCTGGGTCGGCGGAATCACCTCTTCCTCAAACTCCGGCGGAACCGCTTCCGGCGACGGAATGACGACGGGCGTGAACGGAAGCCGGCCTCGGTCATTGCGGTCGCCCCCCCGATCGTTGCGTTCGCCGCGACCTCGGCCGCGATCGCCGCCCCGGTCTCCTCCGCGATCATTTCCCCGGTCATTTCCGCGGTCGCCCCCTCGGTCTCGGCGATCACCGCCTCGTGATTCCGGCAGATGTTTGTAGTAAACGGGGTCGACGTCCGAGACGTGGAGAAAGCCGTTGCGGCCGATGCCGAAATCGACGAACGCGGCCTGGATGCTCGGCTCGATGTTGACGATGCGGCCTTTGTAGATGTTGTTAACGTAGCTCTCTTGGCTGGCGCGCTCGACGTAAAGCTCTTCGAGCGTCCCATCCTCGACGATGGCGATTCGACATTCCTCCGGTTGGAGGACGTTGATGAGCATTTCCTTCTTCATGAAAACCTTTCAAGCATGATTCGGCACGGGGCAAGGGATCGGGACAACGCCCGGTCATCCGTCCACCCGGGGCCTGGGTATGTATTCATTCGACGATCGGCCCGTTGGGAGACGCCCCCCAGTGAGCCGTCGCGGGTTGCGGCGATGGTTCGGTAATGCGCAGCGGCCGTTCCAGCAGGGCACGCCCCGCGGGTCCGATGCGCGGCGGCTGGTCCGCCTCTTCCGTCACGTTCGTTTCGTCTTCGATTTCCAACAGACAGCGCTCGATCACCGCTCCGGCGTCGAGCACGTGGTTCAACTTCAGTTCGCGGACAAGTTCATCCGCCCGGGCACTGCCTTCGGGCGTGACCCATATGTCCATTTCCAGTTTCCCTTCCGACACCCGCAAGTTGCGGAAGAAGGGACGAATATTGACCTGCCGTGGGCGCGGCCGTTCTCGATCGACCCAGTACTCCGTTGCCGCCATCAGGGCGGCGCAACGGGCAGCAGCCGGTTCCATGTCCTCAACAGGCAAGGCCATCAGGTAGGTAGCCCGTCGCGGCCGAGCGGTTTGTTTCAGTTCGATGCGGCGTGCGGAGAGGAATTGGAGATCGTGAGGCGTTCGTGGAGCAAGACGGGAGAGTACGTTGTCAGGTTCGACAGGTTCCAACCATTCGATCTCGACGACTTCCTGCAGACCGGCGAGGCCCAGAGGCAATGAAAGGGCGAAGACCACGCGGGGTTGAGGATGAAATCCTTCTGTGGAGCGGAAGGGGAGCGACGCACGGCGCAGCATACGCTCAAACGCGCGCATCAAATCGAGATGGCTGAGGAAACGGCGATCGCCGTCCTTGCGGAAACGGATTCGAACCTTATCAAAAGCCATCGTGCGGCGGATCGTAAGCCCCGGTGTGGGGGAATCGAACCGCGTCCTCCTTCAGGAGGAAGCACGAACAAGCCAGGCCTCAGGTGGCGACGCCCCTGTCGATCCAGTGTAAGTGGAGGGGTGCGGACCGATTGTTCGGGCAAAACCAACAACTCCAGGACCTCGCCTTTTGAGGGGCTAGCCTGTGTTGTTGGATCTCGCATTCATTCATCGGCCGGGAATTCATCACCAATGGCTCGGGTCGCTCGTTCGTCGGGTGAAAGGGCCTGGCCGTTCGGCTCGCGGCGTCGCTTCACTCGACCGCTTCGGGTATTATCCGTCGGGTCTGTTCTCTCAAGTAATAAGTCACGTCGCGCGCGGTTTCGAGGTCAAGTGCCTCGTTCGCCACACGGCGGGCTTCGTCCAAGGTAATCAAGCGGATGATCTTTTTGATCTCCGGAATGTTCTGCGGCGTAACGCTGAGTTGGCGCAGGCCCAACCCGAGCAGAAGCATGGTGTAGAGCGGTTCTCCGCTCATCTCACCGCAAACATTAACCTCGACTCCCTGACTGTCAGCCGCCTGGACGACACGGTGAATCAGCCGCAAAACTGCGGGATCCGCCGGGGTATACAGGCCAGCCATCAGCTCATTCGTTCGGTCCGCCGCCAAGGTGTACTGGACCAGATCATTAGTGCCGATCGAGAAGAAATCGACCTCGCGCGCTAACGTGTCCGACATCAAGGCTGCCGACGGAACTTCGATCATTGTACCAACAGGCAAGTCTTTATTAAAGGCGATTCCTTCCTCTTGAAGATCTTCTTTCACCTCGGCTAACCGGAATTTGCACTCCCGCAACTCCTGGAGGGTGCTCACCATCGGGAACAAAATACGGACTTTGCCATGGGCACTCGCCCGCAGGATCGCTCGCAACTGCGTCCGGAACAGCGGCCAATTGCGCAGGCACAGGCGGATGCTCCGCATCCCCAAATACGGGTTCTTTTCCTCGGGACCCGTCCAGGGAAGCGAGCCGAATTTGTCGGCCCCGACATCCAGCGTGCGGATGACGACCGGTTGGCCCGGCAACTTCTTGAGCACCGTCATGTACGCCTGAAAGTGCTCTTCCTCCGTGGGGTCGGTCTTACGGCCGACGTAGAGAAATTCCGTGCGATACAGCCCAACGCCGTCCGCCCCGCGTTCTTGACAGTGCTCGGCTTCGGCGGGAAACTCAATATTCCCGTGGAGAAAGATGCGCGTTCCGTCACGAGTTTGGGCGGGAAGATCACGCTGGACGACCCAACGGCCGGCTTCCTTCCGTTGCTCGTTGCGAATCGCCTGGTACTTCTCGATGGTGGCGGAGTCCGGATCGAGAATGAGCAGCCCATGCGTGCCATCGACGATCACGAAGTCGCCGCCGGAGACTTCCGCCAGGAACTTGCCGAGGCCGACGACCGCCGGGATCTCCATCGCGTTGGCAATGATCGCGGTATGCGACGCTCGGCCGCCATGTTCCGTGGCAAACGCGAATACCTTCTCCGCATCCAGGGCGGCAGTCTCGCTGGGAGACAGATCGACCGCGAGAATCACGACCGGTTCGGTCAGATGATGAACCGTCTCGCGTTGCTCGCCCAGCAGATGATGAAGGATGCGTTTTTCGACATCGAAGAGATCGGAGGAGCGATGGGTGAAGTACTGGTTGCCCAGGCCTTCCAGAACTTTGACGTACTCACGCATCACCCGGCTGACGGCGTATTCGGCGGAAAATCGTTCTTTGCGAATGAGGCCGACGACTTCGGCGATGAGAGAAGGGTCCTCAAACAGCATCGCGTGCGCGGCAAAGATGGCCCCGTATTTGCGTCCGAGCCGGTCGGCCATTTCCTTCTCGGCGATGCGGGAGTCATCCGCGGCGGCGGCCAGCGCGATGTGTAATCGCCCGATCTCGGCTTCAACCTGCTGCGGCGCGACACGCTGTTGGGCGATGCGGAACCCCTCGGCGTCTAGCAACAAGGCAGAGCCAAGTGCGACGCCGTGCGAGACCGGGATGCCACGCAGAATCTCCATCGGAAATCCAGTTTACCCTTCTTCAAGACAATCAATCTAGCCGTGGGATGCGGCCGGGGTGGATTCGATGTCGTCCGCCGAAGTGGCGGCGAGAATATTCAACAAGACCGGCAGGGCATCCGGAGCATCGCGGCCGTGAACTTCAACCATGAGTTCCGTCCCTTGCTCTGCCGCTAGCAGCATTAGATCGATCAGACTCTTCCCGTTTACCGAGCGTTCCCCGAGCCACACCGTCACCGACGAGTCGAAGGCGAGCGCGGCGCGAGCGAACGCCATGGCCGGCCGCATGTGCAATCCCTGCGGATTCACAATCGCTGCCGTCCCACACATTCGTCCGTTTATTTCCATGCACGCTCGTTCAACTGGGGAAAGTTCCACCGTTATCTCGTAAGCCAGGGCGATCGATCCAAACTCGTTGCGGTCATCATGATTCATCAATCAACGTCCAGATGGCGTCGCGCGTCGGGGCCTGCCGCAAGGCCTTGATGAAGGCGTCGTCCTTCATGGTTCGCACCACGTTTTCGAGTGCTCGCAAGTGATCACCGGGTCGGTCCTGCGGAGAAATCAACATCACGAAGACATAAACTGGTTCCCCGTCAATGCTGTCGAACGGCACACCGTTCGGCGACAACGCCAGCGTGCCGATCAGGCGATCGACGCTTGAGTGCTTTGAATGAGGAATGGCGATATGCCGGCCGATCCCGGTCGAGCCGAGTTGCTCGCGCCGCAGGACGGCCTTGGTGATGTCCTCCAGTTCGCTTCCGCGGAAGTAGCCGGCCGAGTGCAAACTTCCCACCAGTTCCCGGATGACCCCCTCTTTCGTGGAAGAGGTCAAGCTGGGAATGATGGCGTCGCGCACGACAAAATTCGACATCCGCATAATGGGTTACCCCGACGGACTCGGAATGACGAGACGAACCTCGCGAGGAGGTTCCTCCCGCCGTCACTCCCCGGCCAGATCGCCATGGGCCGGATCACGCCGATGATCCTGGATCTTCTCCTTGTACTTGTGCAACTGATGCTTGATTCGGTCGATGGTAAGATCGACTGCGATCAGCACGTCCTCATGACGATCACGGGCCACGAAATCGTGTTTATGCTCGGCATCCACCTTGATTTCGACTTCCTTTTGGATCTGCTCCTTTAAATCGACCGTGACCTCAATCATGGTGATCCGGTCGAAATAATGGAGAAGTTTCTCCGCTTTTTCCCTGATCTGCTGTTGGTGCGTGTCGTTCAAGTGCCCGTGCCGGGCCGCTATGGTAATATGCACAGCCATATGCCTCCACCGATATTCGCGACATACTGGGGCGATGGAGAGAGCCAGATGAGCCATCGGGAACAATCCCATCAGTGAGGGGATTGTAGCCCACGCGGGAACTCGAAGCAATGACCCGCGCGGAAGTTCTCCCCTTCCCGCCTCGACATTCATAGTGATAGCCACGGCGTTCCGACATCGATTCGAACGGTTCAAACGATTAATCCGGGGAAGCGACCCATGGCCGGTCTGCCTGTCACACATATCGATCATGTCTCGGTCATCATCACCGATGTCCCCCGCGCTCGTGAGTTTTACGGCATGCGATTGGGGCTGCGCGAGATCGCCCCGCCGCGAACGTTCGATTTTGTCGTCGCCTGGTACGATCTCGGCGGAACCTATCTTCACTTACTCCTGAAAGAGAATGCCGATACGATCAGCGCCCGGCATTTCTGCCTCCACGTCAGCGACATCCATGCCGCGCGCAAGCACGTTCAGTCACAAGGCATCTCAGTCGACGAGACGGTTAAAATCCCTGGGGCCGACCGGTTTTTTATCCACGACCCGGAAGGCAATCGCATCGAAATTCTTCAATGGGAACGACCCTACCAGCCTGAAACGGACGGCAAATATCTCGTTTGAGGTTCTCTCAGACGCTCGCGCCGGCCAGCCAACCGGTGCTCCACGCGGCCTGAAAGTTGTACCCACCGATCGGACCATCAAGATCGAGAATCTCGCCCGCCAGATATAGCCCCGGGACAAGCTTACTCTGCATCGTTTTGGAATCGACCTCGTCCAGCGAGACGCCTCCGGTTGTTACTTCCGCCTTTTCAAAACCCAGGGCGCCCCCCACAGCCAGCCGTTGCCTCTTCACGGCTGCCGCCAGAGCGATTCGATCAGGCCGGCTTAGCCCTGCCGCCTTGCGATCAGCTGCTTGGCCGAGCAGGGCGAGTAGCGCATCTGCCAGGCGACGTGGCACCTTCTGAGCGAGCACGCCGGCCAGTTGCTTCTTGCCCGACGCCAACGTCTCCGTGCGTAAAAACTCGTCGAAATCGGTCTCGCTCATCCCAGGAAGAAAATCGATCTCGAGTTCGAGCGAGCGCGGAATCGGGTGCTTCGTGATCGCCTTGCTGACATCCAGCGGCGCCGGTCCGGTGAGACCAAAATGCGCGAACAGGAAGCCGCCCCGCCGCGCAGTGAGAACGCGATCGGGGCGCTCGATCACTTTCATCCCGACGTCGTCGAGCGTGACCCCACGCAGTTCAGCGACCCAGGGCGCCTCGACACGGATCGGCACAAGGGCCGGCCGGGGCGTGACAATGGTATGACCGAAGCGGCGAGTGAACTCGTAACCATCGCCGCGCGTGCCACAACCAGGATATGACTGGCCCCCCGTGGTAAGAATCACTCGCGGCACGCTAAGTCGTTGTTTGGCGGTGGTGATTTCAAAGCCGCCCTCGGTTCGCTTCAGGTCGGTCACCGGTTCTTCCCGAACGAGCGCGGCGCCGCTGGCGTGCATGCGTCGCAGCAGGGCGTCGAGAACGTCGAGCGCTCGATCGGAGACCGGGAAAATCTTGCCGGTGTCTTCAACCTTGGTCGCGACGCCGAGATCTTCGAAGAACGCGATCGCATCCGCCACGGAGAACTTGGCGAGCGGTGCGTGCAGGAAACGACCGTTCGGCCCGAAGGCCTCGACGATGCCGCGATTGTCGCAGGCGTGCGTGATATTGCAGCGGGTGCCGCCGGACATCAGGATTTTGACACCCGGCTTGCGGTTCTTCTCGAGGAGCACGACACTCTTGCCGCGCTCGGCCGCGGAGATGGCGGCCATCAACCCGGCCGCCCCGGCACCGATCACGACGACATCCGGTGATGATGCGGGCATGGCGGCTCAACTGTCCGAGATGGATTCGCGGGAAACGCCCGGTGCATAGCTCGGGTCACGCGGCTTACGCGGCGGCAACCCCTGGGCGACACGGATCGCCTTCGTCAGTTCTTCCATCCCCGTGTTGGCGGGCGGCAAGGCTCCATCTTTTGATTCGAGAGGCTCAATCTCGATGGCGCAACCAAGTAGGTATTGGTTGGCATGAACATGGTAATAGAGCAAGCCGCCCCCCTGCTTCGGGTCATAAATGATCCGATGCATGGCGCCTAGTTTAAGCTGTCGGAAGCGGAAGTTGACCATCTCGACTTCATGCGGAACCTGAAAGCCGAGCCGGCGCAACTCGCGGAGCATTTCGCGTTCAGCGATGTCGGTCCCTTCCTTGCCGATCTGCTGACGAATGATGTTGAGATCGTAGGCCTCCACGACCACGCCGCGATAGTTCATCGCCAGGTAGGCCAAGCCGTGTTCTTTCTTCAACGCATCCTTCAAAATTTGGCGGATGACGCCAACCTTTTTGTCGGTCCGCTCCAAGATGACCTTCCAGACAACGCCGATCATCGTGAGAAGAAAAACCGGCACGGTGATGGCCACGAGCATGGCGAAGACGAGAATGCTGCTGGCGAAGAACAGATGGGCGTCAATTTCGACGCCAAAGATTTGTTTGGTCGGAATTTCAAGCGAGCGCCATACCAGGCCGACGAGGATCAGCAACAGCCCGATGCCGGAGACGATAGCGACGCGATACGGGGCGAGCCAGATCGCCCAGGCGAAGCGGAAGGCGGAGAAGCCAAATTTTAACGCGAGCGGGTTCGGCATAGGTCAATTCTCACGGCGGTATTCGTAGATCGCCATTTGGCCCGGGCCTTCTTCGACTTCGACGCGCAAGATAGCCGGATCGAAACGATGATTGTCACGCAGGTCGGTCAATAGCCGTTGACCGATGTAGCGGGCCAGCAACTCGGCCGTCGTGTTCTCGATCGGCAGCAACACACAGTCGCCTCGGGGGAAGAGCCACTGGCGTTCCTTGTAACGAACGTCTACCACGTCGTCGCGCTCTTCCACGTGGATCACAGCATTGCGCGTCGGCAGCAGCATGTAATGATCGAGTTCATCCGTGATTTTACGCGTCGCCTCTTTGAGGGCGATGAAATCGAAGATGTAAAAATTCTCGTCGAGCGGGCCTTCCACTTCGACCGCCGCCCGATAGTTGTGCCCGTGCAAGCGTTCGCACTGATGCCCCGCGTACGAGATGAAATGCCCGGCGCAGAAAGCCAGGTAATCCTTCGAAACACGAACAGTGTAACGCTCAGCCATATTCTTCCCAGGTGAACGGCATCGATAGCACCATCCTATGTTCGCGAAGGGCGACGAACAGGCAAGCGGCGATCAGGTCGGCCGTCGCCCCCGAGTTCCGGGCATGTCCATCGGCCCGCAAATACCGGTCGAATTCCCGATATTGTTCTCGCCCACCCGCTGTCGTCAGATCGATCGCAGACGCTTGTCGGGAGATGGCGCGAGCTTCTTCCTCACCGCGCTTGCGGGCGATCAGCGTATCCGGAAACCGTGAGAGGAGATGCAACTGGGCGTGCAGAATGGCCGCCTCGACCCGGCCGAATTTCTCCCAACCCGTCACGAGAGCCGGCACCCCTTCATCGAGTACTTCGCTGAAGTTGTTCGCAAATTGGCGAGCGATCAGGTCGCGGTCGGCGGCTAGGGCCATCACGTCACGCAACGGCAACGTCGGCGTGTTCGCCACATCTTCGTTGGCAACCTCGCCCAGCCCGCCGGGGATTGCCCGACGAATCGCCTCATACACATGAATCGAATCGTCTACAGTCGTCGCATTCAGGATCGTTTTCAGGGATTGAGACCAATCGCCATCACACTTGGAAAGCGGCGCCAAGAGAAGAACGATGCCCAGATTCGTATTGGTGCGAACCACGGCCCGCGTTGCGCGAATCGCTTCAAGTATGGTGCTACCCAGCGGCGCCGACACCAGCCGGGCCAACACCGGCGCGATGGCGTTGGCGCTCAACACGAAGTCGTCATATGTCAGATCGGCAAAAGAAGCTTGAGGATGAACATTCCCCGCCTTGCGCGCGGCGGCCTCCCAGAGACAGGCCGTTCGAAGGCTGCTTTCGTTGGCAACTTGATCAATCACTCTCGCGTCGCCTCCACATGAACGGAACGAAGACCGGCTAAAGCCGGGATCCCAACAAATACGAGATCCGCCTCTCTGTTTTTGGTTTTCGTTGGAGTCCCGCCTTTAGGCGGAAGGAAAGACCGGCTAAAGCCGGGACTCCAACGAAGACGAAATCCGCCTCCCTGTTTTTGGTTTTCGTTGGAGTCCCGCCTTTAGGCGGAAGGAAAGACCGGCTAAAGCCGGGACTCCAACGAAGACGAAATCCGCCT
>Ga0105047_10016802_pt1 | contig 11452 bp, 11 predicted proteins | sample MAT04_FD_78384 | JGI IMG/M metagenome (GOLD analysis project Ga0105047, IMG submission 78384) | Freshwater microbial communities from Lake Fryxell liftoff mats and glacier meltwater in Antarctica - MAT-04 (megahit assembly) | ecosystem: Environmental > Aquatic > Freshwater > Ice > Liftoff... | reverse complement strand
CGCTGTGTCGTTCGCATTTGGCCTTCAGGTCGGCCATGTCCACGTTGCCGTTGGCGTCGCAGGCTGTGACGACGACCGTCAGGCCCGCCATCTGCGCACTGGCCGGGTTGGTGCCGTGCGCGCTCGACGGGATCAGGCAGATGTTCCGGTTGGCCTGGCCGTGTGCCGCATGGTAGGCGCGGATGGCCAGCAGCCCGGCATATTCGCCTTGGCTGCCGGCGTTGGGCTGCAGACTGATGCCGGCGTACCCGGTGGCCTGGCACAACCAGTCGCGCAGCTGCAGGTCCAGTTCGGCATAACCGTGGCGCTGGCTCGCCGGTGCAAACGGGTGGATGTCGGCGAACTCGGGCCAGGTGATGGGGATCATCTCGCTGGTGGCGTTGAGTTTCATCGTGCAGCTGCCCAGCGGGATCATGCTGCGGTCCAGGGCCAGGTCCTTGTCGCTCAGGCGGCGGATGTAGCGCAACATGCCGGTCTCGGAATGGTGGCTGTTGAACACCGGGTGCGTGAGGAAGGCGCTGCTGCGGCGCAGTTCCGGGGGCAGGCGGGCTGCGGTGGAGGCGGCCAGCTGGTCGACATCGGGCAGCGCCTGCCCGGGGGCCGCGAAGATGCGCCAGAGCCGCACCAGGTCGGCGCGGGTGGTGGTCTCGTCGAGCGAGATGCACAGGTAGTCGCCCCAATACACACGCAGGTTCACGCCGAACTCGCGGGCGCGGGCCGCCAGGGTCCCGGTGGCAGCGTCGGTCTTCAGGCTCAGCGTGTCGAACACCTGGTCCTCGCGCGGCGTGTAGCCCAAAGTCTGCAGGCCGCGCGCCAGGATGGCGGTGAGGGTGGCCACGCGCAGGGCAATGCGTTGCAGGCCCTGCGGACCGTGGTACACCGCGTACATGCTGGCCACCACGGCCGGCAGCACCTGCGCCGTGCAGATGTTGGAAGTGGCCTTTTCGCGGCGGATGTGCTGCTCGCGCGTCTGCAGGGCCAGGCGGTAGGCCGGGTTGCCGTGCACGTCCACGCTCACCCCCACCAGGCGGCCCGGCATGGAGCGTTTGTAGTCGTCGCGACAGGCCAGGTAGGCGGCGTGCGGGCCGCCGTTGCACATCGGCATGCCGAAGCGTTGGGTGGTGCCCACCACGATGTCGGCGCCCCATTCACCGGGCGGTGTCAGCAGGGTCAGCGCCAGCAGGTCGGCCGCGACGATGAACGCGGCCTGCTTCGCATGCGCCTTGGCCACGTCGGCGCGCAGGTCGTCGATGCGCCCGCTGGTGGCGGGGTACTGCGCCAGCGCGGCAAAGTAGTCGCCAGCCAGGGCGGCTTCCCACTCGGCGGCCGAGTTGGCCAGTTGCACCGTCAGGCCGAGCGGCGCGGCGCGCGTCTGGATCACCTCGATGGTCTGCGGGTGGCAGTCTCCCGCCACCACGAACACATTGCTCTTGCTCTTGACGCAGCGCTTGGCCAGCGTCATCGCCTCGGCGGCGGCGGTGGCCTCGTCGAGCATCGACGCGTTGGCGATCGGCATCGCGGTGAGGTCGCACACCATGGTCTGGAAGTTGACCAGGGCCTCCAGCCGGCCCTGCGAGATCTCCGCCTGGTAGGGGGTGTAGGCGGTGTACCAGGCCGGGTTTTCCAGGATATTGCGCAGGATGACGCCGGGGGTATGGGTGCCATGGTAGCCCTGGCCGATGAAGCTGCGCAACACCTGGTTCTTGGCCGCGATCGCCTTCATCTCGGCGAGTGCCGCGGCTTCGGTGATGGCCGGGGGAATTGCCATCGGGGTGCGGCGTGCAATCGACTGCGGCACGATGCCTTCGATCAGTGCGCGCCGCGACGCGGCACCGACGACGCCCAGCATGTGGGCTTCGTCGGCCGGGCTGATGCCGATATGGCGGGCGATGAATTCACTCGGGTTCTCGAGCGCGCCGAGGGAGCTGTCGGTTGGGTTCAACATGGGGATCTCTCTTGCAGTGGGTGGCGGAAGGGCGTTGCCGCCCGAGGCTCAGGCGCTGGCGCTGAAGCTGCCGTAGGCGGCCTCGTCCATCAGGGCGTCGAGCTGCGATGGGTCGGACAGCTTCACCCTGAAGAACCAGCCGGCTCCCAGCGGGTCGGAGTTCGCCAGTGACGGGTCGGCGCGCAGGGCCTCGTTGACCTCGGTCACCTCGCCGCTGACCGGCATGTAGACGTCGGCCGCGGCCTTGACGGACTCGACGACGCCGGCGATGTCCTTGGCGGCGAAGGTCTTGCCCACCTCGGGCAGATCGACAAACACCACGTCGCCCAGTGCGTCCTGGGCGTGGTGGGTGATGCCCACGGTGGCGCTGTCGCCCTCGATGCTGAGCCATTCATGGTCTTCGGTGTACCTGGTTGCCATTGTTGTTCTCCTGGTGTGAAAAAGTAGGGGTGGGGAAGGGGTGACTCAGCCGCGGAAGTAGCGGTTGGGGACAAAGGGCATGGGTACCACTTCCATCGGTACCGGCTTGCCGCGCACGATCGCGTGCAAGCGGGTGCCCGCTGCCGCGTGGGCCGCCGCCACGTACGCCATGGCGACCGGCTGGTTGATGCTGGGGCCCAGCACGCCGCTGGTGACTTCGCCAGCGGGCTCGCCGCCCGCGGTCTGCAGGACGGTGTGCTCACGCACCGGGATGCGCTCCAGCGCACGCAGGCCGATCCTGCGCCGCAGTGGTGCGGCGACGCCACCGGCCAGCTGCGCCAGCACGACGTCTGCTCCGGGGAAACCGCCGGCGCGGGCGCCGCCCGCACGGCGTACCTTCTGGATCGCCCAGTTCAGGTTGGCTTCGACCGGGGTGGTGGTGGTGTCCAGGTCGTTGCCGTACAGGCACAGGCCGGCCTCCAGGCGCAGCGAGTTGCGTGCGCCCAGGCCGACCGGTCGCACTTCGGTCTGCGCCAGCAGGCTGCGCGCCAGCGTCTCGGCGTGGTCGGCGTGCACCGAGATCTCGAAGCCGTCCTCGCCGGTGTAGCCGCTGCGGGTGACGAACGCGTCGACGAACTGGTTGCCGCAGCGCAGCTGGAACTGGCCGCCGGTCATGAACACGAGCTTGCCGATGCCGGGGCACAGGCGTTCGATGGCGGTGACGGCCTGGGGGCCCTGCAGTGCAAGCAGCGCCCGTTCGGGACAGGGAATGACACTGCAGCGCTGGCCAATCGTGGCCTGGATATGGGCGATGTCGGCCACCTTGCAGGCACCGTTCACGATCACGAAGATGTCGCCGCCATGGGCCACGTCGCGGTTCACGAACATCAGGTCGTCCAGGATGCCGCCGGCATCGTTGAGCAGCAGGCCGTAGCGTTGTTTGCCCACAGGCAGATCGATCACGTCGACCGGCATCAGCGTTTCGAAGGCGGCTGCCGCATCCGGCCCCACCAGGCGCAGCTGGCCCATGTGCGAGACGTCGAACAGGCCGGCAGCGGTGCGCGTGTGCAGGTGTTCGGCCAGCACGCCGGCAGGGTATTGCACCGGCATCGAATAACCGGCAAACGGGACCATGCGGGTGCCGAGTTCGAGGTGCAGGGCGTGCAGTGGCGTATGCAGCAGGGGGGGCGGGTTGGTATCGGACAAGGGTTCTCTCCAAGGGGCAAAATATCCATGGCCTGACGCCATGGGCTGCCCCCGCTGTCCGTGGTACCTGAGAGATTCACGCCAGAGGCGGCAACCGGACGGTTCCGCATGGGGCTTGCTCCTTCGGTGGGCTGCAGGTGCTGCAGCCTCTCTCCAGTAGGGTACGCCGTGGACCATCACGGGCCCGCGGCGGTTGCCAGTCCTTTTGCCTGAGCGTTCAACCTGCCGGAATCAGCAGGTACTGCGCCTTCGGCGGCATTCCCCGTGAGGGGAAAACTCTCTCCTGACGCATGGATTGTATAGCGGCAAAAGCGGCCTCCGGCGTTCAGTCGGCGAGCCGGCCCCACAGCCCCACGCTGTACATCTGCGGGCAGCGCAAGCCCTTCATGTTCCATTCCATCGCGTGGACGCAGGCCAAGACGCGGGGGCGTCAGGTGCCGTGCTTGCCGGGGGTCCAGCCCTGGGCGCCCAGGGCCTGCAGGGCGACGCTGGCGGCCGGCGCTTCGAGAGGGGTGGCCAGGGTGTCGTTCCAGCGGTTCAGGAATGCGAACATCGCCACTACGCTGAGGATTTCGACGATTTCACCGTCGCTCCAGTGCTGGCGCAGTTCGGCAAACTGTTCGTCGGTCACGGCGTTCGGCTGGCTGGAGGCCGCCAGCGCGAAGTCCATGGCCAGGCGCTCGCGCACGTTGTAGTGCGGGCTGCTGGCATAGGTCCACACGTCGGCGAGCTTGGCGTCGCTGATGCCGAAATTGTGGGCCCCGAGCAGCGTGTGAGCCTGGCAGTAGAGGCAGCCCGACACCTTGCTGACCACATGGCCGATCAGCCTGCGAAAGCCCTGGTCGACCTCGCCCGCCGGGTCCATCACCGCGGCGTTGAGCTGGGCGAAGGCCTGCACGATCCTGGGTTTGCGCTGCATCGTCAGCACGCTGTTGGGCGTGAAGCCCAGGGTGCCGAGGAAGAAGTCGAAGTGGGACTTCAGCTCCGGCGTGGTTTCGGGTGGCAGAGGCGCGAGGCGGGACATGGCGATTCCTTGGGGGTCGGGTCGGCGTACGTTCGGTGCACTACATGCCCGCGTAGTTGGGCCCGCCACCGCCCTCGGGCGTGACCCACACGATGTTCTGCGTCGGGTCCTTGATGTCGCAGGTCTTGCAGTGCACGCAGTTCTGCGCGTTGATCTGCAGGCGGTCGGTGTTGTCCTCGTTCTTGACGAACTCGTACACGCCGGCCGGGCAATAACGCGACTCCGGGCCCGCGTACTGCGCCAGGTTGATGCCCACCGGCACACTGGCGTCCTTGAGTGTCAGGTGGGCGGGCTGCTGCTCTTCGTGGTTGGTGTTGCTCAGAAACACGCTGGAGAGCCGGTCGAAGGTCAGCTTGCCGTCGGGCTTGGGGTACTGGATCGGCTGGCACTGCGACGCCGGCTTCAGGCTCAGGTGGTCAGGCGCGTCGCGGCGCAGTGTCCAGGGGATGTGGCCGCGCAGCACGTACTGTTCGATCCCGTTCATGATGCTGGCGACGGTCAGGCCCTTCTTGAACCAGGTCTTGAAGTTGCGCGACTTGTTGAGCTCGTCGTACAGCCAGCTGGCGCGGAACGCCTCGGGGTAGGCGTCGAGCTCGTCGTGCGCACGGCCCGACTGCACGGCCTCGAACGCCGCTTCGGCGGCCAGCATGCCGGACTTGATGGCGGCGTGGCTGCCCTTGATGCGGCTCACGTTCAGGTAACCGGCGTCGCAACCCACCAGCGCTCCGCCCGGGAACACCGTCTTGGGCAGCGACATCAGCCCGCCCGCGGCGATCGCGCGCGCGCCGTAGGCCAGGCGTTTGGCGGGCTTGAGCCCCTGGTCCTCGCCTTCGAGGTACCAGCGCACATTGGGGTGCGTCTTCCATTGCTGGAACTCCTCGAAGGGGCTCAGGTAGGGGTTGGTGTAGTCCAGCCCGGTAATCAGTCCGAGCGCGACCTTGTTGTCCTCCAGGTGGTACAGGAACGCGCCGCCATAGGTGTCGTTGTCCATCGGCCAGCCGGCGGTGTGCAGCACGAACCCGGGTTTGTGACGCGCGGGGTCGATCTCCCAGAGTTCCTTGATGCCCAGGCCGAAGGTCTGCGGATCCCGGCCTTCGTCGAGGTGGAAGCGCGCGATCACCTGCTTGCCCAGGTGGCCGCGGGCGCCTTCGGCGAACACCGTGTATTTGGCATGCAGCTCCATGCCGAGCTGGAAACTCTCCATCGGCTCGCCGTCCTTGCCGATGCCCATGTTGCCGGTGGCCACACCCTTGACCGAGCCGTCCTCGTTGTAGAGAACCTCGGCAGCCGCGAAGCCGGGGAAGATCTCCACGCCCAGTCCTTCGGCCTGCTGGGCCAGCCAGCGCGTGACCGCACCCAGGCTGACGATGTAGTTGCCATGGTTGTGCAGGCACGCCGGCATCATGAAGTTGGGTACCCGAAAGCCCCCCTTCTCGCTGAAGAACACCATCGCGTCATCGGTCACCGGCTGGTTCAGCGGCGCGCCGAGCTCCTTCCAGTTGGGGAACAGTTCGGTGATGGCGATCGGGTCCATGATGGCGCCCGACAGGATGTGCGCCCCGGGTTCGGAGCCCTTTTCCAGCACGACGACGGACACCTCCTTGCCTTTTTCTGCCGCCAGCTGCTTCAGGCGGATGGCGGTGGACAGGCCGGCGGGCCCGCCGCCGACGACGACAACGTCGTACTCCATGGCTTCACGGGGGCCGAACTGGGCAAGGATCTCGTCGTGGGTCATGATCGCGAAGGGGATGGGTTGAGGAGTTGGGCCCGGGGGGCCCGTCGGGGATTTTATGCGTCCGACCAGATCGTCGGGACGATAATCGGGAGATCACTTTTGATTTCTGGAGAATTGCTTCCATGGCCTACAGCATCGATCTATCCGGGCGCGTCGCCTTCGTGACTGGCGCCTCCAGCGGCCTGGGTGCGCAATTCGCGCGCACCTTGTCCGCGGCGGGCGCCGCCGTGGTGCTGGCCGGGAGGCGTCTGGAGCGGCTCAAGGAACTGCGCGCCGAGATCGACGGCGCCGGTGGCGACGCGCATGTGGTCCAGCTCGATGTGACCGACCACGCCTCGATCAAGTCGGCCGTGGCACACGCCGAGACCGAGGTCGGATCGATCGACATCCTGGTGAACAACTCCGGTGTCAGCACCACCCAGCGCCTGCAGGACGTGACCCCCGAGGACTACGATTTCGTCTTCGACACCAACGTCAAGGGGGCCTTCTTCGTGGCGCAGGAGGTCGGCAAGCGCATGCTGGCCCGGGCCCAGGGCGCGGCACCCGGCTCGTTCACGGGGGGGCGCATCGTCAACGTGGCCTCGATGGCCGGCCTGCGGGTGCTGCCCCAGATCGGCGTTTATGCCATGAGCAAGGCGGCGGTGATCCACATGACCAAGGCGATGGCGCTCGAGTGGGGCAAGTACGGCATCAATGTCAACGCCCTGTGCCCCGGCTACATCGATACCGAGCTCAACCACCATCACTGGCAGACCGAGCAGGGCCAGAAGCTGATCCAGATGCTGCCGCGCAAGCGGGTCGGTCAAGCCAGTGATCTCGACGCCCTGATCGTGATGCTGTGCTCCGACCAGAGCCATATCGTCAACGGTGCGGTGATCGCGGCGGACGACGGATTCGCCGTCTGAGCCTGCCGCGATGCGATTCGAACTGCCCGAACACAAGAAGCTCGTCTACGAGATGACGATCCCGATCCGCTGGGGCGACATGGATGCGATGGGGCATCTGAACAACACCAGCTACTTCCGCTACATGGAGACCTGCCGCATCGACTGGATGCACAGCACCGGCTGCATGCCCGACATGCACGGCGAAGGGCCGGTGATCGTGAACGCCTTCTGCAACTTCTACCAGCAGCTCGAATACCCGGGCGAGGTGCGCATCAGGATGTACGCCAGCGACCCGGCGCGCACCACCTTCGAGACCTGGGTCACGATGGAGCGGGCAGACCGCCCGGGCGTCATCTGTGCCGCCGGCGGCGCCACCACGATCTGGGTCGACTTCCCGAAACAGAAGGCCGGGCCGCTGCCGGACTGGCTGCGCGCGCTGGTCACCTGAGAGGCTGAGAATCTTTCTACTGCGCGGGCCCATCTGGCGCCTGCGGTGCTCACCGTACGCCTGTACGGTTTCGATCCTCGACGCCACCCGGGCCCGCGCGCTACGAAATATTCTCAGCCTCCGAGCCCTGCCTGTTTCTTCTCGCGTGCCACCCGCCCCAGCAGGTAGAACTCGGGATTGGGCAGCATGCCGCTGAAGTTGGCGATGCGGTTGGACAGGCCGAAGAACGCGGTGATGGCACCGATGTCCCAGATGTCCTCGTCGTTGAAGCCGTGCGCCTGCAGGGCAGCGAAGTCCGGCTCGCCGATTTCCGCCGAGCGCAGGCAGACCTTCATCGCAAAATCGAGCATGGCGCGCTGGCGCGGGGTGATGTCGGCCTTGCGGTAGTTGACGGCCACCTGGTCCGCCACCAGCGGCTTCTTCTCGTAAATGCGCAGGATGGCACCGTGCGCCACCACGCAGTACAGGCAGCCGTTGGCCGCACTGGTGGTGGTGACGATCATTTCGCGGTCGCCCTTGGTCAGGCCCGACTCCTCGCGCAGCATCAGGGCATCGTGGTAGGCGAAGAACGCGCGCCATTCGGCTGGCCGGCGCGCCAGCGCCAGGAACACGTTGGGGATGAAGCCGGACTTTTCCTGGACTTCCAGCACCTTGGCGCGGATGTCGTCGGGCAGGTCCAGAACCTGGGGGGCGGGATAGCGGGGGCTTGCGGCAGATGTCATGGCGGTGGGGGTGTGGAGTGGGCGGGACGCCTGTGCACTTTACGCCAAAGCGCCGCCCCTGCGGCCGAAGGCGCATACTGCAAGGCTGTCCCACTTCGCGAACGCCCCACCGGGCTTCGTGCCCCCGCGATGCCCGGCTACCAGACCAAGGTCGAGCACATCGGCGTTGCGGGCGTGCAGGGCCTGATCGTGCGCTCCCTGCTGGACCGCCAGCAATTTGCCGATCCCGACGGCGATGCCCTGCGCCAGGGCATTTCTTCGGCGACCTGGCCGCTGTTCGGGCTGTTGTGGCCGTCGGGCGCGCATCTCGCGGCCCGGCTGGCCCGACGCACGTTGGTGGCGGATGAACGGGTGCTGGAGATCGGCTGCGGCCTGGCGCTGGCGAGCCTGGTGGGACACCGGCGCGGCATCGACATGACGGCCAGCGATTGCCACCCCCTGACGGCCGGTTTCCTGGCCGAGAACCTGCGGCTGAACGCCTTGCCGCCGATGAAGTACCGGCACGGCCACTGGAGCGACGACGCACTGCCCCTGAAAGACCGGGCCGCGCAGGCCGAGGAGGTGCTGCAGGGCCGCTTCGACCTGCTGATCGGCAGCGACCTGCTGTACGAACGCGACCCCGAAGGTGTGCTGGCTGCATTCATCGGGCGCCACAGTGCGCCCGCGGCCGAGGTCTGGATCGTGGATCCCGACCGCGGCAACCGGTCGGGCTTCAATCGGCACATGGCCGTGCTGGGTTTCACTGTGGTGGAGCAGCGGCTGGACCAACTGGCGGGGACCAGCGGGGCGGCCTACAGGGGGCGCCTGCTGATATTTTCGCGCGGCGTCCCGCCGAGCGCGTCTTGAACCGGCTCAGCCAGCGGTCAGCTTGTGCACCAGTTCGGCACTGGTGGCCGCCTTGTATTTGCGCATCAGCCGCGCCCGGTAGATCTCCACCGTGCGGTGGCTGATGGACAGGATGCGGCCGATCTGCTTGCTGGTGTGGCCGTCCATCAGGCACGCCGCCACCTCGCGTTCGCGTGCGGTCAGTTCGGCCTTGACCGGTCGGCGCGAGGACAGGTCGAGGAAGGTCCAGATGCCCGCTTCGTGCGGCGCGTCGCGGTTGAGCGCCCGGCCGGTCACGTGGCACCAGAAGGTCTCGCCATTGCCGCGTTTCATCACGCGGTCGTCGGCGTAGTGCCCGCGCGCATTGAGGATCGGTGCGATGCGCGCCCCGGTGCGCTCGTACTCCTCGCGGCTGGGATAGAGCACCTGGAAGGTCTGCCCGATCAGCACGTCACGCGACAGCGCGAACATCTCGCACAGGCGGGCATTGCAGTCCACGATGCCGCGGTTGCGCGACAGCACCAGCCCGACCGGGGCCAGGTCGAACGCCAGGCGGTAGTCGATGTCCTCGTTCATGCCTGCAGGGGTCCTTACGAAATACTACGTACCAGATTACGTAGTATCGTTCAGGCATCAACTCCAAGGAGACCTGCGTGAACAAGATCTATCCCTCCGCGTCCGCGGCACTCGAGGGCATCGTCCAGGACGGGCAACTGATGGCGGTCGGCGGCTTCGGGCTGTGCGGCATTCCCGAGGCGCTCATCGACGCCCTGCGCGACAGCGCGGTCAAGGGCCTGACGGTGATCTCCAACAACGCCGGTGTCGACGGTTTCGGCCTGGGCAAGCTGCTGGAGTCCCGCCAGATCAAGCGCATGATCTCCAGCTACGTGGGCGAGAACAAGGAGTTCGAGCGCCAGTACCTGGCCGGTGAACTGGAACTGGAATTCACGCCGCAGGGCACGCTGGCCGAGAAGCTGCGCGCCGGCGGCGCCGGCATCCCGGCCTTCTTCACCAAGACCGGCGTGGGCACCATGGTGGCCGAAGGCAAGGAACTGCGCGACTTCGATGGCGAGACCTACGTGATGGAGCGCGCGCTGGTGCCGGATGTGGCGCTGGTCAAGGCGCACCGGGCTGACAAGTCGGGCAACCTGCAGTTCCGCTACACCGCGCGCAACTTCAACCCCGCGGTGGCCATGGCCGGCAAGATCACGATCGTCGAGGTGGAGGAGATCGTCGAGACCGGCGCCATGGTGCCCGACCAGGTGCATCTGCCGGGCATCTACGTGCACCGCATCGTCCTGAATGCCACGCCCGAGAAGCGCATCGAGAAGCGCACCCTGCGCGACAAGGCCGGCGCCTGAGCCGCCCCCCGCAACACACACCAACAGGAGCAATTTCATGGGCTGGACTCAAGAGCAAATGGCGGCACGTGCCGCGCAGGAACTGCAAGACGGTTACTACGTGAACCTGGGCATCGGCATCCCGACCCTGGTGGCCAATTTCGTGCCTGCCGACAAGGAGGTATGGCTGCAAAGCGAAAACGGCATGTTGGGCATCGGGCCGTTTCCGACCGAGGACGAGGTGGACGCCGATCTGATCAACGCCGGCAAGCAGACCGTCACCACCCTGCCGGGCTCGTCCATCTTCGGCAGCCACGACAGTTTCGCCATGATCCGCGGCGGCAAGATCAACCTGAGCATCCTGGGTGCGATGCAGGTCAGCGAGAAGGGCGACCTGGCCAACTGGATGATCCCGGGCAAGATGGTCAAGGGCATGGGCGGGGCGATGGACCTGGTGGCGGGGGTCAAGAATGTGGTCGTGCTGATGGAGCACGTGGCCAAGAAGAAGGACGGCAGCATCGACCTCAAGATCCTGCCGCACTGCACCCTGCCGCTGACCGGCGTGGGCGTGGTCGACCGCATCATCACCGACCTGGCCGTGATGGACGTCACCCCGCACGGTCTCAAGGTGTTCGAACTGGCGCCGGGCGTCACACGCGAGGAACTGCAATCGAAGACGGGCGTGCCGCTGCGGTGAACCCCGCGCACGCGCTGGCATCCCTGTGGCAGGCGGCCGCACTGCCGGCCGGCGCGCTGGAGCATGTCCGACTCACCGGCGCCGATCCGGTGCTGCCTTCGTCCTTTCGCGTCGGCGCGGCCGCGCAGGTGAGCATCGCCGCGGCCGCTCTGGCAGCGCACGAATTCGGCTGCCAGCGTGGCCAGGCGCCCCAGCAGATCAGT
>Ga0105047_10016801_pt1 | contig 11453 bp, 15 predicted proteins | sample MAT04_FD_78384 | JGI IMG/M metagenome (GOLD analysis project Ga0105047, IMG submission 78384) | Freshwater microbial communities from Lake Fryxell liftoff mats and glacier meltwater in Antarctica - MAT-04 (megahit assembly) | ecosystem: Environmental > Aquatic > Freshwater > Ice > Liftoff... | reverse complement strand
TCCCTCCCACTTGTTTTGCAAAGAATTATATTATATTCCCCCCAGCAACATCCATGTAAAATTTCTCTGCCATCCTTTCACATTTTGCAACTATTTTATGAGAAAGTTCATATCCTCCGTAGCTATTCGATATAACTGGAAGCTAATACAGTTTTTAGAGCTAAATATCATATGCTTTTTTTAATTTCGTCCGATTCATACTCCTTGCACAACAATGCTCTTATATATCCTTTATCATTGTTTGTTGATTCTATATAAAAACATCTTCCATAATAAAATCTTATAAGTGAAAACATTCTTGATGAAGTATGAAGATATAAATAAGTAATACCAGATGATTCCATTAAGTTATCAACTGCATTCATTAATATTTTACCGACACCATTATTTTGAAATACCTCTGCAACTCCAAATCTACTTAAATAAGCAGTATTATCTGGTTTGATTTCAATTCGTACACTACCAATAATATTTTTGTTAGATAAAGCTACAAAAACATTAGTAGTTTCTATAGCTTTTATTACATCATCATAAGTTTCCTCTAAAGGTGTTACTATTTCTGCTATCCCTGCATTTTCGCTATACATCTTAAAAGATTTTTTTGCAAGTGTTCTTATTTCTTCAACGTCGAAAGTATTAGCTCTTCTAACTTCAAAGAACATTTTATCCATGTATCTACCTCCATTATCATTTATTTTTAAGTTGCCCTCGTAAATTATTATATCAAAAAAAATATAATCTTTTGTTAAGATGTGGTTAAAATAACAGCAAATGATGTTAACTTTTTTATACGTTTATGTTCTGAATTTCAAAACAAATTTAATTGGAATTTATCTACAAAAGGAAAAACCATCTAGAGTTTAGATGGTTTTTCCTTTTGATTTACTATAACTGCTACAGATGCTTACGGTGCAACAACTGTGTTACTAATTAAAGTAACTGCCGTCCGTGCCAACAATCGACCATTGACTGATGCTTTCCTACCCAAAGCGATATTCGTCGCGCCCAAAATGATTCCCTCAAAATGTGCACCTGTTTTAATCGCAACAGTTTCCGATGACTGCCAGAAGATATTCTTAGCTTGTGCTCCACCCGTTAGATTAATACTAGTATAGGGGGCTTGGTTAATTCCCTTAGCTATTTGAAAAATAAAAACATCGTTTGGCCCACCGTTGAGAGTGACATCCGAATTTATTGAAACAGCGGTGTTCCATTTGTAAACACCAGGTATAAGTGTTTGACCACTTATGTCTCCAGTATAGAGGTTGGTAAAATTTACAGCTCTTCCAGCAGCATCAGTGTAAGCTGTCCCCATGTCCCCTATAGCTCTAGTGAGATTACTAGAAGTTGTACCTGCATAGTCAGAAGCGTATACCTTTCCAGTAACTTGAGTGGAAGTTGAAAATACATTAGTGGCGTCCATTATCAACGAAAATCCAGTAATAGCTGTACCAACAATTGGGCTAACTCCTATATCTCCAGTAATAACAGAATGGGGCACGGTAGAGATTCCTGATTGTGCCAAAATCGCAAAATTACCAGCCGTACCAAGCTTTACTGGTGCGGTCACAATTGTAGTAGCAGCAAATATCGTATTACATGAAAGTAATACCCCCATGGTTAAAGTTGAAGAAAATGTTAATAACTTTTTAAATGATATATTCATCATAATTCTTTCCCTCCTAATTAATTTTTTTAAAATATAATTTTAAAAACCAGATAAAGAAAATATCCCTCCTCTCAACTTATATTTAATAAATGTCAAATATAATTCAATCTCAACCGTTCCTATTAACGAAGAAATTATTATTTTCAACAACAAAAAACTTATCTTAGGCAACTTGCTAACACTCAAATGAAAGTCTCTTTAACTTTGTGTCATAATTTTAGTATAAGTTTTCTATTTATAAAAATATTTTACAATAAATTTAATATAGTTCAAAAATTAATTATATTTGCATTAATTACATTATATGTTTTTTAATATTCTACATATGTATTACAATTCCTTCTATTTTTGTATTTAATTTTTTATTATACATTTTGTACTAATCTAGCACCATTTTTATATACAAAAACAAAATGCGTGACTTCAAGAATATATATTCTATCCACCAACGCATTAAATATTTTTTGTTTGACCATTTTATTATACAAATATTAAAATTCAATTCAATAATTCACTCGGGATTCAGATATTTCCACTATAGGATTCTCACTCTTTAATGTTTCTTGAATATGTTTTATATCTTCTATCTGCTGTTTATAAATGGCTACATCTTCTATGTCAACTTTATGCTTATTGAATTCAACATGTTCTTCATTAAGGAGTATGCGGATAATTTCAGTGGGCTCATCTTTGTGCTCAGGATCAATTGGAGAAATGCATTTTTTCTTTATTACAAGTTCTTCACGTTTAATTGGTATAGAAAAGTTCTGTTCTTCCGTAATAGTCTCCCTATAGATACTTACTTCACCTGTTTGTATCCACTCTTTTGCTATATCAAGTTGTTCTTTCTTAATTTTTAATGTTTCCATAGTTTAATCCTCCGTTGATAAAAAACACCTCACAAATTATAAAAATTCGGAGGTGTTTAATATTTTATTTATATATGATCATTTTCTATTTCAACTATATCAGGATTACCAATTTTATTAATCTTTACTTCTTCTCTTTTAAGAGTTTCATCTATATGCTCTGTATTTTCTATCGCACGTTTGTGAGCTGAAATTTCTCCAGTAACTACTGTATGTTTACCTACATTGACTTTTTCTTCGCTAACTGGAATCCGAATAACTTCTTCATTAATGATAGGTGAATCGCATTCTACATTGTTCACTGCCTTTCTTTCTATTACAACTTCTTCGCGTAATACTGGAACATCAACTGACTTTTTATCTTCAATAATTTCCTTTCCAAATTCTACGTCACCCTTATGAAAACTATTTTTGTTAATGTCTAGTTCTTCTTTACGAAGAATTATTTTTGCATCCCTTTCTTTATCCTCTTCAATTATTTCTTTACCAAATTCTACATCATCTTTTTTAATGATACCTTTTGACTTCCTTTCTTTAATTTCACTTTTATCATCCTTACTTTCAAAAAAACCATCAAAAATGCTCATATAATACCTCCATTAATAATATTCTTATGCTAATTTTATTTTACCCTTCATTAAAATATATTATCCTGTAGTAAAAATGGTGGAAATAGAATAAGTAGTATGAATATATATAATTTTTTATTTTTTTTAAAAATATATCAGTTATGTATTTGTAATAACGGAATTTTTGTAGGAATTATCTATCATTTAGTGTTATTAACTAAAGTATTTTTTATATAAAATTAATAAGGGGCAATTAAAAAATTGTCGTGATGACGGTTCTTTTCGCTTAAATGAAAGTGACACTCCTTTCGCAAATACGAGGCAAGTAGTTTTTAAAAAATATTTTGTGTTTACAAAAATAGAAGTCGATTAGATATCCTATTGGTCATCGATAGTGGAATGGAATAAGACAGGCTATTGTAACAAAACAACGAATGTATAATAATATAAAGGGTGATTATTATTTTGGAGGTACTTATGTACTACTATCGTTATAAAGACTATGAAAACCTTGGGCAGAATATGCCAATGAGGGGTATGCCTATGATGAATATGCCTATGACAGATATGCCTATGACAGATATGCCAATGATGAATATGCCTATGACAGATATGCCAATGATGAATATGCCTATGATAAATATGACTATGATGAATATGCCAATGATGTGTATGCCTATGATGTGTATGCAGATGATGAAGATGCCTATGGATGATGAAGATGAAGAATATGATGAAAATGATAAAGATTTAAAAAGCATGTATCCTAAGATTTATACCAGGATATATTCCATGGTAAAGCATCATTGTGATATGATGGAGTCCATGCATGGCACAATGTATTGCCCTAGTAAGCAGGAAATGGATCATATTTGTAAAGAAATAAGTGACAAATGCGAAGCGCAAGATAAAGATGCCGATGAACGAAATGATAACAATGATATGAGACAAATACCCGGATTAGGCAGAAGAGGCCCAATTGAGGATTTAACTAGAATACTGTTTATCAGAGATTTGCTTGGAAGAAGAAGAAGATGGCGAAGGATGTTTCATCATGGATTCCATTATGGGTATTAGGATTAACAGATGATAATATGATTTCTGCTTTCCCTATAATCTTATTTCTTTCAGCTGTGATTATTAGTGTGTTAGGTAAATTATTAATATTTTTAGATAATAGGGGCGAAACATATATACTATTTATACTGGGTTTGTAAACAACCTAAGGGATTACTAAAATGTAATCCCTTTCAACTTGGTATAATTATTTAGTGTTATTGTAATTCACATTGAAAGCTTCGCCCTTTTTCATTAATATATGACCAGAACTATAAGGCTTACCTTCCACGGTTATATAAACCTTTTTCACCATATAATAGTCACCCAGCGTATTAGTAATGCATTGGAGTATTTGACTTTCATATCCACTACCAGCGTTCATTTCTTTAGTGAATTCTTTCGACAAGTCTAGGTATACCATATCTTTATTTAAATAAAGACTTTTTATTGTTGTGTTAGGGCTAATTAGTCTTCCTAAATTCTCACTAGGAACTTGATTGAAATTTTTCTCGAATATTTTCTTGGTTATATCATTTGTGTTAAAGGATAGCTTTTTCTCTGTAATATAATTCACACTATCATTTCCATTTGGATAATAAAATTTAACTGTCTGAACAAGGGGTACATTTTTCTCCATTTTATTTAAAGTAGAACTTATATCTGAACCATTAGATGAGAATAAGCTTTTAACTAATCCAATTTTTGGTGCATAATAATCTTTATCTGTACTATCCTTTCTAACAGTTGTAACTTCTATACATTCATAATTAGCTAAGGCAGTTTTTATATCAACCTTAACATTAGTTATGCTCCGTTTACTTCCATCTTTCAATATCCAATAATTACCTTTAGTAAGTGGTTCCTTCAATAAAATCTCAGGTTTATTATTAATTTTGGATGTAAAATCTTCTCTGTAATAGATCTCTCCTTTGGATAATATAAGTCTTAATTCTCCATCCTTATTTTCAAGAACTTTTACCGTCTCTGTACCACCATTGTTAACTCTAATCTGTTGGCGGGTTCCTCTTAAATAGTCCACATATACAAAATAAGTTGCATATTCATTACCAACACCAATATATTTATACTTTATATTTTTTTCAAAAGGATAATAATCTCCTATCTTAGCTGTAGCAACAGTGACTTTTGAATTATCAACTTTAGGTGTTGAGATATCAACCTTGGGCTTTGATATATCAACCTTGGGCTTTGATATATCAACCTTGGGCTTTGATATATCAACCATAGGCTTTGAAATATCAACGATAGGCTTCGTATTACCTGTAGAGGTATCACTATTATAGTTAGTTCCATAAAACCCCTTTAAACCCATTGGAATTAACACTATCATAGTTATAACTGCTACTGCGTATGAAAAATATCTGTTTTTGTATTTTTTATAATTGTATAAAATTTTATTTGAAGTCTTTTTACTATATCTATTTTTATCTATAGAATTAATTATTTTAGTCCTTGAGCTATTAAAGTTTGAAGCATCTATTGATAGAGCCATCTTAAAATCTCTATCTATTTTAACCTCTTCTTCATATAGCATTCTGCAGTTTTCGCATCCATCCATATGCTTTTCAAATACAATTTTTAAATCATTTGAAATGCTTCCTATTATATAATCTTCTAATCCCTTTTTAAATATATTACAATTCATTATTTACACCCCTTTTCCTTTTGAGATATAAAAGTTTTATAATTTTGTCTACTCCTATAATATCTCCGTTTTACATTAGATTCTGTCATTTCTAAAATTTGTGACAAGTCGTAAAATGTAAGGTTTAGCGAATACCTCATAATTAGTATTTGCCTATCTACTGCATTTAAATAATTTAAAAAAGTTTCTATATTTTCTTTAGTTTCCATGTATTCAGCTGCAAGTTCTGGTGACATTTCTTTAGATGTAATATTTGGTATATCTTCTATGTTTGATTCAAACACTCTTTTATATTTCCGTATATAATCAATACATTTATTTTTAGAAACTTGTAATAACCAAGTTAAAAATTTATGGGTTTTATCATAAAGATAAAGTTTATTGTAGACTGTAATGAACACTTCTTGAGTTATATCCTCTGAGGCTTCTTTATCCTTTATCATGTTATAGATAAACCTTAAGACTATAACTTCATATTTGTTAACTAATATATTAAAGCTGTCAACATTTCCGTCTAATATGTTTTGTATTAGTTTAGAATCTTCTTGCACTTTCTTTCCCCCCTTAGGATGGATTTTAATTCTATAGAATTTATTTTATTTCTACCTTATATACGTCGTAAAAAACTAATAGTGACAAATAATAATAATAATAATAATATTTTATGAGACAGTAAACTTTCAATAGATATGTTGGGGTAGTGGGAGCATATGCACACTTGATACTGCTTGACCAACAACTCTTAGTGCTGTTTTCTTTATTTCCGAATCACACCCACGAGCAAGTTTGTGAATTTTAAACCCAGATTGTCTTGCGTCATACATTCTTGCTTTACCTTATATAGTGCCACCCGACCTAATAGTATTATACTATATTAGCACCATGTTTGAGAACATATATTCTTGTTTATGTTTTTTTTACTTTTAGTGCCATTTTTAATTAAACAACATATTATATACTGACTAAATTCAGGAAGTGATGTTATGTCAAAGTGTGAAAAAAAACAGAATAATGATAATTGCTATGAAGTTCGATGCGAAATTTGTCTTAAGGATTGTTGTGATGATTGTTGTGAAGAAAAACACCATCATGATGCTTCTTGTGATGATTGGTGCGATGATTGGTGTGATGATTGGTGCGATGATTGGTGCAATGATTGGTGAGTAAAAGAAAATTAGTTTAAATGCAGAGTTGTTCAACTCTGCATTTAATTTTGAGTGTAATAATCTTCTTTTTCCTTTCAGTTAAAGACAATATATATATTTAAATGAATACTTCTAAAAAACTAAAAGAAGCCTAGCAATTTCTGCTAGGCTAAAATTCTACTGCTTATATTTGTAATAATATTTAGTAGTTAATATTTGTTATCATTATTTTTATATAGATATTTAATTAATTTACTCGCATGGATATATATAATTGGCTGCAACACGAACATCTAATTCTTCTGGGTCTTCAATATCGTATGGAAGTACAAACACTAATTTACTGCAAATAGTACCACATGAATTATTATGACAATTATCATCTTCGCATAGTATTGTGCAAAAACCTCTAAAAGCGAGTATTTTATGACACTTATCATATATTATACATCCAACACATACTTTTTTACCAAAGCATACATTATTTACTTGTATTGTTACGGATAATAATTTAGAACCATTTTTTTCTATATCTACTGGATCTACATAAATATTGCTACATAACTCACATGAACATTTATCGCAATTATCTTTTCCCATTTACCAAAACTCCTTTTTTATTTAATTTAAAATGTGACAATAGGTACTAATACTGATTAGGTCACTTTTGGATTTTTATAGTTACATATATCACTACAATATATATTGAACATAAGGTTTATATATTGATATATGTTCTCCTAAATCAGATTAATATTTTGAAATGCCTTCATTATAAATTTAAAATTTGTTTGATTAATGGGCTAATATATAATTTAGATAATCTATTCTTCCCAATATTAATATATGTAAAACAAATTATTTTTGTGATTAAAAACATAGTTTTTTTATCATCTATAACATTAAAACTTTCTTTTCCATTTTGTGAAACTGTGCTGTATTTATTCTTTTAATTTTGTAAGCTGATTTCTATCTTCCATTTGAGGTGGCTCCTCCATCCAGTTATATTGAATCATTATTTTTCCACCCTTTTTAGAATAAGAAAAAGTATTCTTTACAATTAATGCAAGTTTAAGCTGTAAATCACCTCTCATATAACCTAATAATCTTAGTTTTTCAGAACTATAATAAAAAGACTCCATAGAATCTCTATGAAGTCATTAATATTGTGTGAGTTAAATATTTCTCCACGTTTATTCTCTTTTCACTAAAATTGCTGAAACAATATAACGTTTCGGAGCATTTCCAATAAAATTGAAGGGATAGCAGGTAGTCAAAGTGAGCACAGCATTTTTCGTAGGTACAATCACTGTTTTGTCATCTTTATGGACAATTCGCGTGCCGCTAACCTCATAGGTGAATGTGCCTGCTGATGTCTGCACAATAAGTGGATCCCCTACCTTCAATTTATTCAATTGTCTGAAGGCTGTCTCCCGATGTCCGGAAATAACACAATTGTCTTTTTCCCCAGGGAGTACGCTTTGGATAAAGTGCCCTACACCTTTCGTAAACTCCTTCTCCTCTGTACCCTCCATCATGGTTAGTTTCCTATTTAAAGCCGGAATAGTAAGGCTTCCAATATTGTCACCGTGAACTGGGTATACGGGGTAATGGGTCTTTTTATCTGCTAGAGGCGCCGGCTTAGAAGTATCTGATTTAACATGAACGTCCTCTACAACTTTCTTAATGGCTATTTTTTTTGGTAAGATACTTGCCTGATTAGAATAATGGGTCTGTGCCCATATACCACAAATTGACCAAGATATAAACCCTAAACCTAGGAGCATAAATCCCAGGGATAGAACCGTAACTAGGGAGCGATTACGACTCAATCGTTTGAGTCGCAGTGGTTTTCTTTTATTCATAACTCTTTCTTTTTCTCCAACCTAGAGCTCCTACTATCGTTAAAATACCACCTATAAGGAGTATCTCATATAAATGAGAGGAAGTATTCGGAAGTTGTCCACCCGTAATAGTAGATATAGTTCCCGTAGGTGCATTGTCATTACTGGTAAAAATTATAGTTTTATTATCACCAGGAGATACAGTTATTTTACCATTAGAATCTATGCCTTTATAACTTATGGTATACCCAGGAATACTAGCTATATTAACTGTATAAGTACCTCCATTCAAGTTATAGGTACTTCCATTTTTAGATGTAGGAATTACAGTTGATCCATTGCTAAAATTCTTTACATTAATTTTGAAGTCACTCGCTACAGCCTTTCCACCATCATCATTTATAACTTTTTTAACTACATTTAGAGTTGTTGATTTCTTTGGTTTTGGTTTAACTGTTGGTGTTGATTTCTTTGGTGTTGGTTTAACTGTTGGTGTTGAAGTATAAGACGTTCCATCACAAAATCCATTTGTGATAACATTATTATCTAAAGTTACTGCACCATTTCTTGCTAATAATTGTCCTTGTACCGTAGCTTTAGTATTCGCAGTAATTGAATCTAATGCAAATATATGTCCTACAAAATGAGAATTTACTCCAAGTGTAGCAGAACTCCCTATTTTCCAAAAGGTTCTACAAAATCTAGCTCCATTTATCATATTAATAGTACTATTTGGTGCAGTTATAAGTGTTTTATCTGTCTTAAATACAAATACTCCCTCTGGATCATTCTCAGCATCCAAGGTTAATTTACCAGTTATTTGAAAAGTACCATCAGCAGATTCATATACTCCAGGTTTCAAAGTTTGTCCACCAAGTTCACTAGAAATACGAGTTGGTTTTCTACCAGCTGCATCATCATATGCACTTACTAAGTCATCCTTTGCTTTAATTGCATCAGTATCAGCTAAATGCACATCTCCACTTATTGTTGCACTCTCCCTCCCAGTGAAGGCCTTACCTGGGTACACACCTACATTGCCGCCAACATTTCCAGTAATATTTCCGCCAGCGCTTCCATTAATTGTAGTCGATCCAGTATTAGTGATTGCTGAACCAGCCAAAACCGCATATGTTGATGTAGTTCCGAGTTTCACTGTCGGTTGGGCCGCCATAACCATTGTAGGTTTTACCACCATAACCATTAGTAATAGCGTTACAAATAATGATGTAAATTGCATCTTGTTATGTATTTTCATAAATTTAATCACTCCTCGTCATTTATCTAAGTAGATAGCTTGTTTTAGCTTTTAGCATAATTTATGCTATATTAACATTACCCCTATGCATTAGGAAAGTACAGTTGTAGTTTATGGAAATTCGTAAAATATAGACATAACCTTTATGGGTGTTTAGGTATTCCAGAGAATGTTTTTTGTTGAAATGAGTGAAAAACAAAAAAAAGAGCCCGAAATGGCCCTTTTTTATCTATAAAATTTTTTTATCTAATTCTTTTTTTTGAAATCATATCCACTATAAACACTATTACACCAATTACAAGTAAAATATGTATCAAACCGCCGCCAATACTAAATATTAATCCTAAAACCCAAAAGAATACTACAACTGCACCTATCAAACTTAGAATACCCATCTAGAACACAACCTTTCTTACATTAATTTACTATTATGATACTAAATCTCTTAACTAAAAAATACCGAGAAATTTAAGTATTATTATTATTACAACAATTCCACCAATTAATGCTAACATACAACTCACACTCCTTGTTATTTTATAATCAATCATCTATGTTTAATATTACATTTAAATTTCGTGTAAAGTTACTTATATTGTTATTTTTCATTTAATTTAGCATTAAACTTTTCTTCAATGTTATCTTCGGTTTTATCAATTTTTTCCTTTTTATTACCTTTCTGATATTGGAGTTTCCCCTTAAGCTCCATCTCTTGGCTATCTGTGGCTTTACCTGCAGTCTCCTTGGTCTTTCCTACAACCTTATCTTTTGCATTTTCAACTTTATTATTTGAATTTGGCATCTTATACCTCCATTTTATTTTATATATTATGGATATCAAATATTTTTTACATTCCAATTTATAAAATTTTTCTATGATCAGAATATATATTTATATTATATCATACAATTCTCTGTTTTTCAACTTTTTTCGACATTTTCTTTGTAAATTACTTTGTTAATCACTTTATCAAGATGTTATTATAGGTTTTCACCAGCATAATTTTCAAAAAAACCACTAAACATTCTTCATATATATATATAAGAATATCCTATACAGTAGACTTTTTTTCTACTCTATAGGATATTAGTATTCCATATTTAATGGTATATTATATATTTTTGAAAACAAGACGGATCTTTTCTTGATTCTTTTTAATATTATCTTAGAATCCGCTCCCTTAATTTGAATATTTAAAGAATTGTTTTTCATTTCGACCTTTTCCAGTGAAATATAAAGATTATGTTTATGATCAAGCGCATCTGCAATTCTAAGGAGAGATATCAGTTAATATTGCACTCCTTCTTAAGGGTGATAAAAATGAAAATATATTTGCAACAATAAAAGTACCCTCTGTTATTGATAGACTTGTA
>Ga0105047_10016797_pt1 | contig 11455 bp, 7 predicted proteins | sample MAT04_FD_78384 | JGI IMG/M metagenome (GOLD analysis project Ga0105047, IMG submission 78384) | Freshwater microbial communities from Lake Fryxell liftoff mats and glacier meltwater in Antarctica - MAT-04 (megahit assembly) | ecosystem: Environmental > Aquatic > Freshwater > Ice > Liftoff... | reverse complement strand
GGCGAGTGTGGTGACCGCAGCGTCCGGAGGGACCTGCACAGCGGTGCAGATCGCCGCCTCGTCGCTGCTCGAGATCGGGATCTGGAAGTGGTTGCTCGCGATCGCCGCGATCAGGGCACGGTTGGTCGGTGGCAGCGGTGCGGGTACCAGGGTCAGCACATTGATCGCGACCTTGTCGGGGGTGTTCGAGTCCGTCAGTTGGTTGCGGCTGATCCTCGCCCCGTACTCCCAGCGCTTCAGCAACCCGTCCGCGGCGACCCATTCGACCGCTTCTTCGGCGTACCCGTCGGGCGTGACCCACTCGTTCAGTGGTTGACCGAGGGCGGACTGTGCCGACCGCAGGCGTGAGGAGGCCTGGCCTCGCGGAGCGTCACTGACCTGCGCAGCGGTGGAGCGCAGCGCCGAGTACAACCAGTCGATCGGCCGCTTCGTCTTGAGGTTCGCCGCGGCGGCGAACTCGGGCGACAGGAACAGTTCTCGCAGCACCGGCGCGATCGCCGTGTCGTTCGCGGTGAAGGTCGCCGCCAGGCGGTCGACGAGGCCCATGGGCGGGTTGTCGGCCACGAATCGTCGCACCAGCTTGAAACAGATGTGTCGAGCGGTGGCCGGGTGCCGCGCCAGGAACCGCACGAGTGACTCCCCGTCACCCATGCCGCGGGTGCGGTAGTCGTTCGTCCGCGCCGGGCGGCTCCATGCGCCGCCGAGGATCGAGACGGCCTCGCGTGAGTGGTAGTAGTCGGCGAAGAAGAAGTCGTACTTCGTCGCCCCGTTCGTCCAGTTGATGCTCCAACCGGACAGGACCTTGGAGGCGCCGAGGATGTCGGCCTCGCTGTAGACGTGCTGGCCGTTCACGATGCCCAGTGTGTGCAGCTCGAGCAGTTCACGGCCGTAGTTCTCGTTGACCATGCGGCCCGGGTCGCCGCGGCTCGTGTAGTTGTCGAGGTACACGAGCATCGCAGGGCTCTTCGCCGATGCCATCAGGAGGTCGGAGAACTTGCCGAGTGCGAACGGGCGGATGACCCGTTCGTTGTCGACCGTCTTCAGCTGGGTCAGGTACTTGGCGTTGCGCCAGATGTTGAAGTGGTTGCTCCAGAAGTCGCACATGACCTCATAGAGCTGACGCTCCGAGAACACCGCCCGCAGCAACGTTGCATGGTCCAGCTCGTGGAAGAGCTGATCCTGGTCGGTGTTGCGGACCGCCTCGTTCTGCGAGTTGGTCTGGCGCAGCGTGTTGAAGGCACCGAGACGGGCCTCTGCAGTGGGCAGCGCTGCGGGGTTCAGCTGCTCGTCGAGCCAGCCGGCCATGCCGAGAGCGCTGACCCGGGCCACGACCCCGGCCGTTGCTCCGAACGTCGCGCGGCCGGCGAGCAGACGGGCCTGAGCGACCGTGGGCGGCACCGGTGGTGGGGGCGTCGGCGGTGGTGGGGCCTGGACCGCCGGTGGGGGCGCAGGTTGTGCCGCGGGCGGCGCACATGCCGCAGCGACCAGTCCCACTCCTGCAGCCCCGACGGCGGTCAGTACCGCCCGCCGCTCAGAACGATGCGGACCACGTTCCCGGTCCTGTCCTCCCTCGGCCTCGGTGACGGCTCCCGTGTCCTCCGACACGACTGCTGTTGCGCCTGATCCCATGTCTCCGCCGATCGTTCGTGTCCCGCTCACACACGGTTGTTCGGAATTCGGGCGCCGAGACTTGAGCCGTACGGCCCATCCAGATGGTCCGAACGGCACTGTGGGTCCCGGGACGGGCCGGTGACGTGCGCCTGGTGGGTGCGTGTAGGTTGTGCCCCGCAGGCGGGCTCGCGCCCGCCACTGGAGGGGAGTACCTCCTCGCGATGGCGTCGTCAGCACGGTTCAGTCGTCTCTGCGGAGCGAAGAAGACCCGGTTCCGTCGGCCGATCCGAACTGATCGGATCGGTGAGAGAGACCTCCGCACTCGGTCGCACGCGCGCACCCACCAGACGACGGAGTACATCCCACATGGCTGAACCAGCCGCTTCTGCTGCCACTGCGGCGACCGAACTGCTCGACCCTTCGGTCGAGTGGTTCAGACTGCCCTCCGACGACGTCATCGAGATGATCGGTGTCGACCCCTTCCGCGGACTGACCTCGGCAGAGGTCGGCCGCCGACGGGACCTGTACGGAGCGAACGAGCTCGACGAGACCCCGCGCAGGCCGGCGTGGAAGCGCTTCCTGGATCAGTTCAAGGACCTGATGGTCTACATCCTGCTCGGCGCCGCGGTGATCTCCGCCGCCGTCGGGGACTACAAGGACCCGATCGTCATCGGCATCGTCCTGTTGATCAACGCGATCATGGGCTACGTCCAGGAGAACCGGGCGGACAACGCGCTCGCCGCACTCAAGGGGATGCTCGAGACGATCGTGCGGGTACGCCGCGACGGCGACGTGCAGGAGGTCCCCGCGGGTGAGCTCGTGCCGGGCGACATGGTGCTGCTCGAAGCCGGAGACCGCATCCCCGCCGATGGACGCTTCCTGATGACCGCCGCGACCTCGGTCGACGAGTCGATGCTCACCGGCGAGTCGGTCCCGGTCGACAAACAGGACGAGATCGTCACCAGCGGTCACGGGGGCAGCGCCGACGTCCCCCTCGCGGATCGGTTGAACCTGGGCTACATGAACACGACCCTCGTGCGCGGCCGGGCCGAGTTGGTCGTCACCGGTACCGGCATGCACAGCGAGGTCGGCAAGTTGGCCGGGCTGTTGTCGTCCGCGGACGAGAAGCCGACGCCTCTGCAGGAACAGATCCACGAGTTGGGCAAACGGCTGGCCCTCATCGCCTTCGTCGCCGTGGTCGCGGTCTTCATCGTCGCGCTGGTGCAGGCCGACACGATCGACTCCGACTCGATCAGCGAGGCCCTGTTGAACTCGGTCGCCCTGGCCGTCGCAGCGATCCCCGAAGGACTCCCGGCGGTGGTCACCGTCACCCTGGCCATCGGCGTGAGCCGCATGGCGAAGCGCAACGCCATCGTCAAGCGACTCGCCTCGGTCGAGACGCTCGGGTCCACCACGGTGATCTGCTCGGACAAGACCGGCACGCTCACCCTCAACCAGATGACGGCCACTGCCTTGCTCTCCGGAGGTCGCAGCTACACCGTGGACGGGCTCGGCTACGGCACCGAGGGTGAGATCTCGCTCGACGGCTCGCCGATCGACGACTCCGCACGGACGCAGCTGCGGCCCGCGCTGCTGGCCGGCGTGCTGTGCAACGACGCACATCTGCGACCCGAGGATGGCATCACCACACTCGTCGGTGACCCGACCGAGGGTGCACTCGTGGTACTCGCCGCCAAGGGCGGCCTCGATCCGGAGGGTGTTCGCGGCGAGTTCGAACGTGTCGACGAGGTCCCCTTCGATTCCAGCACCAAGTTCATGGCGACCATGCACCCGCACCCGGACGACCCGAACAGGTCGCTCGTCGTGGTCAAGGGCGCCCCCGACGTCGTGATCGCCCGGTGCTCGACCGTGGTGGCCGACGCCGCAGGCGATGTCGCCCGCATCGATGAGACGCGTCGGGCCGCGCTGCTCGCCGACAACGACACCCTCGGATCCCAGGGCCTGCGGGTTCTCGCCCTGGCGACGCTGGAACTGCCCGTCCCCGCCCACGACTACGAGGGCGAGCTGGACGACGAACTGACGGAGCTCCAACTCGTGGCACTCGTCGGCATCCTCGATCCGGCGCGGCCCGAGGCGATCGACGCGATCGCCCAGTGCGCCACCGCCGGTATCGGCGTGAAGATGATCACGGGCGACCACGCCTCGACCGCCGGTGCGATCGCCTCCGAGCTCGGCATCACGGGCCGGGTGATCACCGGCGCCGATCTGGACCGGATCTCCGACGAGGACCTGCCGACCGAGATCGTGGGCATCGGTGTCTGCGCCAGGGTGTCGCCGGAACACAAGGTCCGGGTGGTCAAGGCGTTGCAGTCCACCGGCAACATCGTGGCGATGACCGGCGACGGCGTGAACGACGCGGCCTCGCTCAAGCAGGCCGAGATCGGCGTCGCCATGGGTGTCACCGGCACCGAGGTCACCAAGGAAGCCGGTGACATGATCCTCACCGACGACAACTTCGCCACGATCGTCCACGCCGTCGAGGGCGGCCGTGCGATCTACGAGAACATCATCACGTTCGTGAGGTTCCAGCTGACCACGAACATCTCGGCGATCCTCACGATCCTGATCGCGCAGATCGCCGGTTTCGGAGCGCTGTTCAACGCGATCCAGATCCTGTTCGTGAACATCATCGCGGACGGCCCTCCGGCCATCGCGCTCGGTGTCGACCCGGCGAAGCCCGGTGTCATGTCGCAGCCACCGCGTGCGCGCGACGCCAGCATCCTGAGCGTTCCCCGACTGCTCAGGATCACCGCTTCGGCGATCGTGATCACGATCGGAACACTGGCGTTGTACATGGCCTTCAAGGATGACGAGCCCACCGCAGCGCTGACGATGGCCTTCTCCTCGTTCGTGTTCTTCCAGCTGGTGAACTCGTTCTGCGTACGCTCCGGTGACGAGACGGTCTTCTCCAGGTACAGCCTGTCCAACAGGGCGCTGCTCTACTCGTTGGTCGGTGTGGTCATCATGCAGATCCTGGTGGTCCAAGTGGGCTTCCTGCAGCGCATCTTCGAGACGGTTCCGTTGACGCTCCAGCAGTGGCTCTGGGTCGTCGTCACGCCCCTGTCGCTCCTGGTCGTGGAGGAGATCCGCAAGGTCGTCGTGCGCGCACGCCGCCGTCCCGTCGCTGTCTGACGCTCCTGCCCGGGCGGCTGTTCGTCCGGGTTGTTCGACCAGGGTCGTTCGTCGGAGTGTTCGTCAGGGTTCGCAGACGGACGGCATAGTGTGGAGCGGCCGGTGGGACGGGGTCCCGTTGGCACAGATCGAGCAACTGCGACCGAGCGACGAGCGCTCCGGCCGCACCGCACAGGGGGATCGTCATGCGAGCAGCGTTGTTGACCGAGGCCGGCAGACCCATCGAGATCGTCGACGACGTCGTCCTCGACCCTCCACACGCTGGGGAGGTCCGGGTACGCGTCGTCGCCTGCGGTGTCTGCCACTCCGACGTCAGTCTCGTCAACGGCACCTTCCCCTCGATGGGTCCCACGATCGCCGGCCACGAGGCCGCTGGCGTGGTGGTCGAACTGGGAGAGGGTGTCACCTCGCTGGCCGTCGGCGACCACGTCGTCCTGACGCCGAACGCGGCGTGCGGTCACTGCGCCTATTGCGTGAAGGGCCTGCACAGCGTGTGCCCGAGTGCGATGTCGATCGCCACCTCACTGCTGCCCGACGGCACCTCACGTCTGTCGCGCAACGGTGAGACCGTGTACCACGGGCTCGGCGTGGCGGCGTGGGCGGACGAGATCGTGGTGAACGCCAATGGCGCCGTGCGCATCGATTCCGACGTACCGCTCGACGTCGCCTGCGTGATCGGCTGTGCCGTACAGACGGGTGTCGGTGCAGCGATCAACACCGCCGACATCGAGCCCGGTGACTCCGTGCTGGTCCTCGGTGCCGGCGGCATCGGTATCAGTATCGTGCAGGGGGCGGCGGTCGCAGGAGCCTCGCGCATCATCGTGTCGGATCCGTCCGACTCGCGGCGTGAACAGGCGATGCGTTTCGGCGCGACCCACGTCATCGACCCCACCACTGCGGATGTCGTCGCCCGGACGATGGAACTCACCGGCATCGGTGCGGACGTCGCGTTCGAGGCTGTCGGGTCGGCCGCTCTGGTCGAGGTCGGCATCAACGCCGTGCGGAGCGGCGGTACCACCGTGATGGTCGGAGCGGCCGGGGTCGACGAGACGCTCGACTTCAGCCCTGTGATGGCGATGTTCACCGAGAAGAAGCTGGTCGGTTCGCTGCTCGGATCGTGCTGGGGTCCACGCGACATTCCCCGGCTGGTCGAACTGTGGCGCGCAGGTCGGCTGGACCTGGACTCCATGGTGACCTCACGTCGGCCGCTCGAGGAGATCAACGAGGCGATCGCGGACCTCGAGGCCGGTCGCGGCCTGCGCACCGTGATGATGGTGAGCGAGGCCTGACGGACGGCCGTCAGCCTTCTCAGCCGTCGCCGCTCGGGGTTCGGGGTTCGGGTCGCAGGCGACGCTGAGCGTCACCTGGGACCCGAACCCTCGCTCGGCCCGCTCAGCCCAGCGCTGACTCGATCGCTGAGACAACGGCCGAGTCGTCGGGTGTGACCGTCGGTGCGAAGCGGGCGACGACAGCGCCGTCGCTGCCGATCAGGAACTTCTCGAAGTTCCACTGGATGTCGCCGTCACGGCCCTCCGCGTCGGCGACCTGCGTCAGCTCGCCGTACAGCGGGTGGCGACCTTCGCCGTTCACCTCGACCTTCTCGGTCAGGGGAAAGGTCACGCCGTAGGTGGTCGAACAGAACGTCTGGATCTCCTCTGCGCTCCCCGGCTCCTGTTCCATGAACTGGTTGCACGGAACGCCGAGCACCGAGAACCCGCGGTCGCCGAAGGTCGCCTGCAGCTCCTCGAGCTGCGTGTACTGCGGGGTCAGCCCGCACTTCGACGCGACGTTGACGACGAGTGTGACCTTGCCGTCGAGTCCGGCGAGTACGCCCGGCGTTCCGTCGAGGGCTGCGATGTCGGTGTCATAGATCGTCATGGCGACAACGTACCGTCCGATCTCGCTGATGTCGGCTCAGAACGTGCGACGACCCGTGGCGGGAGAGGGTCAGAGAGGGCGGGGGTCGACAACGAACACTCAGGATGGTCGAGGTGGCGGGGCAGCACGCCGGTAGATTCGCGAACAATGTCCGTCGACACCGTTTCCACGTTCCTCGCGCTGCTGGCGGTGCTGGCGATCCTTGCGTTGATCGCCATCGGTGTGGTCGCACTGCTGGCCCGTGTGCGCGGCGGGCTACCCGACTCGCTCGTCCCGGTCCGAGACGGACTCGGCCAGGCTGCCATCCCTCTCGCCTTCGGCGTCGCCCTCACGTGCACGCTCGGAAGCCTCTACATGTCCGAGATCGCGAAGTACCCACCCTGCGAACTCTGCTGGTTCCAGCGCATCGCGATGTACCCGCAGGTCGTGATCCTGGGTGTCGCGACGCTCCGCAGGGATGCATCCGTCAAGTGGTACTCGGTCCCGATCGCGGTGATCGGTCTGGGCGTGTCGATCTACCACTACCTGGTCGAGCGGTTCCCCGACTCGGTGTCGTACTCGTGTACCGGCGACGTGCCCTGTTCCACGGTCTGGGTGTGGAAGTTCCACTTCCTGTCGATCCCCGGAATGGCCGGGATCGGCTTCGCCCTCATCGCAGCGTTGTGCCTGCTCGCACGCCCGTCTGTGACCACCATCAGCGGAGCGGACGGCCGGGGAACCACCGAGCATCCGCCGAGCGACTGTGTCACGAACGATCCACATCGTGCCGGGCCCGCACAGGTGCTGCCCGACGACGCGTCCGCCGGAGCGGACGACCACTCACTGGAGACCACTCGATGACCGAGCCGATGAACGAGGCGAGATGAGCGACAAGAAGCACACCGGAGCCGACCCCTACGCCGATCTGTCGAAGCGGACGAGCGAACACCGCCCGAAGACGGGTCTCATCATCGTCGGTGCGACGGTCGCGGTCATCGCCGTGCTCGCCGTGGTGGCCGTGCTGTTGACCGGCGGTGGTGACGAGACCGCGGCCGAGGGGACAGGAGCCGACGCCGCGCAGAACGCCGAACAGGAACAGGCGGCGGTCACCGTCACCGGAGAGCCGCTCCCGGAGTACCCCCAGGTGAACTCGATGGTGGCCCCGCCCGCCGACGACCCCGCTGTCGGGGAGACACCCCCGACGCTGGCAGGCCAGAGTTTCGACGGCTCGAAGCTGACCATCGACCCGGCTGACGGCCGAGCGAAGGTCGTGATCTTCGTGGCCCACTGGTGCCCGCACTGCCAGGCCGAGATCCCGCTCATCCAGCAGTGGATCGACGAGGGCAACCTGCCCGACAACGTCGACGTCTACGCCGTGAGCACCTCGGTCAAGGCCGACCAGGCGAACTACCCGCCCTCGGACTGGTTGGCGAAGGAGGGATGGACCCCGCCCGTGCTGCTCGACAGCCCCGACCAGACCGCGGCGATCGCATACGGCCTGCCGGGATTCCCCTACTTCGTGATGGTGGATGCCAACGGCGAGGTGGCCCAGCGTGCGTCGGGCGAGGTGCCGATCGGGCAGTTCGGAGCACTCGTCGACGACCTGTCGGCCGGATCCCCGGTCTGAGCAGCTGTCGGCAGCGCTGCGAGCGCACCGGTCTGCAGTCCTTCCGGGCGCGCCGCCTGTCCGCGCCACCCGAACACCGAGTGTCACTGCGCCAGGCAGGCCTTGCCGGTGAGTCGTCGGTCGAGCAGGTCGCGCAACGCTCGGCCTGCGTCGGCCATCGGATAGGTGATCGGCTCGATCGGGGTCAACGACCCGTCCTCGACCGCTGCGATCACCTCGCCCAGCAATGTTGCGTTCGCGTCCGGTTCGGACATGGCCCATGCGCCCCAGTCGACGCCGATCACGTTGCGGTTGCGCAACAGGACCTGGTTCGCAGGAAGCTGTGGGATGTCGCCCGACGCGAACCCGACGACCAGGAATCGGCCGCCGGTCCCCAGTCCCCTGAGCGCGGATTCGGCCAGCGGACCTCCGACAGGGTCGATCACGACGGCCGCGCCACCGTCGGTCAGGTCACGGATGCGCGTCTTGAGGTCCTCTGTCGCATAGTTGATGACGCCGTGGGCTCCCCGTTCGATGCACAGTCGGAGCTTCTCGTCGTCGGAGGCCGCGGCGATCACCTTCGCTCCGAGCGCACGTGCGACGTCGATGACGGCCAGGCCGACGCCACCCGCTGCGCCGAGCACCACGACCCACTCGCCCGGTTGCACGACCGTGCGACGTGTCAGGCAGAACCACGCCGTGGCGTAGCTCTGCGTCATCGTTGCCGCCTGGCCATAACTGAGACGGTCGGGGATCGGAATCAGCTGCAGCGGGTTGAGCACGACCTCGTCGGCGAATCCACCCAGCCCGATGGACGCAAAGACCCTGTCGCCGACCTGCCAGCCGCTCACGGCGGAGCCGGTCTCGGTGATCTCGCCGGCGATCTCGGATCCCGGGATGAACGGGAGTGCCGGTTCGATCTGGTACCTGCCCTGGACGAAGAGCGCATCGACGTAGTTCAGGCCGCTCGCCCAGACGTGCACCCGCACCCGGTCGTCGGGGCAGACAGGAGTCTCGAGTTGCTGGACGACGAGGTCCTCCGGCTCGGAGCGACTGGTGCAGACGACGGCGCGCATGGCGAGGAACTTAACGAACTCCGCACCCCGTTCCGGTCGCTAGCGTGAGTCGGATCATGTCCACCCGTGCCGAGATGGCTGCGTCTGCCCTCCACGACTCCGAGCCGACCGTGATGTGGCTCGACAGCCAGGACCGCCCGACGGAGGTCGATCCACTCTCGGGTGCGATCGAGGCCGACCTGGTCGTGGTCGGTGCGGGCTACACCGGACTGTGGGCGGCGTTGCAGGCGAAGGAGGACGATCCGTCGCGTGAAGTCGTGATCATCGAGGCAGGTCGGGTGGGGGAGCAGGCCTCGGGTCGCAACGGCGGGTTCCTGTCCGCGACGCTGACCCACGGCCTCGAGAACGGTGTCGCCCGGTTCCCCGGCCAGATCGACCGTCTGGTCGAGGCAGGCCGCAGGAACCTGGACGGCCTGATCGCCAGCGTCGAGCAGCACGGCATCGACGCCCGGCTCGAGATGACGGGCAATCTGGTGGTCGCGGACGCACCCTGGTTGGTCCAGGGGGTCGCGGAGTTCGTGGACCTGCTGTCCGAACACGGCGAGCAGGCAGAACTGCTCGACTCTGCGCAGACCCGCGCACGTCTCGATTCACCGACGTATCTGGCCTCTGCCTCGGTGCGCACGGGCGAGGGCCTGGTGGATCCGGCCCGCCTCGCGTGGGGACTCGCTGATGCATGCCGCTCGCTCGGGGTCCGCGTCCACGAACACACCCGCATGACCGATCTGGAGCGCAGCGGTGCGGGCATGGTCGTCACCACAGCAGGTACAGCGGGCGGTTCCGGACGGATCCGGACCCACGCCGTGATCCTCGGGACCGGCGCGTTCGTGTCGCCGGTGCGTGCCATCAACCGGCGGGTCGTGCCTGTGTACGACTACGTGCTGGCCACCGAACCGCTCACCGCCCGACAACTCGCCTCGATCGGCTGGCAGGGCCGCGAAGGCGTTGCGGACACCTCGAACCAGTTCCACTACTACCGGCTCTCCTCGGACGACCGGATCGTGTGGGGCGGTTACGACGCCGTTTTCCACAACTGGGGGCGGCTGGACCCGTCTCTCGACCAGCGTCCCGAGACCCACCAGAAGCTGGCAGAGCACTTCTTCACGACCTTCCCCCAGCTCGAGGGTCTCCGCTTCAGCCATCGCTGGGGTGGGGTCATCGACACCTCCACGCGTTTCGCTGTCGGATTCGGGACGGCCTTCGACGGTCGCGTCGCGTACGCGGCCGGCTACACCGGCCTCGGTGTCGGCGCGACCCGGTTCGGAGCCGAGGTCTGTGTCGACCTGCTGTATCGACCGGACTCCGAACTGTTGGAGCTGGACCTGGTGCGCAAGCGGCTCGTGCCGTTCCCTCCTGAGCCGATCCGGACGGCGGGCATCCAGTACACCCGCCGCGCGATCGCACACGCCGACGCGCACCAGGGCCGTCGAGGCCCCTGGCTGCGACTGCTCGACGCAGTCGGACTGGGCTTCGACAGCTGAGGGTCGAACAGCTGACGACCCGTCAGGGATTGGTCAGCGACAGGGTCGATCCGTAACGTCCTTGCGTTGGTCCGGCCCGTCCGGTCCCCATCGCAGGAGGAAACCGTGCGCAGCCCCAAGGACTTCTTCAAGCCCCTCGCAGTGGGTGCACCCGAGCCCGTCCGGGAGATCCCCTTCCGGCCGTCGCGCATGATCCACTTCTTCCCGCCGCACCTGGAGAAGGTGACGGCCAAGCTGCCGGAGATCGCCCCGACCGTCGACGTCCTGCTCGGCAACCTCGAGGACGCGATCCCGATGGACGCGAAGGTGTCCGCCCGTGAGGGGCTGGTTCGGGCTGCGCAGACCCTCGAGTTCGGCGAGACGCAGCTGTGGACGCGTATCAACAGCCTGGACTCGCCGTGGGCGCTGGACGACCTCGAGGTCCTCGTGGGTGAGATCGGCGACAAGCTCGACGTCATCATGGTCCCGAAGGTCGAGGGTCCCGAGGACATCCACTACGTCGACCGGCTGCTCGCACAGCTCGAGGCCAGGGCGGGCCTCACCGAGCCACTTCTCGTGCACGCGATCCTGGAGACTGCGCGGGGCGTGGCCAACGTCGAGGAGATCTGTGCCGCGTCGCCACGCATGCAGGGCCTGTCACTCGGCCCGGCCGATCTGGCGGCCAACCGTCG
>Ga0105047_10016796_pt1 | contig 11455 bp, 13 predicted proteins | sample MAT04_FD_78384 | JGI IMG/M metagenome (GOLD analysis project Ga0105047, IMG submission 78384) | Freshwater microbial communities from Lake Fryxell liftoff mats and glacier meltwater in Antarctica - MAT-04 (megahit assembly) | ecosystem: Environmental > Aquatic > Freshwater > Ice > Liftoff... | reverse complement strand
CTCGGGCCGCGTCACCGTGCCGGTGCTCTGGGACAAGAAGAGCAACACGATCGTCTCCAATGAATCCGCAGACATTATCCGGATGTTCAATTCGGCGTTCGACGCCATCACCGGCAACAACCAGGATTTCTATCCCGAGGCGCTGAGGCCCGAGATCGATGCGCTCAACGACTTCATCTACGACTCCATCAACAATGGCGTCTACAAATGCGGATTCGCTACAGCGCAAACTGTCTACGAGCAAAGTTTTGACGCGCTGTTTGCGGCGCTCGACACCATCGAGGCCCGCCTGGACGGAAAACGCTATCTGTTCGGCGATCGGCTGACGGAGGCCGACTGGCGGCTGTTCACCACTCTGATCCGCTTCGACGCGGTCTATGTCGGACATTTCAAGTGCAACCGGCAAAGAATTGCGGACTATCCGAACCTGTCGGGATATCTGCATGATCTCTATTCGACGCAAAAGGTCAGCGACACAGTGAACTTCGACCATATCAAGCGCCACTACTACGGCAGCCACAAGACCATCAATCCGACCGGCATCGTCCCCGTCGGACCGGAGCTCGATTTCGAATAAGAACTACGCCTACCAGATCTCGTCAAAAGGCACGTCGCCTGAAAGCTCTTTCAGGCGACGGCGCGTTGCCGAGGTGGTCCCGGCAGGCAGGGCATCGAGCGCAAAGAAGCCGCTCTCGACGATCTCGCGATCCCGGGGGCGTGGCGCGGTCTGGCGCACCTGGCAGCGGTAGAACACCACATGATCGCGCTTGGAGGTGCGGCTGTTGTAGTAGACATGCACCAGTTCCGGCGGCGCTGTGAGTTCGAGATTGCCCTCCTCGCGCAGTTCCTTGGCGAGCGCCTGGCCGACCGTCTCCCGGCGTTCGACGCCGCCGCCCGGCATGTGCCAGCCGGGAATGTAGGAATGGCGAACGAGAAAGATGCGGCCCTGGTCATCGTAGCAGGCGGCGCGAACGCCCACCGTCATGCCCTTGATGAAGAAATAGACCGTGTGCACGACACGGGTAAGAATGCGGTAGCGTAGCGCGCTCATTTCCGGCGGGGTCAGGTCATCGGCCATTCTATTGCTCTTGCTCCATCCCGGCCGAATGCCTATGCTCGCGGCAATGTTCACGCTTGCCCACATCTCCGATGCCCATCTCGGCCCACTCCCGGAAATCACGTTTGGCGAATTGATGTCCAAGCGCATTACCGGATATGTGAACTGGCAGCGGAACCGGCGCAAGCACCTTTTTGGCAATACGCTCGAATTGCTGGTCGAGGACATGTACGCGCGATCTCCCGATCATGTGGCAATCACCGGCGACCTCGTCAATCTTGCAGCCAGCATCGAGATCGACGCCGCCGCCGCCTGGCTGCAGACGTTTCCCGATCCCGGTGATGTTTCCGTCGTGCCCGGCAACCACGACGCCTATGTGCCGAACGCCATCGATGAAGTCGTCAGGAAGTGGCAACCGTGGATGAGCGGCGACGCGCGCGGCGAAGACGGCCACCGCTTCCCCTATCTGCGCGTCCGCAACAATGTCGCGCTGATCGGGCTTTCGACCGCAACCGCCACGCCGCCTTTCATGGCATCGGGCTATTTCGGTAGCAACCAGGCGCGACGCTTTGCCGAGATCCTCAAGGCGACAGGCGATGCCGGCCTGTTTCGTGTTGTCATGATCCACCACCCACCCATCCGGGGCGCCACCGCCCACTACAAGCGCATGATGGGCATCCGCCGTTTTCACGCCGCCGTGCATCTGGGCGGCGCCGAACTCGTGCTGCACGGCCACACGCATCTCAACACCATTCACTGGCTGCATGGACAGGCGGGCGCGCAGGTGCCGGTGGTCGGCATTGCGTCCTGCAGCCAGGGCCTCGGCGGCAAGAAGCCTCCTGCCGCCTACAATCTCTTCCGCATCCAGGGCGAGAAGGGCGACTGGTCGATAGACCACGAGCGCTATTCGCTGGCGGCGAACGGCCTCGGTTTCGAACTCGCCGAAACCGGCACGCTGATGGGCCCCCCCAAGGCTAGTCGAGTGTCCGCCTGAAGCGCATCAGCGCCAGCCCGGCATAAACGACGATGAACACCACCAGCATCGACACCTCGAAAGAGATCGCCTGCCAGTCGGAGCCTTTCAGCATCACGGCGCGGATGATACGCAGGAAATGGGTCAGCGGCAGCAGTTCGCCGAGCATCTGCGCCCAGTCCGGCATGCCGCGAAAGGGAAACATGAAGCCGGAAAGCAGCATCGACGGCAGGAAGAAGAAGAATGTCAGCTGCATCGCCTGCATCTGCGATGTCGCCAGCGTCGAGATCGTGTAGCCGAGAAGTACCAAAGCCAGCACGAAAGCCAGAACTGCCGCCAGCAGCAATGTTATGGAGCCGGCAAAGGGCACATGGAACATCAGCTTGGCGGCCAGAAGTACCACGGCCACCTGCACGCCGCCGACCGTCAGATAGGGCAGGATCTTGCCGAGCATGATCTCGAAGGGGGTGGCCGGCATGGCGAGCAGGTTTTCCATCGTGCCGCGTTCGATCTCGCGGGTCAGCGCCATCGACGTCATCATCACCATGGTCATCTGCAGGATGACGCCGAGCAGGCCGGGAACGATGTTGTACTGGGTGATGCCTTCCGGATTGTAGCGCCGCTGCACCACCACTTCGAGCGCCTTGCCGCGCGTCTCGGCAGACTGGATCTCGATGCCCTGCTCGCGCAGCAGGGCCTGCGAGGCCACGGTTGCCAATGTCGAGATCGCCCCGGACGCCACGGCCGGATCGGTCGCGTCGGCCTCGATCAGAATCTGGGGATGATCGCCGCGATCGACCCGGCGGGCGAAATCGGAAGGAACCGTGACGACGAAGGACACCTGCCCGCTCTGGATCAGATGCTCGGCCTCCGCAGCACTCGTGCCTGCCGAGACGAAGCGGTAATAGCCGGTGAGTTCGAGTGCCGAGACCATGGCCCGGACATAGTGGTCGGCGGACGAAGTGACGAGTGCCGCCGGCAATCCCTTCGGATCGTTGTTGATCGCAAAGCCGAACAGCACGAGTTGCATCAGCGGCACGCCGAGCATCATCGCAAACGTGATGCGGTCCCGGCGCATCTGGATGAATTCCTTGGCCAGCAGCGCGCTGAGCCGCGAAAGCGAGAAGATCCGGTTCATTTCATGTTGTCCCGGGAACCAGCCATGAACTGGATGAACACGTCCTCGAGGCTGGTCCGCCCCTCCTTGACTGTGATATCGGGCATCTCGCGGTAGGCCGACAGGGCACGCTCGAGCTTTGCCATATCGCGGCCCACGACATGCAGTTGTAGGCCGAATGACGCCACCTGATCGACGCCGTCCGCCGCGCGAAGATCGTCAACGATGGTGGCCAAGCCCTGACCTTCCAGCACGAAGGTGGTGAGGCCGGCTTCGCGGATGACGTCCTCGACGGTGCCGCTCGCCAGAAGCTTGCCATAGGAGATGTAGTGGATGCGATGACAACGCTCGGCCTCATCCATGTAGTGGGTGGAGACCAGTACCGTGAGACCGCGCGCGGCGAGTCGGTGGATCTCGTCCCAGAACTCGCGGCGCGCCTTGGGGTCCACGCCCGCTGTCGGCTCGTCGAGCAGCAGCAGCCGCGGATTGTGCATGATGCAGGCGGCGAGCGCCAGACGCTGCTTCCAGCCGCCGGAGAGCTTGCCGGCCAGTTGGTCCTTGCGGGACGTCAGCCCGAGATCCGCAAGCGTGCGCGCGACATGTTCGCGGGCGGGCTTGAGGCCATAGAGGCGAGCGACGAATGTCAGGTTCTCCTCGATCGACAGATCCTCGTAGAACGAGAATTTCTGCGTCATGTAGCCGACTTCGCGCTTGATCATCAAGCTATCCCTGGCGATGTCGTAGCCGAGCACAGTGCCGGAACCGGAATCCGGCGTCAGCAATCCGCACATCATCCGGATCGTCGTCGTCTTGCCCGAGCCGTTCGGCCCGAGAAAGCCGGCAATCTCACCGGTCGCAACGCTCATCGAAACCTGGTCGACCACGGTCTTGTCGCCAAATCGCTTGACCAGATCATGAACCTCGATGGCATTCATGGGCCACCCACGAGAACGACATCGACGATCTGTCCGGGCTTGAGTTCGGGCACATCGCCCTCTGGTCGGGCCTCGATGAGGTAGACGAGCTTCTGGCGGTTTTCGAGCGAGTAGATGACCGGTGGCGTAAATTCCGGATTGTCGCTGATGTAGGAGACCCGCGCCGTCAATCCCTCCCTGCAGCCGTCGCAGCGCACCGCAATCTCGCTGCCAGCTTTCAGGCGCGAGAGATAGCGCTCGCCGGCATAGAGCCGCAGCTTGATCGCGCCGTCGGGCAGTACGGAAATCACCGGCTGCGACGGCCCCGCCACCTCGCCCTCGCGCCGCACGATGTCGTCCACCACGCCGTCATAAGGCACGGTCAGTTGCCGATGGTCGAGCCGCCAGCGGGCGTCCGCCAGCTTCGCCTCGGCCTGTGCCACCTGCGCGGCCGCCGCCTCGATTTCCATCGGCCGGGCGGGAAGCCGGGCCACGGCGAGATTGGCCGAGGCCTGGCTGACAGCAGCATCGGCCTGCTCGAGCGCCGTGGACGCCTGGTCGAGATCGGCTTTCGCATTGATGCCGCGCCTGGCCAGATCGCTTTCGCGCAGGAACACCCGCTTGGCCTCCGCCGCTTGCGCCCGCGCCGACAGCGACGTCGCCTCGATGACCGCGATCTCCTCGGGACGGCGGCCTTCCTGGAGATTGGCAAGTTGGGCCCTGGCCTGATCGAGGGCGGCTTGCGCTTCGTGGACGGCAATGTCGGCGTCTGCAGCCTCCATGCTGACCAGAACCTCGCCCTTCCTGACCCGGTCGCCGCGCTTTTTCGACAGCGACATGATGCGGCCGGTCTCGACCGGCGCGATCAACACATACTCACCTTCGACATAGCCGGTCGCGAGCGGCGGGGGTGGCGCGCATGCGCCGAACAATCCGGCAATTACCGGCAGGCTGCACAGGAATTCCATGTTTCCTCCAGAAGGCGGGCACTCACGCCTCGGCCATACGATATGATCTCACGATGGCGCGCGCATTGCGCACAAGCAACGTGCAGAGCCGGACGGCCTCGCGCCCACCCATCTCATCCCATTCCAGCCGCCGCATCATCAGTGGACGCCCCAGACGAAAGAACAGCACCTGTCCGACGCACGAAAAGACGGCGATCTTGGTCTCCTCGCCGTCAGGATCGAGCCCCGTTGCCAATCCGACCAGCGCGCAGAGACGGATATGCATCGGCTTCATCCAGTCGCTGTAGACGATCTGCGAGACCTCGCCGGGCTCCATCATCTCGCGCAGCATGAAATTGATGAAGTGCTGGCTTTGCGGATCGATCATCCAGAAACGGCAGAACAGCATCAATGTCTGCTCGAACATATCGAGCGCGTCGTCCGGGCCGAACTTCGGCATCGGACTCGCCAGCGCGGATCCGACCTGGGCCCGCATACTCGCAATGACATGGGCCGCGCACGCCCGCCGCAGCCCCGGCTTGCCGCCGAAATGATAGGCGATGGAACCGATATTGGCCGCGGCAAGGTCGGCAATCTCGCGGGTCGAGACCGCGTCGTAGCCTTTCTCGCCAAACAGCCGGATCGCTGTTTCCACCAAAGTGACGCGCGTCACCTCCGCGCCGGAAATGGGCCTGACCATATGCACCTCCAGGAACGGCTACACTTTAATCGCTTGATTAATTCCTGGCAATGGCAGTGCGCCTGAACCCACCAGAATTTGCACAGCGCTCACACAGAAATGAGTTGCGATGCAGGGCTTTTAGGGCGACGCTAGCGGCATAGGGTCGCGGCCCGCACAGAAAACGATCACCCTGAAAGGATACTCTACGATGACGACGATGCTTCTGAAGAGACTTTCGACTTTCGCGGCTGCCAGCGCGCTGGCGCTAACAATGAATCTGCCGGCTTTCGCTGCCGGATCGGATTCCGGCGAACCACCTGCCGCCACCGAGACCACCACTGAATGCAAGGACGGCAAGGTCTGGGACAAGGACAAGAAGGAGTGCGTTGCTCCGGATCAGAGCGGATTCAACGATACTAAGCTCTATGAAAACGCCCGCGAGCTTGCCTATGCCGGCCAATACGACAACGCCATCAAGGTGCTGAAGGTCGCCAAGAACCAGAACGATCCGCGCATCCTCAACTATATGGGTTTCTCCAACCGCAAGGCCGGACGCATGGAACTCGGCATGGCCTACTACAAGAAGGCGCTGGCGATCGATGCAAACTATCTGCTCGCCCGGTCCTATATGGGGCAGGCGTTGATGCAGCAGGGCGATATCGACGGCGCGCGCACCCAGCTGGTCGAGATCTGTGATCGCGGCGGCGCCGAAACCTATGCCTATCGCGCCCTCTACGAGTCCCTGAAGCGCAACAACAGCTATTGATCGATAAGCTGGCGCCGAAACAACGTAAGCGCGCCGGCGCCGGCTTCGCGATCAACAGTCGCTGGTATTGTGTGTGAAAAATGACGGTATTTTAAGTATGGACGCGAGCTTTCGCGTCCATTCCTTTTTCGCCTCTTGCGAATTGCTATCAAAGTGTTTCATACCTGCCCGGCTGGCTTTGGGACCGGCTGCACTTTTTTCGAGTCATTCTGAATAAACCAACCGTCGTCGACGTCATAATCTGTGAGAGATCATGAGTAACCAAGCCAAGGCCGAACAGATTAGCCGTGAATTGGTCACCATGCTGCCAAAACTTCGTCGCTTTGCGATGACTCTCACGCGGAACGCATCCGATGCAGATGATCTGGTGCAGGAAGCATGTGAACGGGCAATTACCAGGAGCCACCTTTGGAACGGGGAAGGGCGACTGGAGAGCTGGATCTATGCCATGACGAGAAATCTATGGGTGGATGAAATCAGAAAACGGAAAGTGCGAACCGGTGGCGGTACTGTCGATGCGACAGAACAGGACGAACTGATCGTCGAGGCCACTGCTGAAAAGGCGATCTACGCCACGCAACTCCACAAGATGATTATGTCCATGCCGGAGGGCCTTTCCTCCGTCTTCCTTCTCGTCAATGTCGAGGGCCACTCTTACAAGGAAGCAGCCGAAATCCTCGGGATTCCGATCGGCACTGTGATGAGCAGGCTTTCAACTGCCCGGATGAAACTGGCAGCCATGATCAATGGCACACGCGAAGTGAGGGCATGATAATGGAAAATTTCAAGGAATTGCCGCTGGAAGTGCGGCTGTCGGCCTATCTCGACGGTCAACTCGATGATGCGGATGCACGCGAGATCGAAGCGCTGCTGGACACGGATACCCAGGCGCAGGAAATTCTCGATACGCTGAAGGCCGGTTCGGATTTCGGCAACAAGGCATTTGAAGAAATGCTCAAGGAACCGGTGCCGTTGCAGCTGGTTCGCACCATCAATCAAGCAGCAGCCGAGCCGTCAGCGCCCGTGCGGATGGCCGCCAACAACAATATCATGTCGTTCATGCGCTTCGTGCCGCAGGCGATCGCCGCCTGTGCCGTGCTGCTGATGGCGGGTGGCTATACCGGATATTTCATCGGCCAGAAAAGCGCCTCGGAAATTCCGATGGAGATTTCCGAGACCACGGCGTTCGAGGCACCGGCTGCTGTCGATGGCGTCAAGACCCGCGGCTTCACGTTCGAAGCACCGGGTGCCGAAAGCATTTCCAAATCCGATGTGGCGATGATGGAAATTGCCAGCCTGCATAAGGTTTATGCGGCCGACAAGACCCATGCCGACGAAATTCCCGCCGCTCAGGAAGGCGAGTTGAAGGGCTATCTTGAGGCCGTCACCGCGGTGAAGTTCTCGGTTCCCGATCTTTCCTCCGAAGGTTTCAAGCTCAGGGGCGGCAAGCTGGCGGTGGCGGTTGGCCAGCCCACAGGCGCGCTGTTTTATGAAAACGGTGCCGGCAATATCGTTGCGGTCTACTTCATGAAAAACGCCGATGTCATGGGCGCACTCCCCGCCAAGGACGGTTTCTCGGTCGTTGGCGGCCAGAAGGACGCCACCAGCTACTTCATCGCCGCCGAGGATGAATCCCAGGCCCGCCGGTTCGAAGACAGCGTCAGGGCGGCGCTCTGACAGAAAAGCGACTACACAACCTGAGGATTAACTGCGCGTGACTTTTCACTACGAGTGAACTGTGTCGTGGGTTGTGATCATAGACGCTCGCGTCCAAGGGGTTGAAGTGAGACCAATAAAGCTTGCTTGGCATTTTTTGATACACATTCTCATTGGCACAGCTATCTTCGTGGGAATCGGCATCGCATATTTCGCGCTCCATTTATTCGTGGAGTGGCTTGAGGAACACAAAATCTCCCCACCGGTTATTGTCGTGCTGAGGATGCTGGAGTATCTTGTTTTTGGCGTAGACGCGTTGTCTTATTCATGGTTTGTCATTATCTTAGGTCTAAAGTTCGGGAAAGAAATCTACAAGGAACTGAGAAATGACTGACGCAAAAACGAGCAGCAAGGAAACCGGTCGGCGTGAGCGTATTGGGCAGTTCATTAAGAATTCAGTCCAAAATGACACAAATCAGGCTATTGCGCTATTTTTTGCACCGACGAGAGCGCTGGTGACCGAATTTACCCATTCCATGAAACAGCTCAAGACTATGAGCGCTCACAAGGCGCAACGGGGAAAGAAACAAGTTCAAGAGAACAATCACGCCTGACAAGCGATGTCAAAAGATGGGCATGGCACAGGTCCCGACTATCTATTCTCCAAACCTACGACTAAAAAGCCCAACGAAAGGCCTTATTGTCGTTTGCCGGTTTAAGGAGTGCGCGGATGTAATCGATCTTTCGCCTCTTGATCTATTTATTGTGACAACATTCCATGGTAGCCGCGATTGAGCGGATTAAAGTATCCCGACCTTCGAGGGAATCTGGAGCATCAACGGCATGCCGAAGGAAATCGAACGGAAGTTCCTTGTCGCGACGGATAGGTGGCGCAAGAAAGCCGACGCCGGCAGAACCATGCGGCAGGCGATCATCTTTTCCGACGGCAACCGCTCGCTGCGCATCCGCTCCATCGACGGCAAGAAAGCCCGGCTGACGCTGAAGATCGGCATATCGGGCATGTCCCGTCATGAATTCGAATACGACGTGCCGCATGCCGACGCCGACGAATTGCTGAAGCTTGCCAACGGCACCACGATCATCAAGACGCGCTATGAAGTGCCCCACGGCAAGCACATCTGGGAAATCGATGTCTATGAGGGCAAGCTTGAAGGCTTGGTGGTCGCCGAAGTCGAGATGAAAAGCGAAACGGAAAATCCGCAGCTGCCATCCTGGCTCGGGAGAGAAGTCACCGGCGACAAGCGTTTTTCCAACCAATCACTGGCCGAGGGTAGCCTGGGAGAAGATTGGCGGAATGGCCTACCGGATTGATTTTGGCCACAGCCTCGAACGCGAGGTCCGGCGCATTGCCCAACAGCAGATTACGGCTGCCATCGACCTGCTCAGCCGTCAGCCGGACGGCCCGCATGCCGCGATCCACGATGTGCGCAAGCGCATCAAACGCACCCGTGCCCTTTATCGACTGATCCAGCCAGCCGCCAAAGGCTTTGTCGAGCGCGAAACTCGACAGCTCGGTTTGATTGCCGGCAGCCTCGGGCATCTGCGCGATGCCACCGCTTTCGTGGAAGCCACCCGCTACCTGCAACACCACGCTGGTACCGACACCGACAACAGGGCCATCGGCCGCATTGCCGCTACGCTCGAGCACCAGCGCGACCGACTGACCGGCAACGGTGCCGAAATCTCGGCGACGTTGGACGCCGCAACGGCGTCGCTGCACATTGCCCTCGATTCACTCTCCGGCCTCGAGCTGCACGCCGGTCGCGACAAGACCGCCAAATGCCTGTCGGCGGGCTGGCTGCGGATCGACAAAAAGGCCCGCGCCGCCCTCGCCCTGTGCGCGGACTCCACGGACGGCGTGCCGTTCCACCAATTGCGCAAGCGCAGTCAGGACCGCTGGATGCACGCATCGCTTCTGCACGATCTCTGGCCTGCGGCCCTGGCGGCCATTCAGCACCAGGCAAAGGCGCTGGTCGATCGGCTCGGCCACGAGCATGACCTGGCGGTCCTGGCCGAAAAGATCACCAAGGAGGCGAAGGCCCCCGGCAGTGATGAAGACCGGCAGATCGCCCTCCAGGCGATCACGACCCAACGCCAGGCGCTGCAGCAGGCGTGCCTTGCGGCAGGCCTGCAATTGTTCGACAAACATCCCGAGCGTGATGCCGACGTCATCGCACTGCTGATCAGACATTAATAGGCGCGGCATCTGCAGAGAATTGCCTGATGAGGTTGCCGACGCGCGGGCGCCGGCCCCCTCCTCAAATCTTGGCGTTGCTCAGATTCCGGCGCTGCTCACTTCTTGCCGTCTTCGAGCATGCGGTTGATCGCCGAGGTGATCGCTTCCAGAGAGGCCGCGACGATATTGGTGTTGATGCCGACGCCGAACAGCTTGCCCTTCGGGGTGTTCATCTCGACATAGGCGATGGCCGCTGCGTTCGAACCGTGCTGCAGCGAATGCTCGGAATAATCGTTCACCGAGATATCCATGCCGAGATAGATCGACATGGCATTCATGAAGCCGTCGATCGGCCCCGTTCCCTTGCCCTCGATACGCTTGGTAACGCCCTGATCGGTAATCTCGGCGGCCAGCACGCGCACGCCCTTGGCGGTCGTGTCCGGATAGGTGTGGTGATCGATGAACTTGAACCGCCCGCCGGGCTGGTCGACGTAGCGCTCCAGAAAGCGCGCATGGATCGCCCTGGACGGCATTTCCTTGCCTTCTTCATCGGTGATCCGCTGGATGTCGTTGCGGAATTCGACCTGCAGGTTGCGAGGCAGGTTGATGCCGTAGTCTTCCTGCATGATATAGGCGATGCCGCCCTTGCCCGACTGCGAGTTGATGCGGATGATCGCCTCGTAGGTGCGGCCGACATCCTGCGGATCGATCGGCAGGTAGGGCACTTCCCACAGCGGCTTGTTGGCCTGTTTCAGCGCCTTCATGCCCTTGTTGATCGCATCCTGATGCGAGCCCGAAAACGCCGTGTACACCAGCTCCCCAACGTAAGGGTGGCGCTCGGGGATCTTCATCTGGTTGGAATATTCGTACACATCCTTCATCCGTTCGATGTTGGAGCAGTCGAGCTTGGGATCCAATCCTTGCGTGAACATGTTCAGCGCCAGCGTGACGATGTCGACATTGCCGGTGCGCTCTCCATTGCCAAACAGGGTGCCTTCGACGCGGTCGGCGCCCGCCATCAAGGCCAGTTCGGTGGCGGCGATCGCCGTGCCGCGGTCATTGTGCGGATGCAGCGAGATGATCAGGTTTTCGCGGTTGTCCAGCTGCCGGCACATCCATTCGATCTGGTCGGCATAGATATTGGGT
>Ga0105047_10016795_pt1 | contig 11455 bp, 9 predicted proteins | sample MAT04_FD_78384 | JGI IMG/M metagenome (GOLD analysis project Ga0105047, IMG submission 78384) | Freshwater microbial communities from Lake Fryxell liftoff mats and glacier meltwater in Antarctica - MAT-04 (megahit assembly) | ecosystem: Environmental > Aquatic > Freshwater > Ice > Liftoff... | reverse complement strand
CCGTGAGACATCGAACACGAGCATCCATGACGCCCTATCTCCTCCTACTTTCGGTCAGCGGGCGACGATTGGTAAAATTTATGGTGCGGAGTGCCTCAGTGACTATCTGCATCATTGCGACGTTGAATCACCTGCGGGACGCCCAGGCCACTTTGAAGTTCCTTCATCACGCCTTCGCCCACCGGCTCGTCCACGGGCTTTTGCTTCAGCAGATCCTTGTAAGCCTTCACAATCGCCTTCTCATCGATCGTCGCAAGATGCAGAAACACGCCTTGCGATGCCTTGGGCGAGAAAAGATGATGCGACACCACGCCAATCCGCTCGGCAGCGTCGGGATCGATCTGCCGCAGGGGCGGCACCATTTCCAAGGCAAATCGCAGTATTTCGGAAGGCCGCAACGGTTCACTGATCAGTCCCGCAATCTCAAAGACATCCGTCGGCGACACCAGGAACACCTTCGCCAGTCCCTCCTTCGGCCCGCGCTGTAGCGAAACATACTGAAATTCCTCCAGGCGATGCAGATGCCGATACTGGCCCTTCCCAAGTTGCAACAGCTGATCGATAAACGCCTTGATCTTCCCGGCAATCTCAAATCGCAGTTCGGATGACGCCTCGATCATCCGCTTCTGTTGTGCCCGCAACATCTCGGCCGGATCGATCAGCGTCTGAAGACTCCACTGAATCATCTGGCGATAGTTGGCGAGGGAGATCGACCCGTCGCACGGCGCGGGGCACTTCCCCATTTCCTTATACGCGCACGCGCGACCCAAGGGTGATTCAACCAAAATATGGTAGTAGCGACATAGATCGAACCAGTCCTCCACCTGCTCGATCAGTTTCGACGCGATCTGCTTTTCCTCCAGCGGCCCGAGATACGTGCCTGTGCGCAGCGTGAGGTCGGTTGTCTTCATGTATCGCGGAAAATCCGTCTCCGGATTCACATGCACGAACCACGCCGGGCGAAACCCCACCATGGTTTGATAATTCTGCGGGAAAAGCTGCCTCGCAGCTTCCAGATATACCAGATCCGCTTCGAAGGCGCTGTCCACCCGCCGCCAATACACCTTGCGGATCAGCTCGCGATAGTTCACCCGTTTGCTGGGCGTCTGCTGTTCTTCGTTCACCCCAAGCCTGCGTTCCAAGCTATAGCGGAGATTCTTCACGCACAGCAGTTGAACCGGCCGATCCTCCGCGTCCGCAAACAGATACACCGCCCACTTCGCCGGCGCCTTCTTAAGAAACGCCGCGAAATCTTCCGCCGGATCGAACGAGATGCACTGTTGAAGCGGTCCTTCAGGCATTGAATGAACCATATCGCTTGAGTGCATCAACTTCCATTGCAGAAAGAGCAGGAGTTCTCGAAGCACCGGATGCGAATCCTGCTGACAAGGTTGAAGCATCGATCGCGTCGGCAAACGTCGGCGTCAGGACAACTGCAGCCATTCAGCTTTGGGGTGCGAACGTCAGTCGAGCGTAGATTTCTGAGAAGGGGATCTCAAGCTGGATCGAAGCGAGAGTGAGCGTCGCATCCATGCCCGAAGCGACGACAAACCGCCACGAGTTGTCATCCTGCCGGTGGAACACCTCCACCTGCGGCCGAGTCTGTGAGACGAGGACGTATTCCTGCAGGGAGGGAAGACGGCGATAAAGTTTCTCGCCGCGATCATACGATTCAGTGGAGCTTGAGAGCACTTCGATCAGCAACCGCGGGTTGGTGATGCTACACTTTGGGTCTTCGGGATCGGCATGGATCTCCCCGCAGACAACACTCACGTCGGGATACAGGTATCTCGCGCTGCCGGGAATCCGTACCCGCAACTGGTCGTTGAATGGCTGGCACGGATGTCCCGTCATTCGCTTGTCCAACGCTGAATAGAGGTTGCCCGAGATCACCGCATGGTCGCGTGTCCCACCCGACATCGCCAAGATCTCACCATCGTGAAACTCATGCTTCTCCTCCGCCATTTCCTCCGACGCGAGATATTCTGCGATCGTGTATCGACGTTTTTCAACTAGCAGTCCCATATTCCCTAGTATATCGAAGCTTGCACACGAGTCACGAATTTATAAACATTGTGTTAACACTGATCCTGCCAGCCCCCACAGACGATACAATCGTATCGACCTATGCACCGCGAAGACCAATCCATCTTGCCGGCCGACGTATCGTTTCACACAGATGATGCGGGCCTGAAAAACGAGTTTCTGAACCGCGACCTTTCCTGGTTGGAGTTCAACCGCCGGGTGCTGGCCCAGGCGCTGGACGATCGGACGCCTCCTCTGGAGCGTCTGCGGTTTCTGGGAATCTTCACCAGCAATCTCGACGAATTTTTCATGAAGCGCATGGGCCGCATGCGAAGACAGATCGCGGCAAATGTTGTCACGCCCACGCCCGATGGGAAGGACATTCCGAAGCTTTTCAACGAGATCCGCGCCTGCGTGAAAGAGATGATCGCGATGCAGGCGGAGGTTTACACCAAACAGATCAAGCCGAGCCTCGCGCAAAACGGCATTCACCTGCTGGAGTGGGAAGAGCTCACCGACACCGAGCGCGAATCCGCAGACAAGTTTTTCGACGCGAACGTCTTTCCTGTCCTGACGCCGCTTGCCGTCGATCCGGGAAGCCCGTTTCCCTTTATGTCGAATTTATCGATGTCGCTGGGCGTGGTGCTGCTGCATCCCGATCGTGAAGAACCGCTTTTTGCCCGAGTGAAGGTTCCTGAAGTGCTGCCGAAGTGGATCCCTGTCACAACGGTGCCCGGGCAATATCGTTTCGTTTCGCTGCACGAGATGATCCGCCATAACCTGAAGGATCTGTTCCCTGACATGACGGTGGTGGATGTCATGCTCTTTCGTCTGACGCGCAATGCGGACATCGAGCGCGACGAGGAAGATGCAGATGATCTTCGCGACATGATGCAGGAGGAACTGAAGCAGCGAAGGTTCGAACGCGTCGTTCGGCTGGAGCATGGGCCCGACCCGAACCAGTGGATCGTGCAGTTTCTCATGCAGGAACTTGGCCTCACCGAAAGCGATGTCTACGAACACGCAGCCGAGCTTGACTACGACGATCTTCGCCCGGTGACGGATCTGAATCTTCCGGCTGTCCGTTTCGAGCCCTGGATCCCTGTCACCCCGAAGCGACTCGTCGGAGATGAGATTGACATCTTCTCCATCATTCGCCTGGGAGATGTGTTGCTGCATCATCCGTATGAAAGTTTCCATGCCTCCACTGAACGATTCATCGCCGCCGCCGCCGCGGATCCGAAGGTGCTGGCGATCAAGATGACGCTCTATCGCACCTCCGACATGAGTCCCTTTGTCGGCGCGCTCGTGCGTGCGGCAGATTCCGGCAAGCAGGTGGTCTGCCTGATCGAGCTGAAAGCGAGATTCGACGAAGAGCGAAATATTCACATCGCCGATCTGCTGGAAAAATCGGGCGTGCATGTGCTGTATGGAATTGTCGGATTGAAGACGCATACAAAAACCACGCTGGTCGTGCGCGAGGAGATTGATGGCATCCGCTGTTATGCCCACATCGGCACGGGCAATTATCATGCGACCACCGCGAAGCTCTACACCGATCTCGCGATTCTCACCTGCGCCACCGACATCACGCGTGACGTGGTCGAACTCTTCCACTATCTCACCGGACGGTCGTTGAAGCGGGAATATCGCCAGTTGCTGGTTGCGCCGGTGAACATGCGCGACCGATTCATGGCGATGATTCAGCGAGAAGTGGAGAATGCCAAGGCGGGCAAGCCCGCTCACATCATCGCGAAAATGAATGCCCTGGAAGACCGGAAAATCTGCCGTGCACTTTACGCGGCTTCGCAAGTCGGCGTGCCGATCGACCTGATCGTCCGCGGGTTCTGCACGCTGCGTCCCGGCGTGGCGGGATTGAGCGACACCATCAAGGTTCGCTCGATCATCGGGCGATTTCTCGAGCATTCCCGCATCTACTATTTCCGTAACGCCGCGGTCGACCCGATAGACGGCGAGTTTTACATCGGTTCTGCCGATTGGATGTACCGCAACCTGCTTGCCCGTGTGGAAGCGGTGGTACCGATCAAAGGACGCGGACAGCGTGAACGCCTGTGGACCATTCTGCAGACCATGATGAAGGACAATCGCCAGGCGTGGATGATGGACAGCGACGGCAAATATTCCCGCGTCCTCCCCGCGGAAGGCGAGGCTGAGGTTTCCACACAACAGACGTTCATTGCACTGGCGAAAAGTGAGAGTGTCGTCGAGCGATAAGGCTGCGCCAGGTTTTGAATCTGGTTAAGATTTCGGCGCAATATGTGGATTTTCCGCGCGCAGTAATCTCACGCGAAGGAAGGCCGATCCTCCTCTTCCACCTTGGGACCCGGTTCATAGTCGGGCCCCTTCTTCTTGTCGCCGGGGCGGTATGGTTGATCGGTCTTCTCAGCGAAAACCTCCGGCTCAACAGGAGTGCCGTGACGGCGGGCGTACACTTCCGTCGCCACCGCGCCAATGAAAAGAATCGTCGACGAATAGTACACCCACACCAATAGCGCGACGAACGATCCGATCGCCGCGCCATAGCTCGATTCATAACTGCCTCTGCCCAGGTAAACCCCCAGGGCAAACTTGCCAATCACAAACAGCACCGCCGAAATGAACCCGCCGATCCACACATCGCGCCAGCGGATCTTCGCATCGGGGACATATTTGAACATCAGCCCGAAAAGCCCGGTGAACAGCCCGAGGGAAATCAGCGTGTTCACAATAAGCATCCACCATCCCTTGCCTTCGGTTCCAATGAAGCCCTGCACCACCGCGCTCACCACCATGGACACAAGCAGCAGAAACAGGATCGACATCAGCATTCCCACGGAGAATAGTCGCTTCTGCAAATAGCCCCACACCCCGGAAGTGGCTGTGGGGGTAACGCTCCACAATCTGTTCAACGACGACTGCAACTGCGCAAACACCCCGCTCGCCGATACCACCACCAGCAGCAGGCTGACAATGCCCGAAATAGTCATGCTTGTTTGCGCCTGCTCGGATGCAGGATCGAGAATCTGCTTGATCGGCTCCGCCGCCTGTGAACCCAGCACGCTCGAAAAGCCATTGACGATCGCCTGTTTCGACTCGTTCCCGAAGATATTCTGGGCAATCCAGGCGACGACCGTAAGGATCGGCGCCAGCGAAAGCCCCGCATAAAACGCCACCGCCGCCGCCTGCGACATCGCGTCTTTGTCAAAAAAGTGCGCAAAGACTTCCTTGATGCCCGCCATCAATCCCGTTTTTTTCTTCACTGCTTCAGCCATGACTTTTCCTTTTTGTGATGAACGGTAAGAAGTGTGGGTGGCGGCAGGTATCGGGCTTGTGATGACTGTTGCTTCCGGTTTTCACGCACACGTTGGTCGTTAGTGGCAGGTCGCGGTCGATTGTCCCAGGTCGTCAGTCGTCAGTCGAGAATCGCGGGTCGGGAGTACTTGGCCTGCCTGCCGGAGACTGCCCGCCGCCCGCTCATTCGTCATTCGGGTTTGATTCGAATTTCCGGTTTCGGCATTCGGATTTGCCACCGGCTGGCGGCTCCGGGCTTCCTGCTCCTTGTTTCCTGCCTCCAACTTCATCCTGTCACGCGCTCCGCAGTGGCTTGATCGCTCACTCCCCCGCCGATGCATATTGGAGCAGGGTGTCCTCGCGCTCATGAGTGAATTGATTGGTGTAGAGCTCGTAATACCGTCCCCGCTTCGCCAGCAGATCGTGATGCGAGCCTTCCTCAATGATCTCGCCCGCGGCGATGACCAGAATGCGGTCGGCCGACTTGATCGTGGAGAGGCGATGGGCGATCACAAAGCTGATGCGATTGTCCAGAACGCGCTCGACGGCGGTCTGAATCGCACGCTCGGTGTGCGTGTCTACACTGCTGGTGGCTTCATCCATCACGAAGATCTGAGGATCGGCGATGATTGCACGGGCCAGCGCGATCAGCTGCTTCTGCCCGGTAGAGAGCTTGTTGCCGCCTTCGCCGACCTGAGTGTCGTATCCTTTTTCCAGCGCAGCAATGAAGTCGTGGGCGTTGGTCAGCCTGGCAGCGCGTTCGATCTCCTCATCCGTCGATTCGCGATGCCATCGCAAGTTTGATTGCGATGGTCATCTTCTCGACGAACGCATCCGCTCAGTGCTGGTCAACGCCGACCAGACGGAACGAAGTTTTGAAGGTGGCGGGCATACGCATTCGTTGGCCTCCTCAATTGAGCCGGGGCGACCACTATATCCAAGCCCCGCGCGCAAAGGCAACACAGAAACCTTGTGCAACTGTCAAATAGCACCTAAACCCGCATGATGGCAGCATTTCGGCGTTGCTGATCGCCCTACTTTCCCGTAAATCATCCCCCAAAACGTGATATGATTGCGCGAGGTTTCAGGGAACTTTCCGATGCCCAGTACGCGGGAACTGTTGCAACTCACTGATTTCGTGGTCGCCCTGCACGAAGGGAAAACCTTTGAGCAGGTGACTGATATTGCGCTGCAGGGACTGAAGAGCCTGGTCCCCTGCGATTGGCCACTGGTGTCGGCGCTGGTTTCTGGGCCACCCAATATTCGAATCGAGAGGCCGCGCAGCGATCTTTGCCCCGTCTGGGACGAATATGACGTCCGATCGCTAAGCCTCATTCATGAGGATCCCACCTACACGAATCGCCTGCGACTGACGATGGACGGCGCAGCACAGCCGCGCGATTTTGCCGCCCCGGGTGAATTCGAAAAGACTCGCCATTTTAACCAGGTCTGGCGTCCCATGGGCATCCGGCAGATGCTCCGGTTCTCCAATCCGGGGGTCTTGGGAATCGGATTTATCATCGTCCGCAATACCAGCCGACCATTCAGCGGGGATGAAATCGACATGGCAGAAGTGATCGGCCGGCAAATGGATGCGGCGATCCTCAAGCTCATGCAGAAGCACAACGGAAAGGTGCCCCTTGGCGGCCAGCACGTCCCCATGCACACGGGCAGTTGGCTGGTCTGTAGTGCGGAGGGATCCATCCTGAGATCACCCCCCGCTTCCCGCGATCACTATCGTCTCTGCCTCGGCCGCAACGCTTCACTGAAAAAACTTCCCGGCGACTGGATCAGCGTGTTCATCTCCCGCGTGAACGGCGGACCGCCTGAGCCAAAGGAGTTCATCCTGCCCGGCCGCGCCATCACCGCACACATTGCACCCATCATAGGCAGCCCCGGCGAGTTCTCCGTCTTCTTCGTTGAACGCCAACTCGAGGAAGACCCCCTCACACCGCTGGTCAAACTCGGGCTCACCTATCGCGAAGCCGAAGTCATGCACTGGATGATCGAAGGCAAAACCAACCCGGAAATCGCCACCATCATGGGCATCAGCACGTTGACCGCGAAAAAACACGTTGAAAACATCCGCACCAAGTTCAATGTCTCCAATCGAACCGCGGCCGTGGTGTACGCGATGGAGCAGGTGCGCAATTAAAGCACGGCGAGAGCAGGATATCGGTAACGAGGAGCGGTTCGTCCTGTCAACGGGTGCGTGGGCGAGCCACGGCGAAGATTCCGATCGCGCCAGCGCACAGCAGATCCCATTTTCTTGCATCACAACGAATTTTAGGCAAGATTTCGTGCCTTCAGGGCGTTCGCGTTGTTCCAGCGGATCGAAAGGCATCGGACATGCAATCTTCGTCTGTGCACACCTATGAAGGCGCGCTGGATCGGGAGGATCTGCGCGATTCGTCCCCCAGGAAAGCGAGGGCGACCGCTGCCATTTTGGCGTGCTATTCGATTGTCGGTGGTCTTATCACGTTTATCGGCTGGGCGTTCGACATCTACCCCTTTACAGACTGGAACAGCGACGGGATCACCATGAAGGCGAACCCGTCGGTCAGCGCCATTGCAGGCGGCGTCGCAGCGGTGGTGATGGCGTTTCCGCGGGCGGAGCGCGATGTGCGGCTGAAGTGGTTCGTCCGGGTTCTCGCGGGCTTTGTCGCATTGATCGGCGGAATGACGATCTTCCAGCACCTGACTGGTGTCAGTCTGCATATCGACACCCTGCTCATTGCTGAACCGGCTGGCGCAAAGGCAACCGCAGCGCCGGGTCGGATGGGAATGCCAGCTTCCACCTGTTTCCTTTTCAGCGGGTTGGCGCTGACCCTTCTCACCGGGAACGCGCGATCTGTCCGAATGGCATTCTGGTTTGGCTGGCTTGTCATTGCCTATACATCGCTCTGTCTCATCGGATACTGGTATGGCGCCAGCACCCTGTACACACTTCCGAAGCTGACGGCGATCTCTCTTCAGATGGCGACGATTTTGTGCGCCGAAGGCGTCGCGATTCTGCTCCTGAGTCATCTCCGCTTGCCAGGCACTGCCGCGATGCGCCAGGACCCTGGTCGAGCCATGCTCTGGCGATTGGTTCCACCGGTCATCGTCGTGCCGTTGGTGCTCGGCGCCCTGCGCCTGGAGGGTGAGGAACACGGGCTGTTCGACTCTCGATTCGGAACCGCCGCCCTGGTGTTTCTGGTTATCGTGACCCTCTGCATCATTCTGTGGTGGACCGCCAAGCAACTGAGTCTTTCATTCCGTGAGCGAGTCGCAGCTCAAACGGCGCGGCAGGAAAGCGAAAATCGCCTCCGGGTGACGAACGAAAAAATGGTGCAGTCGGAACGCGCCGCCCGTGTGCAGGCGGAAAAAATCGCGGAGCAGAAAGATCAGTTTCTGGCAACCGTATCGCATGAATTGCGAACTCCGCTGCACGCAATCCTCGGCTGGACACAACTGCTGCGACGAGGCGGGCTCGACCCCGACAAGCTTGCCAAGGGGATGGAGATCATCGAACGCAACGCCCGCGCCCAGGGGGATCTCATCTCCGACCTTCTCGATCTCAGTCGGATTATCTCGGGCAAACTCCGGCTGGAAATGCAGCCCGTCGACTTGACGGCGGTAATTGGCAATGCCATCGACTCGTTACGCCCAGCGGCGGAAGGCAAAGGCTTGCTGCTGGAGGTGAGTCTCGATCCTGCTGTCAGACCCCTGGAAGGTGATCCCACCCGAATTCAACAGTTCGTCTGGAACCTGCTTTCCAACGCAATCAAGTTTACAGATCAAGGCGGCAGGGTCGCTGTGAGAGTAAAATCAGTTAGCGAATTTGTCGAAATTGAAGTGACCGACACAGGGAAGGGAATCAAGACGGAATTTCTACCGCACCTGTTCGAACGCTTCAGCCAGGAAGATTCCTCCGTCACCCGATCACACGGCGGGATGGGCATCGGATTGTCGCTCGTGAAACAACTGGTCGAATTGCATGGTGGCAAAGTACAGGCATTCAGTGACGGGGAAGGAAAAGGAGCGCGGTTCACCGTTCAACTCCCCTGCAGCTATACGCCTTGCGATAAGACGGCAACTGTATCCCAGGATCCCAATCTCCAAAGACATTCAAGTGCAAATGGCACTTCTGCGCAACTGCCCAACCTCAAGGGTCTGAAGATTCTGCTGGTGGATGATGAGCCCGATGCCCGCGAGACCATTCGGCAGATTCTCGTGGACCACAAGGGCATGGTTGTCACCGCACGCTCGGCGGAAGAAGCGATGCAATTGCTGGCGCCCGACCCGCCGGATGTTCTGATCAGCGACATCGGCATGCCGCGCATGGACGGGTATACCATGCTACGGCGGATGCGTGCGTCGGGTCACCTGATGCCCGCGATCGCGCTGACAGCATTCGCGACCACGGACGACCGCGCCCGGGCGCTCGCGGTTGGCTATCAGGCCCACCTTACCAAGCCGGTCGATCTTGCAGAACTGTTCGCGATACTGCAGACGATCGTTCTGCAGAATGCGAATCAACCCGCCCTGTAAACTGCACGCATGCGGGGTATCATTCGCCCGTGGGGCCTGACAGTCGAATTATCCTTGGGGTTGTCCCCGTGGGGCCTGATTCTGCAGCATTACCAAGGGTGTAACTTCTCTTTGTGGCGTTTGCTTCTCCCTCTCCCACATACTCGTGGGAGAGGGAGAACATGCGAACATATCGCCAAAACCAAGCGTTACACCCCATTACCGACCATTTTCGGCTGCACGCTTGCCGTTTTCCGTGTGAATCCCTACAGTTGACCGTTCGTAATGAACAGATGCAGCCTGAATCGAGGAGTTTGTGGCGAAAAGCGAGCCAATTGAAGTTGAAGCGATTGTTACCCTGGCGCTCCCCAACGCCATGTTCAAACTGCGGCTGGACAACAGCGACCGGGAGATTCTTGGCATTGTGTCCGGCAAAATGCGCAAGCATTTTATCCGTATTCTCCCCGGCGATCGCGTCAAGGTTGAACTCTCCCCCTACGACCTCACCCGTGGCAGAATCGTCTTCCGCCAGAAGTAATCTCTGTTAATACGCAATTTGAATCCCCGGCGCCGCGTCTGAGCACGCGAAGATGCGAATTGAGCGCTGGCAACCTCTTTCATCCGCCCTGCGCCACAAAGAAATTCCTCACGCCCCTCGTCTGCACCAGGATCAGCGCCAGAATCGGGAACACCAGTCCGGTTGCCATATAGACCGTCGTCAGCATGCCTGTCCCGCCCCAACCCGCCGATCTGGTGAGTTGATAAACGCCAAAGCCGCCGACAACGACGGTGGCGATTTTCACCACCGCATACAGCATGTAACGCCCGCGAGTCTTGGGCGCATATCGGAGGGCCCCCAGGCAAGTGAGAAACAGTCCGATGTTCAGTAGAACGCTCAGGAGGTTTTCAGCGGTAAGCAGAAGCGTTGCGCTTTTCTGGACGCCCAATCCGCCACCCCCGCGCGCCCACATCGCGTTTGGCTTGCTCGCGGTGCCAATCACATTGCCGGCGGAGTCCATTTGAATCCATCCGCCGGTGCTGGCGGTGATGTAGGTTACGTCCTCCGCCTCTGCGTAGGTATAAGCAGCGAGTCCCGTTTTTGAGATCTGCCCTTTCGCAATAAACTGCTGCGATGGATCCGCGAGATACTTCGGCAGCGCCGCGCGCTGTGTGGGATTCAGCTTGCCGCCTTCGAGCGACGCCATCACCTGGTCAATTTCCGACACGGACAACGATGCGGCAGGCTGATCGATCGCCTTCTGATCGACCTGATGAATTTCACTGCTGCCCAGCGGACGAAATGACGCGGAAGTGTCGCTGACCTGCAGTCGGCCGGAGTTGAAAACGAAGTAGTCCGCGGAGCCATCATCCGTTGTTCCGGCATCACTGATCAATGCCCCCACATACGCCTCGTTTGCTCCAGTCTTTGGCATTGCCACGATTTCATTTCCATGTTCCACCAGCAGCGCATTCACGAGAGCTTGGCGCTGCCCGCCCAGCTTGTGTTGGGTGCCCATCGCTGAAATGACGATCTCCCGATGCTGCGCGGACATTGAATCGTTGCCCGGAACTTGATTGCCGCTGGTGATGCTCCAGATAACGGCTGTTGTCTGCGCAGTCGCCGATG
>Ga0105047_10016793_pt1 | contig 11456 bp, 9 predicted proteins | sample MAT04_FD_78384 | JGI IMG/M metagenome (GOLD analysis project Ga0105047, IMG submission 78384) | Freshwater microbial communities from Lake Fryxell liftoff mats and glacier meltwater in Antarctica - MAT-04 (megahit assembly) | ecosystem: Environmental > Aquatic > Freshwater > Ice > Liftoff... | reverse complement strand
GCCGCAATGGAAACCGGTGGGGGCGTTTGCCGAACAGATCTATGCCATTCGACCCTATGCGCACCATGTGCCGCGCGCAGTAACGGTATTTGTAGCCTACCTGCGCGAGACGCTTGCGGGGGGTTTTCAAACTGAAGTACAGGCCTGAAATCACGCTTCTTGCGGACCGCCCTTGGAGCCGATGGTGAATGTGTTCAGGTGGGTGCCAGCATCCACTCGTGCGCCGGATCGTTCTTGAATACCCAAAAGCGATTGGGCCCCGCCATAACATTTAGGTAATACAAGTCATAGCCGTGCGGCGCCACCACGGGGTGGTAACCACGCGGGACCATCACCACATCGTGATTCTCCACGGCGCACGCTTCGTCTAGGCTGCGGTCATCCGTATAGACACGCTGAAAGGCAAAGCCCTGCGGTGGGTTCAGACGGTGGTAATAGGTTTCTTCCAACTGCGTTTCAACCGGCGGCTGCTCCACGTCGTGCTTGTGCGGCGGGTAGCTCGATGAATGGCTCGCTGGGGTCAAAACTTCCACCACCAGCAAATGCGCAGCAGTGGCGTCGTCATGTGGCAGGATGTCGCACACATAGCGGGTATTGGCACCCTTGCCCCGCACGCTGCGGCGCATGCTAGCGGGATCAATCACACGCACGGCTTTTGCGGTGCTTCCTCCGGGGGCGCTGCACAGCGCCACCTCCGCATCGCGCGCTGCGCGCACGACTACCGTTTTGCCGGCAGGCACATACACAGCGGCCGGCGACACCTCTTCAAACACACTGTTGCGTGTGCCCAGGCTGGCATGGGTTTGGCCATCCACCATTACATCAACCGTGCCGGTTAGCACGACCAGGCAGAGCTCGCGAGTGCCCGTTGCGACAGTTTCGACTTCACCCGAGTTCAAACGGACCGCGCGAAAACCGACGTGCGTCCAGCCTGCGCGCTCAGGCGTGACGTTGACGATTTCGCGCCCAGCTGGAGCAGACTTGGCGAGGAGAGGGCTGACCATATTGAGTCCTTGTTAACTGAGGCTATCGACCAAAGTGCGCAAGGTCTTATAACCCTTTTTGGCATAGGCGTAACTGGGTGCCACTGCGGGGTCTTGCTCGGCTTCGACGACCAGCCAGCCTTCATAGCCCGCATTTTTCAAAGTGGTGAGCACGGAGGCGTAATCGATGCTGCCGTCACCTGGCACGGTAAAGGTACCGTTGATGACGCCATTCAAAAAACTCCAACCCTCGTTACGCGCCTGCGCGATCACGGGTGTTCGCACATCCTTGCAATGCACATGCACTACACGTTTTACATGCTTTTTCAGCAGAGGCACTGGATCCGTTGCGCCGCCAAAATATGCGTGGCCGGTGTCAAACAGCAGAAACACATTGGCGGGGTCCGTGAGCGCCATCAGCTTGTCCACATCCGCTGGAGATTCGATATACGCACCCATGTGGTGGTGGTATGCGAGCTTGATGCCATAGGTCTTGAGCAGGTGATCGCCAAAGGCATTGAGGCGTTCCGCGTAGCCGTGCCACAGGGCTTCACTGGCAAAGGTGGGGCGTTTGGATACGGGCGTGTCGATTTGACCCTGCACTGTGCCTGCGCACTCGCCGTACACCACAACATGGACGCCGTTGTACTGCAGCTTGCGCATGTGCACATCGCAGCGCTCGACCTCAGCGGCTACCGCATCTGCGTTGGATTGACCCGGCGCCACTTCAGCCAGAAAGCCCGAGTACCAACCCGAAACACAGGCAAGGCCAAACTCGTCGAGCTTGGCTTTGAGGCCCGGGCCGTCTTTGGGAAATTTATTACCGAGCTCAAAGCCTTCGTAACCAATTTCTTTGCCTTCGCGCAGGGCGGTTTCCAGCGAAGTTTCTCCGCCCAACGAGGGCAAGTCGTCATTCATCCACGACAGTGGGTTAATACCGATACGAACATTCCATTTCATGATTTTTTCCCTTGATATTTAAAGACGTTGTTCTTGCTTGGCTGCGCTGTAATCGGCATGGGCCGCAGTCACTTCAGCGCGGCTGGATACCTCGGGCACCCCCACCTCCCACCAGCATCCACCCTCTCGGGTTGTGCGAGTGTGCGTGGTGTCAATCACCAGCACCTGGGTACGCGTAGCCGCGCGCGCCTGGACCATGGCGGCTTTCAACTCCAGCACGTTTTTGACGTGCAGCGAGCCGGCACCCATGCTGCGTGCGTGCATGGCAAAGTCGATCTGGCTGGCTTCGCCACCGTCGGTAATGCAGTCGTCCAGCATGTTGTTGAAGCTGGGGTTTCCGGTGCTGCGTTGCAAGCGCTCAATACAGCCATAGCCCCGGTTATCCAGTACCACGATGATGAGTTTTTTACCGAGCAAAACCGACGTCGCCAGCTCGGAATTCATCATCATGTAAGAGCCGTCTCCCACCATGACGATCACCTCTTGATGGGGCCTCGCCATCTTGACGCCCAAGCCACCCGCAATCTCGTAGCCCATGCACGAGTAGCCATATTCCATGTGGTAATTTCCAGGCGCACTGGCACGCCAAAGCTTGTGCAATTCTGCGGGCAAAGTGCCTGCGGCGCAGATGACCACGTCGTGCATGCCGCTGTCGCCACCGGCGTCGTTGAGGGAGTCGCGCACAGCGCCGATGACTTCAGCGTCGTAAGGCAGTACACCCGGTTGTGGTGCTGCGGTCGTGAGTTCGGTCACGCGTGCGTTCCAGCCTGCGGCGGCGGTCTTGGCGTGTGCCGTCCATGGGGCGTCGGCAGTCCATCCGCCCAAGGCCTGTGTCAGTTGGTCCAGGCCCACCTGCGCATCGGCCACCAGAGCCATGCCGCTCCACTTGCCAGCATCAAAGCTCTGCACATTCAGGCTGAGTAATTTGGCTTTGGCAAACAGCGCGTGTGAGCCCGTGGTGAAATCCTGCAAACGGGTACCCACAGCGAACACCACATCGGCGTCACGCGCCAGTGCATTGGCAGCAGGCCCGCCATCAACACCTATGGCGCCCAGGTTCAAAGGATGGTCCCAGGGCAGACTGCTCTTGCCCCCGTGCGACTCCACCACCGGCACACCAAGCGCCTCTGCAAAAGCGCGCAAGGCCTCGCCTGCGTGGCTATACAGCACGCCACCGCCCACCACGATGAGCGGTTGCCGCGCCGTCTTCAGTAAGTCGGCAGCACGTACCAACTCACGCGCATCGGCCGGGGGGCGGCGAAAACGAATCAACTCGGGTAGCAAGAAACTGTCGGGGCAATCAAAGGCGTGCGCCTGCACGTCCTGCGGCAGCGCAAGGCACACCGGGCCGCAAGCGGCAGGATCGGTCATGACTTGAATGGCGCGGGGCAAGGCAGTGAGGATTTGTTCAGGCCGCGTGATGCGGTCGAAATAGCGCGTAACCGGGCGAAAGCAATCATTCGCACTGAGGTCGCCCTGCTGAAAGCTCTCGACCTGCTGGAGCACAGGATCAGGCGCACGCGAGGCAAAGGTATCACCGGGCAATAGCAACACGGGCAGACGGTTGACGTGCGCCACGGCAGCAGCGGTAACCAGATTGGTGGCACCAGGGCCAATGCTGGTGCACACGGCCATCATGCGTTGGCGCAAATGCGCCTTGCCGTATGCAATGGCTGCATGCGCCATGCCTTGCTCGTTGTGCGCGCGGTAAGTAGCCAAGGATTTACGCTCGGCCCACAATGCCTCACCAATGCCAGCCACATTTCCGTGTCCGAAAATCGTGAATACGCCGCCGCAATAGGGCTGCACGGTGCCGTCATTCAATTCCACGCGCAACGCAGCCAGGTGCTTGACCAGCGCCTGCGACATGGTGAGTCGTTGAGTTTTCATCATGATGAGAAGGGTTCAAAAAGAGTATTAACCAAGGGCGCGAACCATGCTTCGTCGGTTGCGCCAGGCATCCACCAGCACGGTGAAATTTTTCGCTACTTCATTGGTGAATTCAGCATCGTTGAGATCGCCTTTGAGCCATCGCAGGGATGCATCGGCCCACAGTGTGCGGCCAACCATGAAGCCTTTGACAACCGGATTGGTCGCATGGCGAAAGCTGTCCACCAAATGCTGCAGCGGTTGATTCAAGCCCAGAATAACGGCGCCACGGCAATGCGGGTCGCGTTCGGTAATCAGGTTCTCCAGAGTCGTCCAGCCCTCGGCCTGCAAGGGGGCAAGCTTCCACCACTCGGGCTTAACGCCCAGGTTGTAAAAGCGCTTGATGGCGCGCAGCACGGCGGCGTCTTGCGTGCCCGCAGGTGCCATTGCGCGGGGAACAATGATTTCGAGCAAGAGCTCATTGCCGCTTTCGCGCGTCGCCTCCCACAACTCCAACACTTTTTGTTCTTGCTCTAGGCGAAGCGAGAAATGATCATCCGGACTGAAATGCACCAAACACTTCACCACCTGTTCCGTGGGCCAATGAATCAGCGCGCTACCCACCGAGCGTGTGCCATCAAAACGCAGTGGCCGCGAGCCGGGCAACTCGACGGGCCGCCCCACCCACCAGCCACGCCCAGTGGCGCTGGCCAGCGCATCCCGACCGTAGTCGCTGCCATCAATCAGCACACCCGTATGTCCTTGCAACTGGCGGCTACGCTCCACCTGTTCCGCCGCATTGACCAGTAGCTTTTTGAGCGCCGGAATGCGGGCTTCGCTGGCACCCGCTTCACGCGCCATGTCGTAAAACTGGCTGCGGTGGTCAAAGGCCATGACGCAGAGTTCACTCCAATCGGTTCGGGCAGCGGTGACGCGGTGCAAGTGCGCCAGTTGCTGGTCCGCATCCACCTGGGGGTTACGCATTCCGATGAACCAATGATCGAGTTCGGCCGGGGTCGGCATAGCGGCCGAGCAGGCGTGGCGCGACACCACGATGGCACCACAGGCATTGGCGATTTTTGCGGATTCTGCAAAATCTTTACCGTGCAAAAGTCCAGACAACAGACCTGCCGCAAATGCATCACCTGCACCCAGCACATTCATCACTTCGATACGCTCGCCGCGCACGGTCTGCGCATCGTCCAGATGCGCCGGTATCTCGCCCGGGATGTAGCAACAACCCTGCGCGCCCAGTTTGACCACCAGCGCTGCCTGGGTTACAGCACGCACCGCGCGCAGGCTAGCCAGCACATCGTATGCCACTCCGCCAGCGATTAGGAACTCTTCTTCGGTTCCGATTAACAAATCGAATTGGGGCAACATGGATTGCAAACGCTCACTGACGTCGGCATCCGGCACATAGCGGTTGGCACCTTCGCCCCGTACGGTCAGCCCCCACAAGACGGGCCGAAAGTCGATATCCAGTACGCGCAGCACACCATGCTTGCCAGCGTAGTCCAGCGCCTGCGCAGAAGCAGCGCGGGTACCCTCGGTCGACAAGTGCGTGCCGGTAATCAGCAGCGCCCTGCACTGGGCAATGAATCGCTCGTCAATAGCGTCGGCATCCAACGCCATATCGGCGCAGTTTTCACGGTAGAACAGCAATGGAAAAGTATCCCGGTCTTTAAGACCCAGGAGCACCAAGGCGGTCAGCCGCTGCGGGTCGATTTGCACCTGCGATACGTCGCAGCCTTCCCGCGCCAGGGTTTCGAGCAAGAAGCCGCCCATCTGCTCGTCACCGACGCGGGAGATCATGGCGCTTTGAAGCCCCAGACGTGCCACACCAAACGCAATGTTGGCAGAGCTTCCACCCAGGTATTTGGAGAAGCTGGAGGCGTCCTCCAGCCGAGCACCCTGTTGCTGGGCGTAAAGGTCCACAGCGAGGCGACCCAGGCAAGCCAGGTCGATCTTCCGGTTGGTCGGTATGTTCAAAGAGCGCATAGGGATCGTTCGTTTGGGATTAGATGGTGACGCCTTCAAGGTCGCCCATCATGGATTTCATTTCAGCGCCACCCGCCATCATGTCCAGCACGGCTTCTTTGCAGATCTCATTTTTAGCAAATGTCCCCATCGACTGCCCGCGATTCAGCAGCGTAAAACTATTCGCCACCGGGTAGGCGTGGTTGACGTTGTGGGTTATAAAGATGACCGAAATACCGCGTGCGCGCGCTTTGTGAATCAGCTTCAAAACATTCACGCTTTGCTTGACGCCCAGCGCTGCGGTTGGCTCATCCAGAATCAAAACTTTGGCGCCAAAGTGAATGGCGCGGGCAATGGCCAGACACTGCTTTTCTCCGCCCGACATGGTGCCTATCAGCTGGTCCTGACTGCGCACCTTGATGCCCATTTCGGCCAGCTTTTCGACCGCGGTTCTCCCTGCCAGATCGTGATCCATCACGGGGATGAAACCCAGCCATTTTTTCTGGGGTTCGCGCCCCATGAAAAAGTTGCGCGCCACACTCATCAAGGGCACCAATGCCAGATCCTGATAGACCGTCGCAATGCCAGCGTCCAGGGCTTCACGGGGCGACTGAAAAGTCACCGGCTTGCCATCGACCAGGTAACGGCCTTTGTCAGGCTGATGCACACCGGCCAGTGTTTTTATCAAGGTGCTTTTGCCGGCGCCGTTGTCTCCCAGCAGGCAATGTACTTCGCCTTTTTTGAGGTTCAAGGTAACGCCGGATAATGCGATGACGGAACCAAAGAACTTGCTGATGTCATCGAGTTGCAGAATGTATTCGCTCATGGTGTTCTCTCCTCGCGGTTCAGCGGCCCAGCGCCACACGGCGCCGGATGTAGTTGTTAAACAGCACTGCCGCGAGCAGCATGCCGCCCAGAAAAACGCGGTACCAGTTGTTATCGATACTGGTGTAGCCAATACCAATCTGCACCACGCCAAAAATCAAGGCCCCCAGGGCAGCGCCGATAACGGAGCCAAAACCCCCGGTTAGCAGGCAGCCACCAATGACGGCAGCGATGATGGCCTCAAATTCCTTTTGCAGGCCACGGTCGGCTGCAGCTGAGCCTGCATCGGCCACCTGGAGAACGGCAAATAAGGTCGCGCAAAAAGCCATGAAAACAAACAAGCTGATCTTGACGCGGCCCACGGGGATGCCGACGTTTTTGGCGGCGTTCGCGTCTCCGCCCACCGCCAAGATCCAGTTCCCAAAACGGGTGCGGGCCAAGGCAAGGGCGCCCGCCAGGGTCAACACTAGCCACCAGCCCATGACTTTGGGAACGCCCACCGCCAGAGCCGCGCCATCGTCGCGGGCGGCGATGATTCCAGCCTGGGCCAGGATATTGAACAGGCCCTTGAACACGTGCCCCTGAAACAGGCTGCCAATCAAAGGATCGTTGGCGATCAACTCCTGCAAAACCAGGTCGTCGTTGCTGGAAACGATGGTCTTGCCAGTGAGCAAGACCGACAGCGCCAGACTCAGTCCGCGCAAAATAAAGAAGAAGGCCAGCGTAACAATAAAACTGGGTAGGCCGGTTTTAACCACCAGCCATCCGTTTAGGCCGCCCAGACACACGGCCACAGAGAATGCAAACAGAACCGATAGCCACACGGGCCAGCCCCAATACAGACAGGGGATGGCCATCATCATTCCAGAAAATCCGATCATGGAGCCCACGGACAGATCAAACTCACCCGCGATCATCAGCAGCGCAGCCCCCACGGCCAACACGCCCAGATAGGCAGCCACAGTGCCCCAGTTAACTATCCCTTCCATGCTGAACATGCCCGAGTTTCCTGCTGCCACTCCAAAGATGCAAAACACCAGCACGGCGCCCGCCAGGGCACCAAACTCCGGTCGTGCCAACACACTGCGCACAGCACCCACGCGGCGTACCCGCTCATCGGGCAACCGACTGGTGTTCGGATTTGTCATTGCTTCGCTCATATCATGTCTCTTGTACTTCTGTGGCTGCGCAGGCGCCACACGGATGCAGAGCCTGCATAACGGTTATCGATCCAATTAGCGGTACTGCCCTGCGTACTTCTCGACCTTGGCGATGTTGTCTTTGGTCACAAAGCCGGGGCCCGAGCCAATGTGGCGTGCACCATAGGCAGGGGCCAATCCGTATTCTGCAAAGCGGGCGTTGGTTTTTGCATTGGCTTTGACCGCGCTAGAAACCTTGGCCAAATCGGTGCTGCCCAAATCCTTCATGGTGGCCAGTACCGCAACCGGGATATAGCCCTGCAGATATGGTTGCTGGTCGATGGCGAACTGAATGGCGCCGTCCTTGATACCCTTGGAGATTTGATCCGACAGATCAAAGGTTGCGAACCAAATCTTGCCCTTTTGGCCGCTCTTCTCAAGTGCCTTGAGCGTCGGGTGCGCCGATGTTGGGCCAAGCGCCAGAACGGCCTGGGTGGCGGGGTTCTGACGCAGGTAGGCCGACACTTTGGACTCCACGGTGGTCGGATCATCGCCAGAGTCGATCGTGCTCTTCTTGAAGTCCGCACCGATGGCCTCGGCAAAGCCACGGCAGCGCTCAAAAGAAGCCGGGTTGGTGGCGTAGTGGTTTACGCACAAAAAGCTCTTGATGCCAGCCGCCTTAGCCCGCTCGCCTGCACCTTTGCCAGCCTCGTATTCCGGTTGACCCACGTGTATAACGGCGCCCAACTTTTCGCTCTGTTCAATGGTGCCGGAGTTGATGGTGATGATCGGAATTTTCTTGTCGGTCAACTTCTTGATGGCGCCTTGCAGCACATTGAAGTCAGCGATGGTAGTTATGACGCCATCGTAGTTTTGGGCCGCAGCTTGTTCAATCAAACGCGCCATGTCGGCCAGATCGCCGTTGGCGGGGTTACGGTAGTCCACGGTGACACCGTAGTCTTCACCGGCTTGTTTGACCGAATTCTTGATGGTGTTCCACCAGGAATCAGAGTCCGGGGCGTGGCTTATCAGCACATATTTTCCGCCAGCGTGCGCAGAGCCAAACGCCATCAAAGCGGCTATCGCGGCAACCTTGAGCACTGTGCGTTTCTTCATGAATGTCATGTCATCTCCTTCGTCTAGTAAAACAAGCTGCAACCCAAAAAATTTGATCCGCGCTAGCAGCATTAAGCGGAGTGTTGCAACTGTAATTGCGGTAGAACTATATTTCTATGCTCGTTTTCCCGTAGAAAATATATTCTATTTGCTACTAGAATAAATATCAGACACACCACCGCATGGAGACACGCATGGCATCCCCAGCAGGCCGCAAGAAGGTCGCCCCAGCACAGCCGCCAGCGGCACCGGACGCCGGCGCCGTAGAGTTTTTACTCAAGCGCATCAGCCACGATTTTGTAAACCTCAGCACACAACTGAAGCAGATTGCCCGCCACATCGAGAAACACCATGACCGCCTGGGTTTGGAAAAAATCCAAGACGTGGCCAGCCAGTGCGGTGTTCAACCCTCTGCGGTGGTGCGATTTGCCAAGCACTTCGGCTTTAGCGGTTTCACCGAGATGCAAAAGATATTCCGCGAAGGCATTGCGGCGCAAATCTCGCACAACCACAACTACCAGACGCGCATTCGCGAAGTCATTGACCACAGCCAGCAAAACCTGAGCACCCAGGCCATTGCACAAACCTACCTGGACGGCGCCATTGCCGGTATGCGGGATTTGCAGCAGCAACTTTTGCGCTCCCCCGAATTGACCCTGGCGGTCGAGCTGCTGGCGCAGGCGCCCAGTTTGTGGGTGGTCGGCGCACGCAGGGCTTTCCCGGTGGCAACGTATCTGGCGTACGCGCTGCAACACACCGACAAGCCAGTGCACATCATCACGGGCATGGGAGCCATGCACGATGGGCAGTTGCGCTCACTGCGCACAGACGACGTGATGATCGCCATTAGCTTCACTCCGTATGCCGAAGAAACCGTGCGCGCCGTAGAACAGGCGCACTTGCGCGGCGTCAAAGTTATCGCCATTACCGACAGCCGCATGAGCCCCATCAGCCAGCACGCAGCCGCCAGCTTGCTGGTTTCAGAAAGCTCAGTATTTGGCTTTCGTTCGCTCACCAACACCATGGTGTTGACACAGAGCCTGTTCATCGCACTGGCCTACCGGCTTGAGATTGATTACCAACCCACCCGCGCCCGCTTCGTTTAACGCGACGCTCCCTTCCATCCACTCAACACACATTACCCGCATGAAAAAAGTAGCCCTCTTTGGTGCCGGCCGCATTGGTCGCATCCACGCCGCCAATCTCGCCGCCTTGCCCGGTGTTCAACTCGTTGCTGTCAGTGACCCCATGGCGGCCGCGGCAGACGACTTGGCGCAGACCCACGGCGCACGCGCTGATTCGGTTGAAGCCATCTTTGCAGATCGAAGCATCGAAGCAGTGGTCATTGGCAGCCCCACCACCACGCACAGCGACCTGATCACGCGCGCCGCCCAAGCGGGCAAACACATTTTTTGCGAAAAGCCGGTTGACCTCTCCGCCAGCCGCGCGCAGCAATGTGCAGACGCCGTGGCGCAGGCCAATGTGGCGTGCATGATCGGTTTTCAGCGCCGCTTCGACCCTACCTTCAACGAGGCCAAGGCCCGACTGGAGCGCGGCGATATTGGCAACCCGGAAATGCTGGTGATCACCAGCCGCGACCCCGGTGCACCGCCGGTGGACTACATTCGCAGTTCGGGCGGCATTTTTCGCGACATGCTGATACACGACTTTGACGTATTCCGCTGGATTCTGTGTGCCGATGGTGACGAGGCCGCGTGGCTTAGCGCCACCGGATCGTGCCTCACCGACCCCGCCATTGGCGAGGCGGGCGACATGGACAGCACTGCCGTGACCATCCGCACCCGTAAGGGCCGCCTATGTGTGATCAACACAACCCGTCGGGCAGCCTATGGCTACGACCAGCGCTTTGAAGTGATGGGCTCCAAGGGCTTGCTGCAATGTGGTAACCACACACCGACGGAGGTTGTGCAGATGGATGCGAACGGCACCCGCAGCGACAACCCTGAGGCTTTCTTTTTGCAGCGATATGCAGCCGCTTACCGACTGGAGATCACGCACTTCTTCGAGTGCCTACAAACTGGATCCGCATTCAAGACCACGATTGCTGACGGGGTTGCCGCCCAGAAGCTCGCCGATGCCGCTAGCGAAAGCGCCAAAGGCGGCCATTCCATCACCTTGTAAAGCCGAGAGCACCACCATGACAAGCACTACATCCACCGGACCCGCACTGCGCATCGGCATTGCCGGTCTTGGGCGTTTGGGGCAACGCCATGCGCAGGCCCTGGCCTCTCGCACCCGCCACTGCGAACTGGTGGCCGCCTGCAGCCCGGTGGCCAGCGAACGCGCTTATGCAGCAGAGCAACTGGGTGTAGCGCATTGCTTCGAAGACTTTGACGCGTTTCTGGCCGACCCGGCGATGGATGCCGTGGTGCTGGTCACGCCGACGTCGATGCAAGCCGACCAGACCATTGCCGCACTCGAGGCTGGCAAGCATGTCTTTGTAGAGAAGCCGTTGGCCTTGAACGTAGAAGATTGCGAACGCGTGCTGGCCGTGGCCCAGGCCCACCCCGATCGGGTGGCCATGGTTGGTTTTGTGCGGCGCTTTGACCCCAGCTACCTCAGT
>Ga0105047_10016792_pt1 | contig 11456 bp, 9 predicted proteins | sample MAT04_FD_78384 | JGI IMG/M metagenome (GOLD analysis project Ga0105047, IMG submission 78384) | Freshwater microbial communities from Lake Fryxell liftoff mats and glacier meltwater in Antarctica - MAT-04 (megahit assembly) | ecosystem: Environmental > Aquatic > Freshwater > Ice > Liftoff... | reverse complement strand
TTGCTGCGGTGGGTCATGGTGAAGACGCTCTGTCGGATGTCACGAGTCCAGCTGTGGGGAAAGTAGATCGTCCACTTGCGTCGGCAACAGCTCTAAGCCGATAACAAATCCAGCGATTACTGGTGGAGTGATGATGCAATCAGATCAGCTAACGCATTTGCACGGTGCTGCGCCTCATCGCTTGTCTGGTCCAGGACCAGTCAGCGAGGTTGAATGGTTCTTCCGCACTTCTGTTCTTCGTTGTACGGCCATCGCACTTGCATTGATGTTGCTTGTTTCCGGATGCAGGCCTGCATCGGAAACGAGTGGCGAATCCGATCGCGCCCTGATCGCTGGGCCCGCGGCAGGCGACATCTATGCCGCCGAGCTGACTTATTTTTCCGAAGCCAGCTTTGAGGACGAGGCCATGGTGTTTGGGCTGATGAAAGTATTGGCAGTAGACGAAACCAAGGTTACGTTTGTCACCGAAAATGCCGGGTCCGCCAGTGATGCAGTGCCCCGCGAGGAAATACTCGGGGACATGCTGCACATCGAATTCGACGAGAGAGAACAGATCGAAATATCCCGCGGCCAGCTCTTGGAGGCCCATGCGGCGGGAAAAATATTTGCGATGCGCCGTTGAAGCTTTGGTGGGTTCTATAAACGCGTCCCGGTCGTTTCGTCCAAGTAGTCGCCGATTTTTATGTGATGCAATGCTTTTTTCCGGGATTTCCAAGCGTTTTTTCGTGCGTAATGAAAATCTCTGCCCCTACAATGCCAAAATTTTGACGGGCAGGATCATGCGCAACTTGATTATTGCAACTGGTTTCATGCTGGCGTTTTTGCAGGCTGTCCCTGCCCAGGCCGCCACCTACACCGTAGGGCCGTCTGGTTCTGGCCGTCAGTACACGCAGCTGTCGGCGGTTTTCACAAGCAATAATTTGAGTGCCGGCGATGTAATCGAAGTCGAAGGCAACGCGAGTTACAGCGGCAACATCGTGGTGGGGGACGACGACAGCGGCAGCGCCGCCAGCCCGGTGATCATTCGCTGGCGCCGTGCCGGTGGCGGCAGCCGTCCGCTGTTGCAGGGCGGGATCAACACCATCAAGTTCCAGCAGTCCAATCACGTGGTGCTGGAAGGTTTTGAGATCACCGGAGGCTCCAACAGCTGTGTCTTCAGCGAAGCCCACAACGTGACCGTGCGCGACGTGGTGATCCGCGATTGCGCTTCGCACGGCATCCTGGCGGCCGATCAACTGTCCGGGTCTTTCACCTTGGAATACAGTGAGATCTACAACACCGGCAGCAGCTCCAACCGGCATCCGATCTACATGCAGTCCGACGAGGTCGCGTTCCCGGACTCGGTCTTCAAGATGCGCTTCAACTACCTGCACGACGGCACTGGTGGCAATCTGGTGAAGGTGCGCCACCAGCGCAGCGAGATCTACTACAACTGGCTGGAAGGCTCGGCTTACCAGGCGCTCGAGCTCATCGGTCCGGACTGTTGGGAGCAGCAGGCGGGATGGAATACAGGGCTCAAGCGCGAGGACGCCGACGTGGTCGGCAACGTGATCGTCCAGTCAGGCAGCTGGCCCAATGCGATCCGCATTGGCGGAGACTTGAATGGTCGCAGCGAAGGCCGCGTGCGCCTGGTGAACAACACCATCGTGTTCACCCGCGGTGGCACCTCCCATGCGGTGATGGCGCAGTTGGGTGCAGGCTCTCTGGAGATGCACAACAACGTGGTGTATCAGACCACCGGTGGGGCGCCGACGCTGGTCAAGGAGAACGTGGTCAACGACACGCCGGAGCCGTGTGGTCCGCAAAGCACGTCGGTATGGGCCGCAGGCCGCAAGGTGGCCGGCAGTTACAACTGGGTGCAGGGTGGGGCGGTGGTCCCGAGCGAGTGGACCGGCACACTGAGCGGCAGCAACCCAGGCCTGGCCAATGTAGCGCAATGGAACCTGCGTCCGCTGTCGAGCAGCGTGCTGGCTGGCGCCGGCGCCAATCCGCCGGCGATTCCTTCGACGTTTCCGTTTCCCTCGCCACTGCCGCTGCCATTGTTCGATCCGCCAGTGCGGGGGAAAATGGCGATCGGTGGCGAGCGGCTTCGAGGCCTGGTCAATTCAAGGATCAGCATGGGCGCATTTGAAGTTGTGGAGGGCGGCAACCAGAGCCAGTCCATCCGCGCCAATGGCTCACAACCGATGGTGCGCGGCAGCGGGACTGCCGCAACACAGGTAGCGGCGGCTTCCACATCCGCTCCCGTGCCCGTGCCCGTGGGAACAGAGAATGTACTGAACGCTGGGGCGAGCAAACCGGAGCGGATGTTGCGTAATCGAAAGGCCGGTTTTTTGCATTCGGCCTATCGCGAGTTCCTCATGTGGTGGCAGCCACGCAAGTTCAAGAAGCTGCCACTGTACCCGGCGCCCGCCTAGCGACTCATGCCGCAACCAGTGGGGTTGCCTCTCTGGTTTCCTTCACCGCGCGCTCGACGGATTCGGGGCGTGCCAGGTCCATCCTGAAATCGAACAGCTTGCCGTCATGGCGGGTGTGCCAGTCGTGGTCGTTGGCGACATCGGTGCACAGCAGCAGCACCTCGGCATGATCGAGCAGGTCTTCGGTCTCGGTCACCAGCATCTGCGCTAGATGCGGCAGGTGGCGGTCGATATAGCCGAGGTTGCGTCCACGCAGGCGGCTGAGTGTCACGTTGGGATCGTAGATCTTGATCGAGTAGCCCCAGCCGGTGAGGGTTTCCACCATTTCAACCATCGGGCTCTCGCGCAGGTCGTCGGTGCCGTTCTTGAAGCTCAGGCCGACCAGGCCTACCTTTTTCTGGCCGTTGTCGCGCACCATCTTGAGTGCGCGTTTGAGCTGGCTTTCGTTCGATGAAAGCACCGAAGAGAGCATGTTCAAGCGCAGCGCTTCATGTTCCGCGAAGCGGCTGATCGCGCGCAAGTCCTTTGGCAGGCACGACCCGCCGAACGCAAAGCCGGGACGCATGTACGCCTTGGAAATGTTGAGCTTGGTGTCTTCACTGACCAGCCGCATGACTTCATGCCCGTCCGCGCCCATGGCCTTGGCAACCGCACCGATTTCGTTGGCGAACGTCACCTTGACTGCGTGGAAGGCGTTGCATGCGTACTTCACCAACGCCGCAGTACGCGAATCGGTGACAAATTTTTCGGCCTCGACCTTCTCATATAGCGCGACGATCGGCGCGGCATCGGCCTGGTTATCAGTGCCCACCAGCACGTAGGGCGGATGGTAGTAGTCCTTGAGTGCCGAACCTTCGCGCAGGAATTCGGGGTTGTTGCACAGGACCACGTCGTTCAATGAGTCCCTGCCCAGCGCGGACAGCAAAACCTCCTTCATGCGTGTTTCCAGCAGGCCCGGCAACAGCGTCGAGCGGATGACCACGTGGTAGGGCTTGGGATTGGCGCGCAAAGCGCGGCCTATTTCGGCGATCACGCCTTCGAGGATATGCACGGTGACGCTGCCATCTTCGGCCGAGGGCGTGCCCACTGCGATCATGGCGACATCCGATGCGGCGACGGCGGCCGCCGAATCACTGGTGGCGCGAAGCCTGCCGCTGGCGACCTGAGTGCCCAGCAGGTCGTCCAGTCCGCGTTCGCTGATTGGCGCCTTGCCGGCATTGACCTCGGCCACCTTGTCGGTATCCACGTCCACGCCGATCACCGAATGACCATCCTGGCTGAGGCAAGCGGCGGTGACGCAACCTACGTAACCCATGCCGAACACTGCAACTTTCTTCATCTTAAAACGCTCCATTACATTGAGTGGGCAGGCGAGTGCCGCGTGGCATCGGCCGGGCGGAAGGTCTGTGACGCGACCTTGCGACAAATGGTTTCAAACTGTCTCGCGATGGTTTCGCTGGCGTAGTTGTCGCGCACGAAACGGTTGGAAGCCTGTCCCATTGCCTCGCGCATCGCGGGGTCGCGGAACAGTTTCAGGATGTCGGCCGCGAAAGTCTGCGCATCGTCGGCCTGCAGGAAATGCACATCCGGTTCGACCGGCAGCCCCTCGGCACCGATGGAGGTGCTGACGGTGGCCTTGGCCATGGCCATGGCCTCGTAGATTTTCAAGCGGGTGCCGCCTCCGACCAGCAGCGGTACCACCACCACCGAGGCCTGGGCCAGATGTGGTCGCACATCGGGAACTGAGCCGGTGACTTCGATCCCCTTCCGCTGAGCGAGTGCCAAGATGCTGGCAGGAGGATTGCGCCCGACAATCTGGAACACCGCGCGGGGTTCGCCTTCTAGGACCCTCGGCCACACTTCATTGGCGAAGAATCGCACACCGTCCTGGTTTGGCATCCAGTCCATCGATCCCAGGAACATCACCCGGTGGGGCTGCTCCTGATCCGGGACCGGCTGGAAAAAATCGACGTCGACCGCGGTGTCGATGGCGTCCACGTTGGACCAGCCGTAGCGATCGCGGAAGATCTGCGCATCCTGCTGGCTCACTGCGATAACGTGATCGAAATGATCGCCGCATTTTTTCTCGAAGCGTTTCATTTTGCGATACTGGTCGAACATGTACGCGCGCCGCAGCACGCCGCCGCTGACCTGCGCATGGCGCTCCAGGATCTGCGACTCGACGTTGTGCTGGAACAGCACGCTCGGCGGCAGCGTCAAGCCCATCATGTGCCGGGCCATCTGCACCGTGTCGCATATCACCAGGTCGAATGATTCGGACGCAATCAAGGAAGCGACCTTGTCGCGGACCGCGGGATCGTAGTTGCGGTCGGTGGTGTAGGCACGTGGGGATGCCAGGTTGGCAACGGCGGCAGCAAGGAAGCCTGCACCACCGCGACGCGGCGGTTCACCAAGCACCGGCACCATGCGCAAGCCGAGCGCCGACATCTGCGGCAGCAGCGATTCCTCACCCGGCCGCAGGTTGCACACGTAGGTCACGTCATGCCATCGACCCAGGTGCTTGAGCAGATTCAGCACACGGATCTTGCCGCCGGTATCACGCGGAAACAGGATCTGCTTGTGCACGAACAGGATCTTCATGCGCGCCTGCCCACCGGTGGCCGGCGAGCCGTTGGCATCAGGCGGGTTCATGCAGTGGTTCCTGGGTCTTGTTTTTTGGCGTGCTTGTGGTTGCGGTGGCACCGTTACCCGCGCACAAGCCGTCCAGGATCTTGCCGCTCATGTGTTCGGGCACGCCGAGGCCGAGCAAGGTGAGCATGGTCGGGGCAAGATCCAGGGTGGAGCATTCGCCCAGATCCACGTTGCTGGCGATGCCTGGCCCGTTGACGATCAGCACGCCGACGCGATCATGGTGACCCTGCTTGGTGGTGGCATCCTGCTCGGCACAGAGTTCGCGCATCTTCACTGTCTTGCCGGTGGTCGGGAACACGCAATCGGCTTGGCCATTGATCGGGCGGGGCAGTTTCTGCCTGATGTTGATCGAGACGGTGTGGCCGACCACGGTATGGGCGAACAGTTGCCGATCCGCATGGTCGACCCAGGCCTGCTCGAGCCCGCGCGCGGCGGCGGCAAGCGATGCATCGTCGTCGAAGTCCAGGTTCCACTGCGTGGCCATCACCGAATAGGGGCGGCAGCTGCCGGTGGCGCCCAGCAATTCGACCACCTGGTGGATATCGCGGATACGCAGCACGCTGCGTCCATCAGGGAATTCCTCGGTCACGTAGGGCTGCTGCGACAATCCCGAGGCCACCACGACGTAGGTGTCGTCGTCGGCCATGGCGAGCACGCGCGACAACAGTTCGTCGGCTACTTCGTAACCGAAGCGGATAGCGCCGCCGAACTCGCGCACTTCCTGCGGCGAAGGCGCCTGCAGGAACGGGGCGGGTTCGGCAGAACGCCAGAACCGGTGCTGGTAATGCGCGACATGGTTGGTGTGAAAGCTGGCAAACGAAGGCCTGTGTTGTTCCCACAATTTTTCGAAGAAATCCAGGTTGATCAATGGCTGCATGCTGACCTTTTCCCATTCGTGCGCCTTGCCTGCTGCGCGGCGTGCAAAGAACGCGGCGATGCGTGCAAGCGTGGCGATGCGAAGCCCCAGCGCCCGCAGTTTGAGGACCAGTGCGATCTTGTTCATGCGGCGCTTGACCTGGCCTGGCACTGGCGAATGTTCGCGGGTGTAGGTGAGGTTGAGTTCCTGGATGGTGTCCAGGTGCGCCGGAAACGTCTGCGGACCAGGTGAAAACGTCCCCGGCACCCAGAATCCGGTGACGTCCTCGCGCGGGGGCCACGACATGATCGAGCCGAACACGCCTACCGATTTACCTGCGTCGGCGACGATGTCCCAGATCCTGGGTCCCTTGACCGTTTCAGGCGGCTGTTCAAGGAACCTGACGCCGTGCTCAGCGGCTTTTCGCCCGGTGTAGACCGTGGTCCACGACACCCAGGGATCCAGATCGATCCCCTGCTCATCCGCAATCGGCGTAGCGCGGGTGCCTTGCTTGATCATCCTCGCGAACGTGGGCAATGCACCCTGCTGCATCAGCGGTTCAACGAATCGCCAGGTGATTTCGTTCATTTCGACAAGGATCAGTTTTTTCTGCTTTGCGGTCATTGGGGTCTGGGGCTCGAACATTGGGTATCGAAGAGTGAGAACGTCAGGCGGCGCTGGTGTGGGACAAGTTGTCCTTTTGCCGGTGGCCGGAGAGTGTTTCGGCCAGGAACTGCGCCGCATCGTCCGCAGCGTCGCTACGATCTCGCGGTCCAGCGGCCGGTTGCAACGGAGGCAATAGCAAACACTGAGCGATTGCGTCGGCCAACTCCTGCACTTGCCCGGGTTGCACCAGCCGGCTTGCGCCCATTCCAGCGATCTCGGGAATGCCGCCGACATGGCTGGCGATGTACGGCGTGTGGCATGCCGACGCTTCCAACAGCACGTTGGGCACGCCTTCGGATCGGCTGGGCAACACGAACATGTCGGCGGCCCGGAACCAGTCAGGCAACGCTTCGTGGGCAATGCTGCCGTGGAATTTCACCCTTGATGCGATTCCCAGCGAATCTGCCAGGCGCGCGAGTTGACCGCGCAATGGACCCTCGCCGATCAGGTGCAGCTGCCAGTCGCCGCCCGACCCGCCCAGGCTGGCGCAAGCCCGTAACAACACGTCAACGCCTTTGACTTCGACCAGGTTGCCCACGAACAGCAGGTGCCGCTTGCCCGGCGCCAGACCCAGCAGTTGTTTTGCCTGATGGCGCTCGCCCGGGAAGAAGCTGGACTTGTCGACCCCGTCGACAATGACGCGGACGCGGTCAGGGTCGGCCCCCATCTCGATCACGCGCAGGCCAAGGTCCGCGGAGACAGCGATGATGCCGTCGGCCTGTCGTATCGCGCGGCGGGTGCCTTCGATACGGCCCGCGAACTGGTCCAGCTGGCGCACATCGCTGCCGTGAACCTGGATGACCACGGGTAACCCATGGCTGCGTGCGAGCTCGGTAGCCGCCCAGCCGTCCGGATACGCCCAGGGCGCGAATACGATATCGGGCGCAAATTCGGCCACGGCCCTGGCAAACGCCGCTCGTACCGATTCGCGATAGAAATGCCCGTACAGGCCGCGCAAGACTTTCGGCGTATACCAGTAGCGCGGGTGGTCGACCAGCATTCCTTCATTCACCACTTGCCGGACCGCGGGCATGCGCAGGCCCTTGCGGCGCTTGAGGTTCCACTCGTCAAGCCACAGCGTGGGTGCGATGACCCGCATCGGATGCTGCTGGGCCAGCAGCCGGAACTGGTGCCGATTGAACGACGCCCGTTGCGGCTGGATCGGGTTGGGATAGAGGTTGGTGAGGGCCAGGATGCGCATGTTTTCCTGCACTCAAGCCGCAGCCAGCACAGCGCGATACCGGATGGCGTACTCATCGGCCATGCGTTGCAGCGAGTAGTGCGAACGCACTTGCGCCTGGCCTGCGGCGGCGATCGCGGCACGCAGGGATTCGTTATCCAGCAGTCGGGCCATCGAGTCGGACAGCGCAGCATCGTCGCCGCTTTCGAACAGCAATCCGGTGCGCCCGTGTTCGACCACTTTCGGAATTCCACCCACTGCCGACGACACCACCGGCAGGCCTGATGCCCAGGCTTCAAGCAGGGCCAGCGGCAAGCCTTCATGCCTGCTGGACAACGCGAATAGATCCATCGCTGCGAAATAATGCTGGGTGCGTGACTGGTAGCCGGCAAAGCGCGTTCGGGCAGAAACGCCAAGCTCGCCCGCCAGGCGTTGCAGCGACTCGCGCTCTGGTCCGTCACCCACCAGTAGCAACCACAGATCAGGGTGGCTCTGCTGCATTCGCGCGAAGGCCCGGATCAGTACATCCTGCCGCTTCACCTCATCCAGTCGACCCACCGTGCCAACTACGCGCGCATCCGCAGGAATACCCAGCGATCCCCGGATTTCGATGCGATGTCGGGATGCGCCATACACACCGGTGTCGACGCCGTTGGCGATCATGCAGACCTTGCCTGGTTTCACCGTGCGCCAGCGTCGCACCGAACGGGCGATATCCTCCGACACGCAACAGAACGCATCGGCCAGCTTGCCTGCAGCATGCCACCACCAACGGCTCTTGAGCTTGCCCCGCCAGCCGCGTGCCATGCGCGGGTGATCGCTGTGTTCGGTGTGCACGATCGCAATCTGCTGTCGCTGCGCCGCGCGTCCCAGATGCCAGAGCGCACCAATCTGGTGAGTGTGCAACACATCGGGCTTGATGCGTTCGAACAGCTCGCCGGCGCGACTGCTCGCCAGCGCTCGTTCCGTTTCGTTGCCCAGGCAATGCACTTCAGCTCCCATCGCCGCCGCGGTTTCGGCGAGCAGCCCCGGACGATCGATGCACACGATGCTGTTGCGGTAGCCCCTGTCCTGGCCGGACCTGATCAGGTCGAGCACCACGCGCTCCAGGCCGCCGAGGTCCAGCGACAGCACGCCGTGCACGATATGAAGTCCGGTTGCGGGACTCACCGGCCTGCCGCTCGTTTCGCCAGCATCCCGGTCCATTTCTTTTGCTACACGCATTTTCATTTCAGGCCCGCGCCGCTGAACTGGTATCTGGACTTTGTCGGCACCTGGTGCCATGAAAATGCATGCCTTCCCCCTGGTTCAAAACGTTCACAAGCCTTCACCGCTGCATTGTCGTGACGGCGTGCGCCGCATTGCTGGCCGCAACGCGCTTGCCTGTCTGTAAGGGCTATAACGCGTTCTGTCATACAACCGGCCACCTGCCATTCGAGATTGCAGACCTGCAAATCCTGACTGATACTCGCCGCGTCGTTCATGCCGGTAAATAGTCATGCGTGTGCTCAACGGTTTGCTGTGTTTGTGCATGTTCGGGCTCTTGCCTGGAGTATCGCGGGCCGCCACTTTCACCGTAGGCCCACCGGGTTCGGACCTCCAGTACACCCAGCTTGAGGCGGTATTCGACGACAACGATCTGGAGCCCGGCGACGTGGTCGAAGTCGAGGGCAACGCGAGTTACAGCGGCGATATCGTGGTGGGAGACGACGACAGCGGCAGCGCCGCCAGCCCGGTGATCATCCGCTGGCGTCGTGCAGGTGGTGGCAGCCGTCCGCTGTTGCAGGGTGGGACCAACACCATCAAGTTCCAGCAGTCCAATCACGTGGTGCTGGAAGGCTTCGAGATCACCGGCGGTTCCAACACCTGTCTCTTCAGCGAAGCCCACAACGTGACCGTGCGCGATGTGGTGATCCACGACTGCCCATCCCACGGCATCCTGGGAGCCGATCAGCTGTCCGGGTCTTTCACCCTGGAATACAGCGAGATCTACAACACCGGCAGCAGCTCCAACCGGCATCCGATCTACATGCAGTCCGACGAGGTGGCCTTTCCCGATGCGGTGTTCAAGATGCGCTTCAACTACCTGCATGACGGCACTGGCGGCAATCTGGTGAAGGTGCGCCATCAGCGCAGCGAGATCTATTACAACTGGCTGGAAGGCTCGGTCTATCAGGCGCTGGAGCTCATCGGTCCGGACTGCTGGGAGCAGCAGGGTGGCTGGTCTACCAAGCTCAGGCGCGAAGACGCCGACGTGGTCGGCAACGTGATCGTGCAGTCAGGCAGCTGGCCCAATGCGATCCGCATCGGCGGAGACTTGAACGGCCGCAGTGAAGGCCGGGTGCGCCTGGTCAACAACACCATCGTGTTCACCCGCGGTGGCGCGTCCAATGCAGTGATGGCGCAATTGGGCGCGGGCTCTCTGGAGATGCACAACAACGTGGTGTATCAGACCACTGGTGGGGCGCCGACGCTGGTCAAGGAGAACGTGGTCGACGACACGCCGGAGCCGTGTGGTCCGCAAAGCACGTCGGTATGGACCGCAGGCCGCAAGGTGGCCGGCAGTCACAACTGGGTGCAGGGTGGCGCGGTGGTCCCGAGCGAGTGGTCGGGCACACTGAGTGGCACCAACCCGGGGTTTGCCAATGTGGCGCAATGGAACCTGCGTCCGCTGTCGAGCAGCGTGCTGGCTGGCGCCGGCGCCAATCCGCTGGCGATTCCTTCGACGTTTCCGTTTCCCTCGCCGCTGCCGCTGCCATTGTTCGATCCGCCATTGCGGAAGAAGATGGGGGTGGGTGAGGAGCAGAAAAGAATCGACACTACAAAGGGCGTAAATATCGGCGCGCTGGGCGCCGGTGCGGCAGCAAGCACGGAGTCCGCGCTGTCTCCGGGCATGCAGGCAAGCAAGATCAGGAAATGGCCGGGCCAGCCCCCCGCGCCCTATCGCCGGCTTTGGGAAGATCGATCGCGGCCTTGATCGAGCCGGGCGTCGTCAGACTCTGCTCGAAAAGCATTGAGCACAGGTCGATGCCAGGTTTCTCCAAATCGTTTGAATTCATCCGGTCGATATCCCAAACCCGTTCCTTGTGAACTTGTTAAAGCTTTCGGTCGGCGCTGATTTCCAAGGGCTTCAACCTGCTGCAGATTTACTGGCTCGACACGCTCAGAGCGAACGGGATGGGTGGAAAAAATGTGATATGGCGTAGGGCAAGCAAGATGATTTCTTGAAGGCTGAAGTTGTTCGATGCCCCAGACATACCGCAATCCGTTTTGCCTGCCTGACAAGGTGCTGCTTGGATCCTGCTCAAGACCTTCGCAAAGTTCTCATCGCGTCGCTGCCTGGTGTCGCCTGGCAGCACATGGGCACCGACGTGGCGTGGGTGGCCATGGCCACAGTCGATGATTGGCGTCCGTGGTTGCGGCAGGCGGCAGCCTTGCTGAGCGATGCTGAGCAGGAACGGGTGGCCCGCAAGCGTAGACCCGAGGACCGCGACACCTTGGTGCTGGCTTACGCCATGCACCGGCTGCTGTTGTCGCGCTGGTTGGACGTCGATGCCGCACAGGTCCCCATCGGGCGCGATGCGCAGGGTCGGCCGTCGATCCTGGACTCCGCTCTTTGCACCAGTCTCAGCCACACCAACGGGGCGATCGCCATAGCAATAGCCAACGCCTTGCCCGTCGGTGT